>MDSV01101699.1_pt1 | contig 12887 bp, 8 predicted proteins | sample 810851 | NCBI WGS metagenome assembly MDSV01 (sample SAMN05326640, study PRJNA326480) | marine metagenome | isolation source: seawater | place: Atlantic Ocean: North East | collected 2012 | reverse complement strand
ATCCCTTACTGATATAGGTTTACTTGGCTTAAGTATTTTTTTGATAAAAGAAGGAATAAATACTAATAAAAAACCTTATGAAATATCATTTGAAGAAGAAGAGTAGCCTCCCACACATTTTAGGGTAATTATTTGTAGATTTAGAAAGTATGAAGAAATATCTATTCATTTTTTCATTGGTAGGTGTTGCAATTGGGGAAATTGTTCCCGATATACTTGTATAATTATCTAATAAATTTAAACTAGGATATTGAGATTTAAATTTCTAAAAGATCTTTAATTTTCTGTCTTTTAAATAAATACATTAAATCATAAAAACCACATAGAGTCATAAGGAAGATATGATTACTAAACCAAACTTCAATATTACTTCTATTTAGAGCGAATCTATTATCATCAGGTAATACAGGTTTATTATTAGTATGGAAGCTATATTTATATTTTTTTATTATTATTTCATGTGCAGTTTTTGTATAAGAGTCTATCTCTCCACCAACCCAACAAAAACCATAAACTTTTTTATTGATAATTTTTTCCAAAATATTTTTTGATTGTATCAACTCCTGGTTCAATTTTTTTGTTTCTAAATCAAAAGTTAATCTTTTATGAGTCATAGTATGAGAAAGAATGACATGATTTTTACTTAATTTTATTAAGTCATCTGAACTCATTGCAATTTCGTTACATTTGTCATCATTAATTATTATTGAATTATTTTGTGCAAATAAACTTTGTTCTTCATGTTTTATTTGATGAAAACTAGCAGGAATACAAAACCAACCGATAAAACCAAATTCTTCAATTATTGGTAGTGCTTCCGTAAAGTTATTTCTTAATCCATCATCAAATGAAATTATAATTCCTGGTTTTTCTTTTAGCCACTTACCTGTATCAAGAAAGTTCAATAAATCTATTTCTTTCACAGGTGAATAATATTTCTTATAAAACTCTAAATGGGACCTAAAAAGATTATTATAAGCTCTAGGAGTGCTATGATAGTTAACAATCCTTATGTGTGAATTACCATAAATTAGTCTAGAAATATGAAAAAAAAATTTTGAAAGCCAAGTGTAATAAAACAAAAAGGAAATTACATTTTTTATTATTTTAATCAATTATTATTTAGTGCATTATATAAATGAATTCAGACAAATCACCACTTTCATCTTCACTCGAATTATTTTGGTAAAGTGCAAACGCCTCATTTGAAAGACTTTGAATGACTTCACTATCTATGTTATAATTTTTCAAATATTCAGATAAAATTACGAAAAGTTCCCTTTCATTAGAAAAATCAGCAAAGGTAAAATAATTTTTTTTACCATTGGTAGGTTCTTTAAAAAAACTATCACTTTCAAAAAGGTCGATTTTAGTTTCAAGTTTATTTTCTAATATTTTTTCCCCAATTTTTCTCATCTTATGACTCATTATTCATTGTTAATCTAGTTCAAACTCGTCCTTCCAGCTATCGTCCTCTATTTTAAGACTAAGCTCAGACTTAACTAGAATGTAGTCACCAAGAACCAAAATATCCATTTCAGTCCTCTTAAAACATGTCAATGCATCTTTTGGAGTACATACAATTGGCTCTCCCCTAACATTAAAAGAAGTATTTACTAGCACAGATTCACCAGTTTTATTCTTGTAAGCTTTAATTAAATCATACATTTCAGGATTTCTCAAATTATCTACAGTTTGTACTCGTGCACTATAATCAACGTGCGTAACTGCAGGAATAGATGACCTAAGCATATTTATTTTTTTTAACAAATCATATTTTTCATCAGTGACCGAAGAATTGTTTACATTCTTCCTTAGCTTAGGATTTACTGGAGCTACAAAGAGCATGTATGGGCTTTCTCCTTTTATATCAAAATATTTATTTTTGTCTTCATCTAAAACAATAGGAGCAAAAGGGCGAAATGATTCTCTAAATTTAATTTTTAGATTGAGCTTTCTTTGCATCTTTTCATTTCTAGCATCGGCGATGATTGATCTTGCCCCTAAAGCTCTAGGACCAAACTCCATTCTACCATCAAAATATCCTATAATATTACCATCAATAATCTTGTCTGAGATAAAGTCGTTTCTGGAATTTCGATTTTCAAAAAAATGATACTCTAACTTTTCGCGAACTAGTAATGCTTTAATTTCATTTGAATTGAACCTTGGTCCTAGCAATGATCCATTTTGCATATCACGCTTATCATTAGAAGTTATGATTCTTTCATTATTTAAATACTGATAGTAAGCAATTTGAGCAGCTCCGATGGCACCACCTGCATCGCCAGCAGCAGGTTGAATCCAAATATTATCAAAAATTTCTTCATCTAATATTTTACCATTTGCAACACAATTCAAGGCAACTCCCCCTGCCATACATAAGTTTGATGATTTAGTTATATTTCTTGCATGTCTAGCAAGTTTTAAAACTATTTTTTCAGTAACTTTTTGAATTGAAGCAGCAACATCCATATATCTAGTTTCAATTTCAGTTTCACTATTTCGTGAAGGAAATCCAAAAAGACTTTCAAAATTTTTACCAACCATCTTACTAGAATGTGTGTAATCAAAATAATCAAGGTTTAGATTAAAAGAGCCATCATTTGCTATTTCAATTAAGTGATCTTCAATTAATTTAACATATTTTGCTTCACCATATGGTGCTAAACCCATGAGCTTGTATTCACCAGAGTTTACTTTAAAACCACAAAAATATGTGAAAGCGCTGTAAAGTAATCCAAGAGAATGCGGGAAATTAATTTCTTTTAAGAGCTCTATTTTATTTTGTCTAGCTTTACAAATAGTTGTAGTAGCAAATTCTCCAACGCCATCGACTGTGAGTATAGCTGCATCTTCAAATTTAGTAGGATAATAGGCAGATGCGGCATGCGACATATGATGACCGCAAAAAAGAATTTTACCTGCTTTACCACAGCTCCCAAATAACTTAATAAAATATTCCTTGACCCATATCTTATCTCCCAATATTGATTTTGACCCTACCTCAAAGATATTGAGCGCTCTAGGCCCTTCATCAATAAGGTTCTTAACCACTCTATTAAATTTCAAAAATGAATTATCATAAAATGATATTAAATCAATCTCATCAAACTCTATAAATGCTTCTTCGACACAATAATTTATCGCATTGATTGGAAATCTTGGGTCATGCTTTTTTCTTGAAAATCTTTCCTCTTGGGCTGCTGCTATTATTTCTCCATCTTTAATAATAGCTGCTGCTGCATCATGATAAAAACCTGATATACCTAATATATATGTACTCATGCCAGAGCTTCCGTAATAAATTGGCCTAATCTCAAATGACCTAATTTTGTTAAATGAGGGTCTCTTTCAAATCTAAAGTTCCTTCGTTCATTAATCTCAAAAGTTTTAAAGTATGTAAGAGGGTCTAATATCTTAACATTTGACTCATTCTGAAGCTCTGAAAATCTATTTTGATATTCTGAAGCATCTGCTAAATCTTCTATATAATGATATGTAGGAAGTGGGATAAGAAATACTGGTTTATTTATTTCAGCAACCCATTTTTTTATAATAGCCTTCAATAAAAGCCAATTATCTGAACTAGCAGAATTAAATTCTGGAAGAGGTTGAAAACTAAATAACTTTTGAGCAATATTTTTTGCGCCTATTTTATTTATGAAATTCCTCGTCCTAAAGAATTTTCCTCCTTTATCAACTTTTTTTTTATCTGATTCAGATAACTCTGAATATTCAAAACTATCATTTGGGACTGGACATTGTTTAAGCGTTAAACCACTATTCCCTAATTTAAAATAAGGTTTGGGGTAACAAATCATCTTCCCATTTGCATTTGTGTAAAATCTAAATTTTGAATTTACTCTTCTTATATTTTCTACTAATACAGTCAATATAATTAGATCGTATTCAACTTCTCTTGAGTAATATTTATATATTAAATATTGTTGATCAGTGCCAGTTCCGCTTAGTCCAAAATTATAAACTTCATATTTTGAATTATCTGAAATAAAGTCAGTATATCTTTGTCCATTTGAGACACCATCGCCAGCTGTAAAAGAATCACCAAATACTAAAATTCTTTTTTGATTGGATTTTTCATTTTTAAAATTAAAATCACTTCTAAATCCTTGTGAATTAGTTTTAATTAAATAACCACCAGTGTGACTACTAACTCTAGATTGAATATTTGGAATGAATTTATAGCCTATGTATTCATCGTATTCGTATAAATTTCTTAACATTAAATTTTCTAAAATGAACTATTTTTATAATGAATTATCACTAAAAATTATTAAATATAAATTCTCCATCAAAATTAAAAAATTTAGACTTGCTTTTTTTATATTAGCTCTTCCTTTAAAAACAATATAGTTTTTTATACAATTGATAAAGCATTGCATAATCAATTTTAATTATCACCCCACAAATAAAAAACTTGGTCTATCTTAGAGTAGTTCGTGAGATTGATGACTTCAACCAAAAGCCTAGAAACATTATTAATAGGTATGGCAAGGAGTTTAAAAAGGCTTGTAGGTCTGTAGGTATTAAGGGAAAGACACTTACATAATCTTAGAGATACATTTGCAGTAAGAAGATGGGCAATTACGGTAGGCATCAAGATGGTAGCAGATGAGATTGTTCATACATCAGTAGTGATGACAGAGAAGTATCCTAAGTTTAATTGAGGAAGTTGAAAGATGACTTCCCATCAATAGCAGATAAGATTGATGCAAGGCTAACTCCACCCGCTGATGATGCATATTTTACTAATCTATTAGAAGGCATATAATGGGTCAAAAGTGGTTAGGAGGCTACTTTTATTTGCCTACTCTGTAAGTGTTCTAATATAAGGACTTAATAGTTAAGAGCGTTACCCTTACAAGGCAGATGTCGGGAGTTCGAATCTCTCAACGCCCACTTTTCAAAAACACTCGATTAACCTAGGGTTTTTTTGTTTTTATGTAGGTATGACAAAAGTTTCACATCCCATCTAAGTATGCCATCAGTAATCAAGATTAGGACAAATATTTTAGGATAAATCTTAATTCCAAACCATGAACTCAACGAAAAAGGGGTGGTATGCCCCGGAACAAGGCTTTATGTAAGATACTCATACATTCTGTCCTAATTTTTTAGAAATCAAATATTAAATAAGTTTTAAATTTAATGAATGTTATTTAACTCATTAGAATATTTCATATTCTTACCTAGTGTATTTTTCCTTTATTGGTTTATAATTCAAAAAAATCTTAGGGTTCAAAACTTATTATTAATTATAAGCAGCTATGTCTTTTATGGATGGTGGGACTATAGATTTTTATCTTTAATATTTTTATCTACAGTTGTTGATTATTTTGTAGGATTAAAGATTTATGATAGTAATAATAAAAAAACAAAAAAATCCTATTTATGGGTCAGTATTCTTTTCAATCTTAGTTTATTAGGCTTTTTTAAATACTTTAATTTTTTTATTGATTCTTGGATTGACTTGCTAAGTACAGTTGGATATGAAAGTGATAGTACATGGACATTAAATGTTATTCTCCCTGTTGGCATATCGTTTTATACTTTTCAAACAATGTCTTATTCTTTAGATATTTATCATGGTAAATTAAAACCAACTAAAGATTTTGTTTCATTTGCATCATTTGTTAGTTTTTTTCCTCAATTAGTCGCAGGACCGATTGAAAGAGCCTCAAATCTTTTACCACAAATATTAAATAATAGAGTTTTTAAATATGAACAAGGGGTTCAGGGTCTAAAGCTTATTCTTTATGGGATGTTCAAAAAAGTCGTTATCGCTGATTCTTTAGCACCCTACGTAGATACTATTTTTGAAAATTATACCACTTTTAATGGAGGAGTGCTTTTATTAGGTCTTATTTATTTTTCATTTCAAATTTACTGTGATTTTAGTGGTTATTCTGACATTGCTATTGGCACATCAAAGCTTTTTGGTTTTGAACTTATGTCAAATTTTAAATTTCCTTATTTTTCAAGAGATATAGGAGAGTTTTGGCGGAGGTGGCACATTTCTCTTTCTACATGGTTTAGAGATTATTTATATATTCCTTTAGGTGGATCAAAAAAAGGTAAATGGATATCCATTCGGAATATATTTATTATTTTTATGGTCAGTGGATTTTGGCATGGTGCTAACTGGACATTCATTGTATGGGGACTAATTCATGCGATGCTGTATATACCACTGTTCTTGAGAGGTAAAAATAGACAATATACTTCAACTATAGTTGCAGAGGACAATTGGTTACCAACATTTAAAGAATTATTCCAAATGGGGAGCACATTCTTTTTTACCATGATTGCTTGGGTATTCTTTAGAAGTGAGAGTATTTTAGATGGATTTTTATATTTAAATAGACTGTTGACAAATTTTAGTATTCCATCAGTAAATAGATATGGTGCTTTCTTTGTTATTTTAATAATTATATTAGATTGGATTTTTAGGGTAGATGAGAAACAAGTAATGAGATTAGTTATTTTTAAAAACCACAAAATAAACAAAATAATAAATATTATCATTTGTTACTTCTTATTTTTCATGATAATGCAATTTTATAATTACAATAATTCTTTCATTTACTTTCAGTTTTAATAATATGAGAAAATTTATTATCCATATAATAATCTTTTTCATTCCATTGTCATGTATTCTAGTCCCTTCATTTTTATTATTCTATCATTCAGGTGAGTTTTTTAATAACACAAGCTTTATCAATAGAGTTAATCAAAAAAAAGATTCACTAATTGGATATATGAGATCTCAAAATAACTACAGAAAGATAAAACTAGAGAAGGTTTTAAATAATAATTCTTATGATGTCTGGGCTTTAGGTTCATCTACAGTCTTACAATTTCGAGAAGAAATGTTTTCTTCTTCATTTTATAATCTTGGCTTAATGATTTCTCCTATTTCTGATATTAAAACTTTTTTGAGTGTAGTCCCTAAAGATAAAATGCCAAAATTAATTATCTTGGGTTTAGACCAGTGGATGTTTAATATGGATTGGGTGAATTATACATCAATAAAAAATTATTATTTTTGGGAAAAATCATTTAGATATTTTCCTAATTTTCAAGATTCAAGATTTTTATACTCAAAAATATTAAATGATGAAATAGAATATTTTGGAGCAATGAAAAAAGCAGTCAACTCAAGGAATAAGATTGGGTTAAATGCTATCCTTAAAAATAGTGGTATTAGATATGACGGAAGTATGAATTTCGGAGAAAAAATTGAATTTTTATTAAATAAAAAAAATATAGATCACTTATTAGAATTTGAAAATACACTCCAAAGAATTAAGAATGGTAATCGAAGATTTCAGTTTGGTAAAACTCCTAGAAAAAAATCATTTAACGAATTATCTGAAGTTTTGGAGATTGTAAAAAGTTATAATATAAAGATGATAGCTTTCTTTACTCCTTTTTCAAGAATAGTGTGGGATAAGATGAATGAAGTTGATTATGAATATGATTACATTGCAATTAGTTCAGAAAAATTAAATGTATTATTTAAAGATTATAAGTATGAGTTTTGGGATTACTCTGATCCTATGCTCATTAACTCAAATAATAATGAATTCATTGATGGTTTTCATGCTGGGGAATTAACTCATGCAAAAATAATATTAAATATGATCGAAAATAATTCTATTATTAAAGACCATATTAATTATAATAGGTTAAAAAATGAGGTAAAAAATACTAAAAACCAATTAATCATTTATAACCAGAATTAAAGAATATAACAAATATCATTACGTGTGAGAAAATAGTAATATACACACACCCAAGACATTTGAAGCATTAGTTATGTGTAAACAAAAGAACCACACTCTACTATGTTCCTATTAAGTATTTTTGGATTAACAATGTTCATCGTAAATTTCATTCAAGTCTACTTTTTAATGTTAAGTTATATTTACATAGCAAATAAAAGTATACATCTATTTACCAACTAATTAAAATTTAGGAAATTTTGAAATATCAAAATTCGTTCTATAAAAAGATTTTTATTTATGTAATAATCCTCTTTGTTCATTTTATTTATTTTAAATCTTTAATAATAGATTATAATAAGGAAATTGAATCTGTAATTATTAAGGTGTCCAATTGGCTATTTTGATAAAATTGATATTTATAATATCGATGCTTTTTTTAGCAAATACTGTCGGCCATTACTGCCTAAAAAATATCAAAAACACAAAGTTTGGAATATTAACTAAAATAACGCTTGGATTATGTATCATTCCTTACTTCACATTTTTATTAGGGATGTTAAATATTCTATCAGTCCAGATAATTATGCTATTACATACATCAATATGTATTGTTGGTATAATGAATAGACAAATAATTGATGAATTATATAGTCATATAGAGGGTATAAAAAAAATAAAACTAAGCTTGAATGCTTTTCAAGTTCTTCTTGTTTGTCTTTTGCTGATTCAAGTGTTATTGAATTTTATTATGACATTTTCGCCGCCATCAGGGGTTGACGATCTAATGTATCATTTTTATTTGCCAAAAAAATTCTTGATAGATCAATCTATTAATTATTTACCGGATTTTATGTTTTCTGCGATGCCTCAACATATAGAAATGTTATGGACTTGGTGTATTGCTATACATTCCGCTGAATTGGCTCAATTTCTAAATTGGGTTTTAGGATTACTTGTTTGTTCATGGATATATAAATTTTCTAATGAAATTAAATTGAATAAACCATCAAGCCTTATCGCTACAACTTTTTTTTATTCAATCTCTGCTGTTGGGCCTGTACTTTATACTGGCGGAGTAGAGATTGGAGCAACTTTATTTTTTATAGCTAGTATTTTTTTATTATTGCAATACTTTAAAAAAAATAAAATTGAATATTTAGTTTTATCATCAATCTTTCTAGCAGGGTTTTGTATTTCAAAACTTCCATATTTCGCTGTTGCTTCTTTGGTTATTATATTTACTTTTTTTAGGATGATAAATAAGTATGGTAATAATAAAACTGTTTATTATGATTTATTCATACAGTGTTTTTTAGTTCTGCTTTTCTCAAGCAATTGGTTTGTGTTTTGCTATTTTGAGACTGGAAATCCTGTTTACCCATGGTTGAATTCTATTTTTAATGGCCCTCTAATAAATAATGAATACTTTGGGGTTCCTGATTCATCTGGCGGCGTAAACACATCTTTTAATCATTTTTTTAAAGCTCCAATTAGATTGATATCTCAGTTATGGATTTTACTTGCAGATATAAAACTAGTTAGAGGATCTATAAGTCCATTATTTATTGCTCTATTTTTTATTTCCTATATTTTTAAGCCATGGAGGAAAAACGAAATAATCAAAGATATATTAATAATTTCTGGTTTGTTTTATGTTGCTTGGATTTTATTATACCCGCAGTTACGATTAGGACTTCCTATGTTTTCAATATTTTCAATATTTATAGCTAATGTATATAAATTATTAATTGATATGGAAGATAAATATGTAAACTTATTTTTGAAGATGTCTCTCCTTTCATTTTTGTTCGTAAGTAAAGGTTCAAGTGTTCGGGACTTTAATGCAAGGTCTCCTTATCTAACAGGAAAGTTAAATAAAAAGGAATTTTTGGAAAGTGATTATGTAACTAACAATTTATACCCTTATTACGAGACCGTTTCATATGTCAATAATAATTTAACTAAAAATTCAAAAGTTTTATTATGGACTAATGATGGATTTTATTACGAGAGAGATGTTGTTTACTCTCATGGCTATCTGTGGACAATTATCGATCCAGAAATTTTAGATGATTCGGAATTAATTATAAAAGATTTAATTTCAAGAGGTATAACCCACGTTGTAATGACAGAAAATTATTGGCGCAAGGCTTTTAAAGACAAATTGATTAATTCTGGAAGGCTAGAAACAGTTTTTTCAAATAAAAATACGATAGTTGCTAGAATACTTAATTAATTCACATTAATTACCACTGGTATTATCATTACTTTTTAAGAGTATATATGATATTTTGATAATATTAACTAAGCTATATCATAATTTTCTTATAAAAAGAGTTCAATTTGATAAAAAATAAAACTATTGCTGTTGTTGTACCTTGTTACAACGAATCTTCACAGATATCTATGGTTATAGAGTCAATGCCTAGCTTTGTAGATCGTATAATTATCATCGATGATAGTTCTACAGATAATACAATCGAAGTAGCGTCTAAATTTTTAAAATCTCAAGAGTATAACAATGCGCTAGTTAAATTAAAAAAAAATATTATTAAGAAAAATAAATACAATAAAGCTGATATTTTAATTCAAAAGAGGAATGAAGAAGAAATCAAATATTTTATTGATTCTAAAATCATTAATGATTCCAGCGAAAAAGATAGAATAATAATTATAAAAAATAAAAAGAATGGTGGCGTGGGTAGCGCTATCGCGAGAGGTTATAAATGGGCTAAAGATTATGGTGTTGATTGTACAGCGGTAATGGCTGGGGATGGCCAAATGGATCCTTGTGAATTAAAAAAAATATGTATGGGAGTAGTTAAAAATAAAATTGATTATGTGAAAGGTAATCGGTTGAAACACCCTAGTGCCCGATTTTTAATGCCTAAAAGAAGATTTATAGGAAATTCTGTTCTTTCAATTTTAACTAAGATTGCGTCTGGATACTGGAGAGTATCAGATACTCAAACTGGTTATACAGCAATATCTTTAGCTGCATTAAAATCAATTGATTTGTATAAAATATATAATTCTTATGGTATGCCAAACGACCTTTTAGTTAAGTTAAATATTATTGGAGCGAAAATTAGGGAAGTACCTATCAAACCAATATACAACATTGGAGAAAAATCAAAAATGAAAATACTGAAAGTCATTCCAAGAGTATCCCTTTTATTAATTATTTCATTTTTTAAAAGGATATGGATAAAATATTTCATTAAAGATTTTCATCCTTTGTTTTTATTATATCACATTGCACTTTTTTTATTTTTATTTTGGATTCCATACTTACTCAAAATAGTATCAGCAATATTACATGAAACGAATTTATCTTTTGAAACATTGTTCGCTTTTACATTTTTAGGTTTTTTTGGTTTTCAATCCTTGTTATTTGCAATGTGGATGGATATTTTAGACAATGATAGATTACATAAATAATTTTTTATGATTGAATTGTTGATATCTAAATGTTGCTATTTAAATTTACTGCTTATTTAAATAGAGTCATATTATGTGTGGTATATTTGGTTTTATAAGCAGAAATAATTCTAAGCTTCATCCATATTCTTCAAAAATCATGAAGGATCTATTTATTTTATCCGAATCTAGAGGAAAGGAAGCATCAGGTATAGCATCTATTTTAGAAGATTCTATTGTAGTATATAAATCTCCTGAACCAAGTAGTGAACTTCTAAAATCAAAAATATACAGGCAAAATTTTTTAAATTTTAAGTCTTCGTTATCGCAAAACTATGCTTCAATTGGCCATTCAAGATTGGTAACAAATGGTTATGAACATGTAAATAAGAATAACCAACCATTTATAAAAAGCAATTCTTGTGTCATTCATAATGGTATAATTACAAACCAGCAAGACATTTTAAAAAAATATAAGGAATTTGAATTTATAAGTGATTTAGATAGTGAAATTATACCTACAATATTTATGCATGAGGTAAAAAAGAAAAATAATTTCAATGATGCTAAAGACAAATTATTTTCTGAAATTTATGGGATGACCACTTTTGGAATGTGCTTTGAAGATTATGATTATTTGTTATTAGCGACAAATAATGGTTCATTGTATTACTCATATAATATAGATAATGATTCATTTATTTTTGCTTCTGAAAAAAATATTTTAATTAATATTATCAGAAAAAATAATTACAAGAAGGAATTTTTAGAAAATAACATTAGACAATTATTGCCTCATGAGGCATTGCTATTAAATTTAATAGATGTTTCTTCTCAAAATTTTGGCCAAGTTCCTAACTTGCTCATTGATAATATTAAGCGTACAAATAAGAAAAAAAATATAAAGGATTTGTCTTCTGAGAGTAGCGATGTAATTAATTCTAGTTTTGATATTTTTTTAGAAAATCCTCCAGCGAAATTTGTTAATTTTTTTGAAGAGCAATCAAAAAAAATAAATGCGATTCGGAGGTGTAAAAAATGTATCTTACCAGAAACTTTCCCATCGATTAATTTTGATGATAATGGTGTATGCAATGTATGTAATAATTATAATCCAATTCTCTATAAAGGTGAATCTTCTCTCAAAGAAGATATTTATTCTTATGATTTATTAAAAAAGAACAATCAATTTTTACTACCTTTTAGTGGAGGCAGAGATAGTAGTTATACTTTACATTATCTTAAAACAAAATTTGATTTAAATCCAATTTGTTATTCATATGATTGGGGTATGATAACAGATTTGGCTAGAAGAAACCAGTCTCGTATGTGCGGAGCTCTTGGTATCGAACATATTTACATATCTGCCGATATACGAAAAAAGAGAAAATATATTTCAAAGAATGTTTGTGCATGGCTTAAAAAGCCTGAGTTGGGAATGATACCTTTATTTATGGCTGGTGATAAAGCATTTTTGTATTATTCTCAAATATTGACTACCCAAAATAAATTACCATTTAGTATGATGGGGATAAATCATCTTGAAAAAACATCTTTCAAAAATGCATTTACTAATGAAAAAACATACCAATCTGGTAGTATGTCCTATAATGTAAATATTGGTAATAAACTCAGAATAATTAATTATTATTTAAAACAATATATTACCAATCCAAAATATTTCAATAGTTCAATAATTGATACTATTAAGTCGTT
>MDSV01044839.1_pt1 | contig 12887 bp, 13 predicted proteins | sample 810851 | NCBI WGS metagenome assembly MDSV01 (sample SAMN05326640, study PRJNA326480) | marine metagenome | isolation source: seawater | place: Atlantic Ocean: North East | collected 2012 | reverse complement strand
GAGATTGTATCAGTATAAAATGTTAGTTAACAATAGTTATTATCTTTTATTGGTAAATAGTCATATGTTTTATATAATCTCTATGTAAGTCAATTAAACGAGAAAAGGGTTATGATAGTAATTACAGGCGGAGCTGGCTTCATTGGTAGTAACCTAGTCAAATTTCTTAATAATAAACAAGAAGAAATCTTGATAGTTGAGGAGTTAGATACCTATTTGAAAAAATTCGACAATATAAAAGACTTAAATTATCTTGATTGCATCGATAAAAATAAGTTCATTAGAGATATTAATAGTAATGCAACCAACTATAAAAATAATATATCAAAAATATTTCATTTAGGGGCTTGTTCTAAAACAACTGAACCAGATAGAGACTATATAATGTCAACAAATTTTATATATTCTAAAGATCTATTAAAATATAGTGCAAACAATAAAATACCATTAATATATGCATCATCAGCATCAGTATATGGAGAAGCAAAAGTTTTTTCCGAAGAACCTAAGAATGAATCTTACTTGAATCATTATGCTGAGTCTAAATTATTATTTGATAATTATTACCGAAAAAATATTTCTAAAATAAAGTCTCAGGTTGTAGGACTGCGGTACTTTAATGTTTTTGGTCCTAGAGAATATCATAAAGAAGGTATGTCTAGCGTTGTCTTTCATTTTTTTAATCAACTACAACAAGATAATATCATCAAGCTATTCAGAGGTAGTCATGGTTATGATGATGGAGAGCAAAGAAGAGATTTCATTCATGTAGACGACACAATCAAGGTGAAAAATTGGTTTTCAAACAATTCTAATATATCAGGAATCTATAATGTGGGTACAGGCGTAAGTAGATCATTTAATGATATTGCTAATTGTGTTTTAGAATATTTTAAAAAAGGTAGTATTGAATATATTGATTTTCCAAAAAATCTTATTGAACAGTACCAAGCCTTTACTGAGGCAAAGATTAAAAAAATTAGAGAGAAAGGGTATGATGTAAAATTTCTATCATTAGAAGATGGCGTCAAATCTTATCTAAAATGGTTATCAAGCTAAATATGTCTCCAAGTAAAAGATTTTTAATAATTGGTCCATCATGGATTGGAGATTTATTAATATCCCAGTCAGTATATAAATTTTTAAAGAATAACTATCAGGATTGTGTGATTGATATTATTGCCAAACCTTACTTGAATGATTTGATACAATTAATGCCTGAAATTAACAATATTTATGATTTAGATATACAACATAAAGAACTTGGACTATCTAAGAGAAAACTGATATCTGAAGATCTTAAAAAACATAATTATTCTTCTGCAATAATATTAACCAATACATTTAAATCTGCCATTATTCCTTGGTTAATGAGAATCCCTGAAAGAGTTGGATATAAAAAAGAACTCCGATCAATACTATTAACAAAAAGTTATAATCTATTAAAGCGTAAAGATAGTATGGTGAATAGATATTTAAAACTTGTTGATGCATCTTTTAATACTGATCTTAGACCCTCTCTACAAATAGATCTAGCTCAGGCAGAAGTATATAAAAATATTTTTATGCTAAAAAATAGAAAAAAGAATATTTTTTTATGTCCAGAAGCAGAGTTTGGAACAGCTAAGAGGTGGCCTCAAAAATACTGGATATCATTAGCTAATTATTTTAAGAAGGAAAACTATAATATATATTTTATAGGTAAAGATACAATGTCTAATGATGTGTATAGAAATGTTTTAGATAATGAGAATATTATATCTTTGATTGGCAAAACTAGCTTAAAAGAAGTCACTTATATTTTATCATATGCTGACTTAGTTATAGCTAATGACTCAGGTTTGATGCATCTAGCAGCATCACTTGGAGTTAACCTTATATCCATTTATGGGTCATCGTCACCCTTTTATACCCCGCCATTAATGAAAAATGGTCATGGAGAAGTAATATACAGGCAGGTAGATTGTAGCCCATGTTTTAAAAGCATTTGCCCATTAAATGATGGTGATAATTTGAAGTGTTTGACAAGCATCAGCGCAGAAGATGTATATATGAAATCTAAAGTCTATCTATACGGATGAAATAAATCTTTGGATATCTAAAACTGTTTTATTCATATCTAAACCAATTAAATCTTTATTTTTTTTAATACCAGTAAAACTTAATCTCTTATCAAAATTGTTGATTGTTTCCCATCTTAAGCTAGTCGATGATTTTTTGCTTGGATAGAAACCTACTGTTTTTTTATTTAGTGCTCCAGCAACATGAAGAGGGCCAGTAGATCCTGCCATAAAAATATCACATATACTTATATTATTAAGCATATGTGATATATCAATTTTAGCTTCAATTAGCCTCATAGTTAAATCATCCCCAGAAATTAATTTCAAATTTCTGGCATATTGCTCATCTTCTGGTGAATAGTGAACGATAAAATTATAATCATCAAATATTCTCAGACCTTTGCAAATTCCTGCAAAAGATTCTATATTTAGTGACTTTGAAGATCCACCTGTTCCCGGATGAATAAATATTATTTTTTTTTCAGGGTTGAGATTATATTTTTCTATAAATATTTCTCTTCTTTGCTTCATAGAGTCATTTTTAAATGTTAAGTATGGAGCTCCTTCCATATCTTTAATATTATCAATTTTTAATATCTTAAATAGTTCATATACTAAATCACTATTATATTCATATTCTGGTTTATCAGAGTTAGATCTATTTTGCAGTATTTTATTATTATAGAATATTTGGGCTAATTTAGTTTTAGGAGCTATGCGAATCGGTATATTTAACTTTTTAATGAGATAACCAATCCTAAAGGTAGAAAAGAAAGATATGGATATATGAAAATTATAGTCACTCAGTTCTTTTAATAGATATTTTATAGGTTTGTCTACTATGACATTATCTATGTGACTACATTGTCTAGCTAGATTAGAAACACTCGTCGATACAATACATGTTATTTTACAATCTGGTATATTTTTTTTTAGCCAAGATAAGGCTGGGAGTATCAGAATAAAATCTCCAATTTTATCATTTCGGACTATAAGGATTTCATTTATATTTTTATCCATAAGGATTATTTAATATGTTTTTTAAAATAATCTATTGTTTGTTTCAGGCCATCTAATATCTCAACCTTAGGCTCCCAGTCAATATTATCTCTAGCCTTGGTAATATTTGGTTTACGTCTTATAGGATCATCAATCGGTAAACCTTTATTGACAATTTTGGATTTAGAATTAGTTAGTTTAATAATCATATTCGCTAATTCAATTATTTTATACTCTGTTGGATTACCAAGATTGATTGGTCCATGAATTCCTTTTTTTGAATTCATCATTTTCATCATGCCATTAATTAAGTCATCAACATAACAAAATGATCTAGTTTGATCACCATTTCCATATACTGTTATATCCTTATTTGTAAGTGCCTGCATTATAAAGTTACTCACAACACGACCATCATTAGGATGCATATTTGGCCCATAAGTATTAAAAATTCTTACGACTTTGATATCTAGATTATGCTGTCTTTGATAATCAAAAAATAATGTTTCGGCGCATCTTTTGCCTTCATCATAGCAACTCCTAGGTCCGATTGGGTTAACATTGCCCCAATATTCTTCAACCTGAGGATGAACTGAAGGATCACCATAAACTTCTGAAGTAGATGCTTGTAATATTCTAGCATCAATTCGTTTAGCTAAGCCAAGCATGTTAATCGCTCCATGAACGGTTGTTTTAGTAGTTTGTACTGGATCATGCTGATAATGAACAGGCGAAGCTGGACATGCAAGATTGTATATTTCATCAACCTCAACATATAAAGGAAAACATATATCATGTCTAATTGCCTCAAAGTAGGGACTTGTAAAAAGGCCTGTGATATTTTCTTTTGTCCCAGTAAAGTAATTATCAATACATAATACGTCATTACCTTCTTCCAAAAGCTTTTTGCATAAGTGAGAACCTATAAAACCTGCACCACCTGTAACTAATATTTTTTTCATATTGTTAGCCCTTTAAAAAATTATACCATACCTTAATCTAATCATATTTGCTATAATATTATCTTATTTATGAAGAAGATATTAGCAATTTGTACATCACCAGATAAAGGGGGCTTAGAGTTATATTTTGTTAAACTCGCAAATTACTATTATAAAAATAACTCGAATATTATATCTTTATGTCAAAAAAATAGTCTAATTTCCAAGATTATTAATGGCCCAATTATGTATGTGAACAAGATAAGCTTTTTGAATATTTGGCTTAAAGCATATTTAGTTTCTAAAAAAATTGAAAATCAAAATATAGATATAATACATGTAAGCTGGACTAAAGATTTATTATTAGCTGTACTAATTAAATTATTTTCAAATAGAAAGATTAATATTATTTATTATAGACAAATGAAGATTACTCGAGATAAAAAGGATATTTATCATAAATTTATATATAAAAATATTAGCAAAGTTTTAGTTATAACTAAGCAACTAGAAAAAGATTGCCAGAAATATCTACCCATATCTAATAGTCAAATTATCCATTTGAAATATGGCATAGAAATTCCCAATATATCTTCTTCAATTAATAAAGAAGATCTTTTTCAAAAGTATAATCTTAAAGAAAGTAGTTTTGTTATAGGAGTTTTTTCAAGAATTGAAGAACAAAAAGGACAGCATCTAGTGATAGATGCATTAAATTTAATTAACAAAGATGATATACAATTATTGATAGTAGGGCATTGTATGAATAGTAAATATTTAGAGAAACTATATGGAATGATTAGAGAATATAAATTGGAAGACAAGATATCTATAGTTCCTTTTATAGAGTCACCTATGGAAATTATGTCTTTCTTGAATTTAGTAATTTTGCCAACTTATGAGGAGACTTTTGGATTAGTAGTAGCAGAATCTATGTTGATGGAGACTACTGTGATTGGAAGTAACGCTGGTGGTGTTCCTGAAATAATTCAAGATGGTTTTAATGGACTTTTATTTAAGACAATGGATTACAAATCTCTGAAAAATAAAATTATTGATATATATAGTTCGGAAGAACTTAGGAATAAATTATCATATAATGCTAAGATATTTGCTATAGAAAATTATGATTATAAAATGCACTTTTCTAAACTTGACAAAATATTGAGTATGTAATGAATAAGATATCTGGAACAATTATAACATTTAATAATGAGCTTCTAATTAGAGACTGTTTAGTATCTCTCAAGAAAATTTGTGATGAGATAATAGTTGTAGATTCTCTTAGTAGCGACGATACTGTTAAAATAGCCAAGGAATTAGGCGCAAAGGTCTACTTGCAAGATTTCCTTGGTGATGGACCTCAAAAAAGATTAGCGGCATCCTATACAAAAAATAAATGGGTTTTCAGTTTAGATGCAGATGAAAGGTTAGAAGATGACTTGATTCAAAATATTAATAGTTTAAATTTAAATAATACTAATTTCATGTCATTTTCATTTAAAAGACGTAATTTCTGTGGCAAAAAGTGGATTAAAGCTGCTAGCTTCTATCCTGATAGGGTCATACGACTATATAACAAAAACCATACTGGTTATACATTAAGCACATCACATGCCCATGTAGATGCTGCATGTTCAAATATTGATTCTCATATCACTCACTATACATATAAGTCTTATACTGATTGGATTAATAAAGTAAATTTTTATAGCTCACAAAGTGCTAAGACTATGCATGTTAATGGTGTCAAACGGTCAAGTATTAGGCCAATCACACACTCATTATTTTCTTTTTTTAAAAAAATGTTTATCAAAGGAGGTATATTTCAGGGAGTAGATGGCTTCACTGTTGCATTAACTACAATGTTCAATACATATATGAAATATATTAAGTTAAATGAACTCTATGATAATAATGAAGATCCATCAAAACATTTTCCTAAAAAAAAATCAGATAGTAAGTAAGTCTTTAGGCTCATCAATATCTTTATGTCTATCTAGCAGACTAACTTTTTTGCCTCTAGATACCAAAAAATTTTTTATATCTCTGAAGGAACTTAAATCACCATAATTGGTTAATTGATTACATATATTATTATCCTTTATACCAATTAGATAAAAACCATCATCATATGACGGACCCAAAACTACATCATGATCATCTAAAATATTAATAGACTGTATAATAGTTTCTTTAGATAAAGAGGGGATATCAGAGCCAATTAAAATTGTCTTATCTGATATTTTTGATTCTATGAATAAACAATTTATCATTCTTGATGTAAGTGAATTTCCAGCCTGACACCTTAAAGATACTTTATACTCATCGGATAAACTATTCATATAGTCATCATTAAAATTAGGAAATACCCATAAATTCTTTTTGATATTTAAACTAGTAGTCTCTGATAGAATGCAGCAAAGCATTATTTTAGCTAGACAACTCCTACCACTCTTATTTAAAAGACTATACATTCTTTTTTTTGGATCGCCTGTATTAGGACATTTTGTAAAGATATTAAGCGAAATCATTTATAGTAGGAATTTAATTTAGAGGGTTGTATTTTTAAATAATAAAGTAGCCTGAGGATCCTCATTTTAAAAATTGTTCCTAGAAAACCATGAATTTCCCATCTTCTAGCCGATGTTATGACATACGACTTTAGTATCATAGGCCTAAAATGTTTTTTAAGTTTAGAGCAAAAATGAATATCTTCCATGATCTCAAAATTAGGAAATCCACCAAACTTTTTAAATAACTTTTTCTTTATGAAAATAACCTGATCACCTGTGCCATAATTAAAAAGAATTGATCGAAGGTTTATTAGAAAGCTTAGTATAGTATATTTCATATCTTTCTTATCAAAAGATAACTTAAAGAATCCCCAATTATAAGTATTACTTATGTCTCTTATGCAGTTATTTTTACTAATGTCTGTATCTGCATGCAGAAAAAGTAAAGTTTCACCAATAGCTATTTCAGCGCCTTTATTCATCTGCATACCTCTGTTCGGCTCAGAGATTATAATCTTATCAACATATTGATATGCTATTTCAATCGTTCTGTCTATACTCATGCCATCAACAAGGATGATTTCACAAAGTTTTTCTTTTCGAAGATTCTGCAGTCCTCTGATTGCATTAAGGATATTCTTTTCTTCATTTTTAGTGGGTAGTATTATTGATATCATTTAGTTTTTGATTATTTAACTGTAATCGAGATCTTTTTTGAAATAACAGGCTTAATATGAGGTACATGTAAATGATCACCTAAAAGAAGCTGTAGTGTATGTCGTCCTTTATCTAGATTAATTTCTGTTCTTGTTTGTCCATTTCCGAAATGTATATGATTTTCATCCGAGGGAATCGGTTTCATAAGATCTGGTAAATTTATAACATCAATAAGTAGATGATGATGTCCAGAATACGCCTTTTTCATTCCAGCTGGAGATATCTGCATATCTGAAACACCAAAGATTACGGTGATAGGATTTTCAACTACCGCATTATCTATCGGACTAATAATGAACACTTTAGCAGTATCTCTAGAAATAGATTTATTTACGCCGCCTGCTGAAAATGAATTACTTAATGGGCTGATCAAAAAAACTATGATGATGAGTTTAAAAATTTTACTTTCCATCGCCCATTATACCAATATTCCGCCACAACTACTACCTGACCCAGCAGTACAACCATAGCAATGATCAGCTGTGTTTATTTTTTTTAATGTTAAGTCATTTTGTAATTCTTTTATATGCATCTTTTTTATCCCATTAGTGCTCAAGCCTAACATTTGATTAAAATCACAATCATAGATATATCCCTTATAATCAATACTTATTAAATTTTTACACATTAGATTTTTTAAAGCATCTTTATTAAAATTATCTTTTAATAAATCCATATAATCTTTAAATCTATTTTCAGTAATTAAAGTGCTACCAAATCTCGCTATAGGCATATTAGTGATTGTATAGAGGTTATTAAATATGATCTTATAATCTATTTTTAGAATTGATTTATACTTTTTTTCAAGTGCTTTTTGTCCTGGTGGTAAATATGGTCCTTGTGGATTATATACAAGATTTAGTCTTAAATCATCATTAGCTCCATATCCTAACAGATTAAGTTTCTGTATAACTTTTATACTTTTTTTGAATACACCTTTGCCGCGCTGTTTATTCACATTATCTTCCTGATAACATGGTAATGATGCTACAATTTCAATTTTATTATCTTTAAAAAATTCAAATAAATACTCTTTCCCTGGTTCAAGCATTACTGTTAAATTACACCTATCAATTATGTGACAATTAAGCTCTTTTGCTTTTGTTACGAGATATTTAAAGTTATCATTAAGCTCTGGGGCACCTCCAGTTAGATCAATATTTTTAATATTAAATTTTTTTATAAAACTTAATATATGATTAATTGTAACAGTGTCCATCATTTCTTTTCTTTTGGGACCAGCATTAACATGACAATGTAAGCAGGACTGATTGCATTTATATCCAAGGTTAACTTGAATAGTATGTAATTTATCCCGAAATATACTCGGAAAATTAGTTTTTTCTAATAGCGGGTAAACATCATGCATTGTGGTTAACTGAGTGATATAATACCCAATACTATCATGAAAGACGACTTTATTAACTATATTAAACCATTACTACCTAACGTTGATTATTGTTCATTTAGGTTTGTAAGCAAATATACAAATATAATATCTGCAACTAGAGGTGTGGTGGAGCCGGTTATTATATCGGAAGATGATGGTCTAATGGTCACAGTTTACAATAAGGGCGGCTATGGATATGGTGCTACAAGTAATCTCACAAGAGAAGGTATTATTGAAGCTGTCAATATAGCTATCAAGTGGGCAAAGTTTTCAGAAAATAAGCTAACTTATTTCCCAGATTTGGCAGTTTTAAGGTCGCAGCAAGGTAGTTATTATACCGATGATGAAGAACACTGGTCAAAGATAACAACGAAAGATAAAGCAGATTATTTGATGAGTGTTAATAAGTCATTAAAATCTCAGCCAACCATTTCCAATTGGGGAGCAAGTATCAGGTTCAATAAGTTAGAAACGCTATTTATTGACACTAAAGATTCTCATGTTCGACAAAAAATATCCTACCTACTTCCTCAAATGGTAGTATCTGCTGAACATAAAAAAGAGATACAGACGAGAACATATGGAGGGCATGCGCATGCACGGCAAGTAGGTTATGATTTCATAGATAATATAAATATGATTGAGCGCGCCAGGAGTCTAGCTGAGGAATCAGTTGAGCTATCAAAAGCTCCTAATTGTCCGGATATAGTAACGAATGCTGTAATCGCGCCAGATCAAATGATACTTCAGATACATGAATCTATAGGTCACCCATTAGAATTAGACAGGATACTGGGTGATGAAAGAAATTATGCTGGCTCAAGTTTCGTGACAACTGATATGTTTGGACATTATAAATATGGTTCAAAAAAGTTGAATGTGACATTTAATCCTACCTTGGAGACTGAGTTAGCTACATATAACTTCGATGATGATGGTACTGATGCTACTAAAGAGTATCTTATAAAGGATGGAATTTTAATGAGACCGATTGGTGGATTATTCTCTAGCCAAAGAATAGACTTAAATCATGTTGCATGTTCAAGAGCATGTAACTGGAATAGACCGCCTATCGATAGAATGGGAAATATCAATTTAGAGCCTGGCAAAGATAGTTTTGATGAAATCATATCATCGGTAGATGATGGGATATTGCTCGAAACTAATAATTCATGGTCTATAGATGACAAAAGGAATAAATTTCAGTTTGGTTGCGAAAAAGGCACATTGATTAAAAAAGGAAAACTATCTGGTGTAGTAAAAAACCCAAGTTATAGAGGAGTAACAGAATCTTTTTGGAATAATCTATCAAAAGTTGGAAATACTTCTACGAATAATATCCTAGGAACATCAAATTGCGGTAAAGGTGAACCTAATCAAACAATATTTGTTGGTCATTCAACGCCAGTATGTTTATTTGAGAACATAGATGTTTTCGGTGGGATTTAGTGAAAGATTATTTTCAAAAAATATCAGAGTATTTATTTAATAATCTAGAAGCAAATGAGATTCTAATTTTAAATTTTGATGCTGAGCAAACAGATTTTGTTCGTTTCAATCATGCAAAAATTAGGCAAGCTGGAAATGTAAATCAGGCTACATTAACCTTGAGCCTTATATTAAAAAGAAAAAGTCTAAACTCTATAATTAGACTTAGCCTTGATTATCAAAGAGACTCTGTTTTATTATTGAGAACTCTACATTATCTAAGACGAGAAATTCCAGAATTACACCATGATCCTTATCTTATGTATGAGAGAAATGTTAATTCTTTTGACATGGATCCTGAGAGTAATTGTTTAGATAGCTTTGATATGACTAACTCCATACTTGAGAACTGCTCATCACTGGATATGGTTGGAATATTATCATCAGGTGGAATAATGAAAGGGTTTTCAAATTCCTTAGGACAGTTTAACTGGCATGAGAATCAGTCGTTTAATTTTGATTGGTCGATGTATACTAAATCTGGTAAAGCTATTAAACAAAATTATTCTGATCAGAGTTGGGATCCAAAAGTATTTAGTTCACTCATAGAGGAGAGCAGGCAAAAGCTAAGCGTCATAGATAATAAAGAGCATGCGATTAAGCCAGGTGAGTATAAAGTATATTTATCTCCATCAGCACTTAATGAGATCGTTGATATGCTGTCATGGGGCGGCTTTAGTTATAAGGCTAATAAAATTGGATCTAGTCCACTACATTTAATGATGAAAGGTGAGAGAAAATTTAATAAAATAGTTTCATTTACTGAAGATCTCACTAATGGTATATCACCCAAATTTCATTCTGATGGATTTATTAAGCCTGATTCAACAGAATTGATAGTCAATGGGGAATACAAATCATCATTGATATCACCAAGGTCAGCCTTAGAATATTCAGTCAATCATAATGCTGCAGAATATTATGAATCACCAGTTTCTATAAATTTGAAATCAGGGGATATTGAGAGTGACAAAGTTCTTGAAAATTTAAAAGATGGTATTTATATAAGCAATCTATGGTATTTAAATTTCTCTGACCTTAATAAAGGGAGAATTACTGGCCTAACAAGGTTTGGCTGTTTTAAAGTTGCAAATGGTGAATATCAAGGTCCAATTAATACTATGAGATTTGATGAGACCGTATACAATATTTTTGGCGACAAACTTATTGGGCTGACAGATAATAAACAATTATTGATTGATTCAAGCACATATGAGGAAAGATCAACTCATAGCTCCACTATACCTGGAGCAATAGTGGAAGATTTTAAAATGACTTTATAAGATTAAGATTATGATAAAAACTAGATTTGCACCAAGCCCAACAGGGTGGCTTCATATTGGAGGAGTTAGAACAGCATTATTCTCATGGTTGTTTGCTAAAAGTCAGGGTGGAGAATTTATTATAAGAATTGATGATACAGACACCACTAGGAGCACAAAGGAATTTTGCGACTCAATTATTAATGCCTTGAAGGCTCTAGGACTGACCTCAGACGAAGAACTTATATATCAATCCAAAAGATTTGATATGTATATTGATAAAATTGAACTTCTTTTAGAACAAGGAAATGCCTATTATGACAAAGTTGAAGTCACAGATAAGACTAAAGATACTAATCTTGATGTACAATATGAAAACAGATTAAATAAACTAGACCATGTAATAAGATTTAAAAACCCGAGAAATGAAAGAATAGTTTTAAAAGATATGGTGCATAATGATATAACATTTGATCCAAAAACTTTTCATGATGTAGTGATTTTAAGATCTAATGGAATTCCAACTTATAATTTAACATCTGTTATAGACGATGCTGATATGGGAATAACTCATATCATTAGAGGGGATGATCATCTAAGTAATACCGCAGTTCAAATAAATTTGTTTAATGCTATGGGCTTAAATGTTCCTGTTTTCGGACACCTTCCAATGATTCATGGAGTTGATGGCAAGAGATTGTCAAAAAGACATGGCGCAGTTGATATAAATAGTTTTTTAGATGATGGGTATTTAGTAGAGGCTCTAATCAACTATTTAGTCAAAACTGGGTGGTCCCATGGAGATGATGAATTTTTTACTATAGATGAGTTGTTAAAAATATTTACTATCGATAAAGTTACTAAATCTTCTGCAATTTTTGATTATGATAAACTAAATTGGTTAAATCAACATTATACAAAAAATAAGAATATTAAAGATGTTGCTGATATGATTTTGCCATATCTTGGCTCTGTTAATATTAATAATCAGGATAGAGACTATTTAGAAAATATACTGAGCCTTGGAATAGATAGAGATTATAATTTAAAAAATATTGCCGCAGGCATGACTCATTATTTTCAAGATGAATTAAAATATAATTTAGATAATTTTCCTAAGATTGATATTAATAATACTAAAGCTATATTAAGAAATATTCTAGATAAGTTTAGAGAAAATGAATTTATTGATAAAGAAAAAATCAGCATAGATATCAAGCAGGTGTGTGAAGACATGTCTCTTAAATTTAAAGATATAGGGCCAGTAATCAGGTTTGCTTTAACGGCTAAACTTAAGGCTCCCTCTATAGATGAACTTTGCTTCACTTTAGGTAAAAACAAGACCTTGAAGCGATTAGATGATTTCGGCACATTTATTGTCAATTTATGAAATAAATATGTATAATAAGTCGATATAAAACCAATAGTATTAATGATATATGTCCCCATCGTCTAGAGGCCTAGGACACCGGGTTTTCATCTCGGCAACAGGGGTTCGACTCCCCTTGGGG
>MDSV01005951.1_pt1 | contig 12887 bp, 9 predicted proteins | sample 810851 | NCBI WGS metagenome assembly MDSV01 (sample SAMN05326640, study PRJNA326480) | marine metagenome | isolation source: seawater | place: Atlantic Ocean: North East | collected 2012 | reverse complement strand
CATTGCGTTGCTCGCCGCTGGCACTGGCCACCGCACGGGATGCGGCGCGCGCCGCATACCCCATTTCTGCCATAGCGGTTTGAATATCCATTACCTTTCCCGTCACTGACTCGGGGACTTACTCCTGCCCACCTTCAGCTTCTCCCGCTGACACCAACTCCTTGAGCTCGCCGGAGGTTTCCATATCGCAGACGATGTCACAGCCACCCACCAGTTCGCCATCCACCCACAATTGTGGAAACGTAGGCCAGTTGGCGTAGGTCGGCAGATTCGCGCGGATATCGGGACTACTTAACACATCCACATAGGCGAATTTTTCTCCGCAGGACATCAAGGCCTGCACGGTTCGCGCCGAAAACCCGCATTGGGGTTGGTTAGGCGAGCCCTTCATGTAGAGAATAATGCGATTCCCCTCTACCTGCTCTCGGATAGTCTCCATAATGTCCATACACTGCTCCATCTTAGCGGTCACCCGCCATTGCTGACGTTTGGTTAAGGTTCCCATTGTAATACGACAATGGCACTGCGAGAGAGGTCCCGCGCGTAAAACTAATGATGCGACGCATTTGACTCCGTCTGACGCTCCGCTACTCTTGCCCCCCGCCACTCTGTTGGGCTGAAATACGATGCCAGACGCGACGCCTGCCATTATGCCGACCTATGGTCGTCTGCCTGTCACTTTCTCTCGAGGAGAAGGCGCGGTGCTGTATGACACGGCGGACCGCGCCTATCTGGATGGCCTGTCCGGCATCGCTGTCACCAATCTCGGGCATCGACATCCGCGCGTCACCGAGGCGGTGACCGAGCAAGCCAAACGATTGGTGCACACTTCTAACCTGTTCCACATCGGTCTGCAGGAAGCGGTGGCAGAGCAACTTCGCGCCATCACCGGCATGGAAAACATGTTTTTCTGCAATTCGGGTGCAGAGGCGAATGAAGCGGCGATAAAACTAGCGCGGCGCTTCGGCCACCAAAAGGGTGTCGAGATACCGAAGATTATTGTGCTGGATGGTGCCTTTCACGGCCGCACGCTCGGTGCGCTGTCAGCCACGGGCAACCAGAAAATTCGCCAGGGCTTCGGACCTCTTCTGGAGGGGTTTGAGCGGATCCCACCTAATGATCTAGCCGCAATCGACGCTCTGGGCGAAGCACTAAACGGCGTGGTCGCTGTACTCGTGGAGCCCATTTTGGGAGAGAGCGGTATCCGACCGCTGGATACTGATTATCTGCAAGGCCTGCGTGCGCTCTGCACTAAACATCAGTGGTTACTGATGTTCGACGAGGTGCAAACGGGAAACGGACGCTGCGGTTCGGCCTATGTGTTTGAACAAATGGCGGTGGAGCCCGACGTGTTGCTCACCGCAAAGGGGTTGGGCAATGGTCTACCTATTGGTGTCTGTATGGCGAAAGGCATCGCCGCAGAGCAGCTGGGTCCCGGCGATCATGGCTCCACCTATGGCGGTAACCCGCTGTGCTGCGCCGCTGCGCAGGCGGTGTTGACCACGCTCACAGAGGAGAATGTGATGTCGCAGGCTGATCACATCAGAGACTCACTGCTCACCGCTTTGCATGGTCACCTGGCGGACCCAACGCTGGTTACCGAAGTGCGGGGGCGCGGTCTTATGATGGGCATACAACCGAATACTGCGACTGATCAGATCGTGCAGCGCGGTCTCGATCGGGGATTGCTGCTCAACATCGCCGGGGGCGATACTATACGGGTGCTGCCGCCACTGGTAATGAGCCTGGAACAGGCGGGTGAACTGGGCGCAGGTATCGCACATATTCTCAACGACATCGGACAGCAGGAAGACCGCGCATGACCGCGCCAAGACATTTTCTCACCCTCATGGATCTCTCTCCAGATGAAGTGCGCGACCTCATTGATCGGGCGATTGAGCTGAAAAGCCAGCACCGCGCCGGTGCCGCAACGCCTACTCTCGCCGGCAAAGTGCTGGCGATGATTTTTACCAAGGCTTCAACCCGCACCCGCGTGTCATTTGAAGCCGGTATGGCGCAGCTAGGAGGCAGCGCGCTATTTCTCTCGGGTCAGGACACGCAGCTGGGCCGGGGCGAACCAATACATGACAGTGCTCGGGTCATTTCCTCGATGGTAGATATGGTCATGATCCGGACTTTCGCCCACGCCGACGTAGAGCAGTTTGCCGCGCACTCCAGTGTGCCTGTCATCAATGGTTTGACCGACGACTATCACCCCTGCCAAATACTGGCAGATCTGCAAACCTACTTCGAAGTGAGAGGGGACATCAGCGGGCGAAAAGTCTGCTGGTTGGGTGATGGCAACAACGTTTGTCACTCCTGGATGAACGCCGCGCGACTGCTAGACTTCGAGTTGGCCATTGCCTGTCCCGAGGGGTATGACCCAGACGGAACGCTGCTAGAAGCCTGCCGCCAACAGGCTCATATTGAACGCGATCCACTGGTGGCAGCACTCGACGCGGATCTCCTCTTAACCGATGTTTGGGCCTCAATGGGGCAGGAACAAGAGCAGGATGCACGCGCGGCAAGCTTACAACCCTATCAATTAAATCAAGCGTTGCTCGAGCGCGCAGCGCCCGATGCGCTTTACATGCACTGCTTGCCCGCCCATAGAGGGGAGGAAATCAGTGCGGAATTGATGGATGCACCCGACACGGTGATCTGGCAGGAAGCAGAAAATCGGTTGCATGCGCAAAAAGCGCTTATGGAGCTACTACTTAAGACCTGATCCCCGCCGAGTGGCAAACCGGCTTGTGGGTATTACCGCATTTTGGTCTCTCAGCACAAAAAACTTTGTCACGCCTTCATTAACCGAGACCGCGCCGTTTTCGATATAAAAGTCAGTGGCTTAGGTCTATTAACGCCCCGACACCATCGCCTTACCCACAGATTGTCCACAAAAAAGACCCAGCATCCTCTGCTTGCATTGTCGGCCAGACCCGCCTATCTTGGGGTTTCGGGAGCTGTAAACCCCTAGATATAGGTGTTGAGCCAAAAAAAGACTAAAGCTCAACGTCGGCCCGGTTCCGGTAAAAAGTGTAAGCACATCACGACAAATTGGCGTTTCAGAGGCAGCCCAAGATATGCAAACAGGCAGTGAGTCAATAGAAAAAGAAAATGTTGCGTCCACTCCAACTGGGACGCTAGACAACCCTAACCCGACCCGGCTGTCGGCCACCGCGCCGGGACAGTTGCGAGTGATTAAACGCAACGGCACCGTCGTGCCCTTCGAAGACAGCAAGATTACCGTCGCCATTACCAAGGCCTTCTTGGCAGTCGAAGGCGGCACAGCGGCAGCAAGCAGTCGGATTCATGAGACGGTTGCCAGCCTGACTTCACAGGTGGTGGCCACGTTCAAACGCAGGATGCCCTCGGGCGGCACGCTGCACATTGAAGATATTCAGGATCAGGTAGAGCTGGAGCTGATGCGCGGTGGAGAACATAAAATTGCCCGCGACTATGTAATTTACCGGGAGGCGCGACGCCAGGAACGTGATGCCAATGTGCAGCTCTCTCCGGAGTCGCAGGCGGCGGCCAAGGGAATCAACATTGTTTACCCGGACGGCAGCAAGGCGCCACTCGACATTGAGCGTATCGGCACGATTGTGTCCGAGGCCTGCGCTGATCTGGAGGACGTGAGCGAGTCAGCCATTATTGACGAAGCCCTGCGTAATCTTTACGACGGTGTGTCAGCCAAGGAATGCAGTACCTCGTTGGTGATCACGGCACGCACGCTGATAGAGCAGGAGCCCAACTATAGCTACGCAGCAGCGCGGCTGCTTCTAGACGATCTGCGCGCAGAAGGCCTGGCATTTCTCGGCATCGCCGACAGCGCCACTCAGGAGGAGATGAGTACGCTCTACCCGCAGGCTTTAAAGGCCTATATCCAGCGCGGCATTGAACTGGAGCTGTTGGCGCCCAATCTGGCCGAATTCGACCTGGATAGGCTCGGCGAAGCCCTAGAGGCTGACCGCGACCTGCAGTTCACCTACCTTGGCCTGCAAACGCTCTATGACCGATACTTTATCCACAGCGACGAAGTGCGATTTGAGCTCCCGCAGATATTCTTTATGCGGGTTGCCATGGGTCTCTCGACGCGGGAAGACGACCCCAATGCCCGAGCCATCGAGTTCTATCGTCTGCTGTCCTCGTTCGACTACATGAGTTCGACACCGACACTGTTTAATTCCGGCACACTCAGACCGCAGCTGAGCTCCTGTTACCTGACGACCGTACCCGATGACCTATTCGGTATTTACGGGGCGATTCAGGACAACGCCATGCTGTCCAAGTTTGCAGGCGGACTGGGTAATGATTGGACTCCGGTGCGCGCGTTGGGTGCCTACATCAAAGGCACCAACGGCAAAAGTCAGGGCATTGTGCCTTTCCTCAAAGTCGTGAATGACACGGCCGTTGCCGTGAATCAGGGCGGCAAGCGCAAAGGTGCGGTTTGCGCTTATCTGGAAACCTGGCACATGGACATTGAGGAGTTCCTTGACCTGCGCAAGAACACCGGTGATGACCGTCGTCGTACCCACGATATGAATACCGCCAACTGGATTCCCGACTTATTTATGAAGCGGGTCGTTGAAGATGGTGACTGGACACTTTTCTCACCCAACGATGTACCCGACCTGCACGATCTGTATGGCAAAGCGTTCGAGGAACGTTACGAGCAGTATGAACAGATGGCTCGAGACGGCGAACTCAAATTATATAAAACCCTCAAAGCGCAGAACGTCTGGCGCAAGATGCTGGGCATGATCTTTGAGACGGGCCATCCCTGGATGACCTTCAAAGACCCGTGCAACCTTCGATCACCGCAGCAACATTGTGGTGTCGTGCATTCCTCCAACCTGTGCACCGAGATCACACTGAATACCAATGCAGAAGAGGTCGCTGTGTGTAATCTGGGTTCAGTCAACCTGCCCCAGCATATCGAAAATGGCGAGCTCAACCTCGACAAGCTGCGTGGCACGGTTCGTACCGCCATCCGCATGTTGGATAACGTGATCGATATCAATTACTACTCGGTGCCGCAGGCAGAGACCTCTAATTTCCGTCATCGACCGATCGGTCTCGGTCTGATGGGTTTTCAGGATGCGCTGTATAAGATCGACGCCCCCTATGGCTCAGAGGGTGCAGTGACTTTTGCAGATCGCTCTATGGAAGCCATTAGCTACTTCGCCATCGAAGCATCAAGCGAACTGGCTGCAGAACGCAGCAGTTACTCTTCCTACGAGGGCTCACTGTGGAGCCAAGGTATTTTCCCGCTGGACTCGCTGGATATACTGATAGCGCAGCGCGGCGAAAAATACATCAACGTCAACCGCGACAAGACCCTTGATTGGGATGCACTGAAGGCCAAGGTCGCCGCAGCGGGCATGCGCAACTCTAACGTGATGGCCATCGCGCCGACGGCAACGATTGCCAATATCACAGGGGTCTCGCAGTCGATTGAACCGACGTACCAGAACCTTTATGTGAAATCGAATCTTTCCGGTGAATTCACAGTAGTGAACCCCTACTTGGTTAATGACCTCAAGAGTCGGGACTTGTGGGACAAGGTCATGGTGAACGACCTGAAATACTTCGATGGCAGCGTGCAAACCATCGATCGTATCCCGGCAGATCTGAAGGCGAAATATGCCACTGCGTTTGAAGTGGAACCCCGATGGCTGGTCGACAGCGCGAGCCGCCGGCAAAAGTGGATCGATCAAGCCCAGTCGCTCAACCTTTACATCAATAACGCCAGTGGCAAAAAGCTCGATGTGACCTACCGTATGGCGTGGTTTAGCGGCCTCAAAACGACCTACTACCTGAGATCGCTGGCAGCGACCGGCACTGAGAAGTCGACCGTTGATACCGGCAACCTCAATGCGGTCTCGAACGCTACCGAACCCCCCCAACCAGCACCCGTGCCACAGGCCTGTTCGCTGGATGACCCAGACTGTGAAGCCTGCCAATAAAGGGCAGCTGTAAAAGGAGACCAAACATCATGTTGACTTGGGACGACTACAATCAGGAAGAAAGCGCTTCAGTCGCGACCGCAGCGCCAGAGCCTGCTGTTGTGGCCGCAGCCGCAGCAGCACAAAGGGTGGTTGAAACGCCTGAACCACCTGCCATTGACTCCGCCCCTGCAGAACCCTCCCCCGAGGCCATGCAAGCCGCTGAAGCGGTGATTGCCAATATGGATGCCTCGGCAGGAGTTGAGGAGCTCGAGATGGGCGCCTCGCGGGTTTCGGTAGACGAGAAGGCCATGATCAACTGCCGAGCCGATCTCAATCAGCTCGTACCATTCAAGTACGACTGGGCCTGGCAGAAATATATCGATGGTTGTGCAAATCACTGGATGCCACAGGAAGTCAACATGACCGCCGATGTGGCCACCTGGAAGAGCAAAGAGGGCCTCAGTGACGACGAGCGACGCATTGTGGAGCGCTCACTGGGCTACTTCTCTACGGCAGATTCTCTGGTTGCGAACAATCTGGTATTGGGAATCTATCGTCTGGTCACCAATCCGGAATGCCGGCAGTACCTGCTGCGTCAGGCGTTTGAGGAGGCCATCCATACGCACGCCTATCAATACTGCATCGAGTCACTTGGCATGGATGAGGGCGAAGTCTTCAACATGTATCGTGAAGTGCCCTCGGTTGCCAAAAAAGCAGCCTGGTCAATCAGCCATACACACGAACTGTCGGATCCCAATTTTGAGACTGGGTCAATCGAGGCGGATCAGCAGCTACTACGAAATCTGATTGGGTTTTACGCCGTGACCGAAGGCATTTTCTTCTACTGCGGCTTCACTCAGATCCTGTCCATGGGCCGTCGTAACAAAATGACGGGCGTCGCCGAGCAGTTTCAGTACATTCTCCGTGACGAGTCGATGCACCTAAACTTTGGTATCGATGTCATCAATCAGATCAAGCTGGAAAACCCCCATCTGTGGACTGAGCAGTTTAAAGAGGAAGCGACCCAGATGATTCTGGAAGGCACGGCGCTAGAGATTGAATATGCTCGAGACACGATGCCCCGTGGCGTACTGGGTATGAACGCAGCAATGATGGAAGAGTACCTGCATTTCATTGCCAATCGTCGCTTGACGCAGCTGGGCCTGTCAGAGCAGTTCCCCGGAGCGCAAAACCCCTTCCCTTGGATGTCCGAGATCATGGACCTTCGTAAAGAGAAGAATTTCTTCGAGACCCGGGTGATTGAGTACCAAACAGGAGGTGCTCTGAACTGGGACTAACCCTCTCGGCGCAACAGAGACCCTAAAGGGCGCACAGTGTGCGCCCTTTTTTTTAGCTGCAAGCGAGGCTGAATAATGGGGCGTGACGACACTTTCACCAAGCGTTAGCCGTTACACTGGCGCCCATATTTGGGTGGAGTAATAAGTGATGTCGCTTTGGAACCGTATCGATGAAGGCAGTAAGCCCCCACTGGAGGCGCTGTGGAAAGCCATCCCGGGGGGGTTTAATGTCATACCCGACATCGTCGCCAGAAGAGGAGCGATGGCCACCGCTCGCGCAGGCGCTCCGAAGGGCGAATTTCCTCTTCTGCGGGTGACTGAACACACTTATGCGGGTCCGGGCGGCGACTTGACGCTGCGGCTTTATTCACCCGATACCCAAGACGCTCAGGGGCCAGGACTCATCTACATCCATGGTGGCGGAATGATCATGGGCGATCTGGACAGCCAGGATGAGAACCTGCGCGAGGCGGCTACCGAGCTCAATATACCCATCGCGTCGATCGATTACCGAAAGGCCCCGGAGCACCCCTACCCTGCCGCACCGGAGGACTGCTATGCCGGGGTGTGTTGGGTCTTTGAACACGCCCCTGAACTCGGGATGGACACAGATAATATTGGCCTCATGGGCGCTTCCGCGGGCGGCGGTTTGGCCCTCGCCACCGCATTGATGCTTCGTGATCGTCTGGGGCCGTCACTGAAATACCTGCTCCCCATTTACCCCATGATTGATGATCGTCACGAGACGGCGTCCTCCCATGAAGTTGTCGACATCGGGATCTGGGATCGCGCTGGCTCCATAGAGGCATGGGGTTGGTATTTGGGCGACAGCGAGCCCGACGCTTACGCTGCACCGGCGCGCGCTGAGGATCTTTCCGGGTTACCGCCAACTTACATCGACGTCGGCGATCTTGACTTGTTCCGCGATGAGGATATCGACATCGCTCAGAGGCTATCAGCGGCTGGCGTGCCCGTAGAGTTTCACCTTTGGACAGGAGCTTTTCACGCTTCAGAGTTATTCGCCCCTGACGCACCGCTCAGCCAAAGGATCTGGGCAACGCGCTACACAGCAATCAGACGACTCGCAGGCCTACCCGTCTAGCCCGCGGCGCTTTGCCTTGCGCACCGCCCCGGATGTTTCAACCGGAAAGGGGGCCTGATAAAGTGCTCTGCCCGAGACAGTTTAATGGAGCGCGTGATGCAAAAAGGGCACTGCCTGTGCGGCGAGGTTCAGTACCAATTCGACGAAACACAGGTGGGCTTCGGGCTCCACTGCCACTGTAAAGACTGTCAGCGCGTTACCGGCTCTGGAAAGGCGACCGTCATCCTGTTTCCACAGGACGCAGTCACGATTGAAGGCGAATACAAAACCTTCGCGTCACTGGGCTTCGATGGCTCTCACGTCAACCGAGGATTTTGCCCGAACTGCGGCAGCCAGATGTTCACTTTTGTTGACGAACTTCCGGGCCAAATGTTCATCAAAGCAGGCGGCATGGAAGACACCAGCTGGTTAACAGTTGAGATGACCTGTTGGACCAGCACCGCGTGTGGCTGGCTGCCACCCGACCAAAACACTGCCACTTTTGAGCGAAATCCGAGCCTTTAGCACACGCTGGGGTAATCCAGTCCAGCAGCTCTACACCCCCTTTAAGCCTCGCATCGAGATCATACCGGTGGTCCATTCCGCCTGATTCTGACGCCTGCTTTCCTCTGTTTCTGGCAGCCGTATAATTTTGAGTCCTCGAATAAGCTCTAAATACCGTCGTTATTGTTATCAACGGGAATATTCGTGCAAAAAAACAATCGTACCTGTTTGCTTCCCGTTGACGTCTATGTCAGCCTCCGTCAGTGACAAATGTTTACCACTCAGCGATACCTGATAATCAATAAAGTTTGGAGCCAAGCCATGAGACACGTCTTCCCTCATAAATCGCCAATAGCCCTCGCTATCAGCACTGTTTTACTCGGAGCAGCCAGTTCCATCACGCCTTTTGCTCAAGCGCAAGACGCCATGATTGAAGAGGTTGTGGTGACAGCGCGTAAACGGCAAGAGTCGCTGCAGGATGTGCCTGTTGCGGTTACCGCCTTGACCCCTAATCAGTTGGAACGTGGGTCAATTATGCGCACCACTGATATCGACAAGATGGTCCCCAACGTGGAACTTCATCAAACCTACATCGGCTCCGAGTCTCTTAGTGCCACTATTAGAGGAATTGGTTTCGACGATATTGAAAAATCTCTCGAGCCAACGGTGGGTGTCGCGGTAGATGGCGTCTTTATGGCCAGCAACTCGGGTGCTGTATTCGATTTGTTCGACGTCGAGTCAGTTGAAGTACTGCGGGGTCCACAGGGAACGCTGTTTGGCAGAAATACGATTGGCGGTGTCATTAACGTGACTCGCACGAAGCCGACAGGCGAGTGGGGCGTTAAGCTTCAAGGGACATTCGGTGATGAAGATATGACCGATGTGAAAGGTGTACTCAACATGCCGCTGGGCGAGCGAGGCGGCCTCAAGCTCGCTTTCAAGAATATCCAGTCAGAATCACACGTCTTCAATACGACGTTAAACGAGCGTCGCGATTTCCGAGATTCCACAACGGTATCGGCGACGATACGATTTGACCTCACCGATGATACGTCGGTGCAGTTTACGTATGATGATTACGATCACGACACCATCGCGCCGGATAATCTGATGGTCGGTCCTTTCGGCGAGGCACAGACCGGATACCTTGCCTCACAGGCGAACGACTACAAGACCTCGCCGCAACTTCTCCCACTACAGGCCTATATGTGGGGGAATAACTCGACTCTGCAAGTCACCCACAACTGGGCGGGACACGAGTTCAAATACACCATGGGAATCATGGACTATGAGGAAGAGGTGAAGGAGGCTTCGTGGGGCTCCAACACCATTTTCTTCCCGGTCAATCGCGATCAGGATTTCAAGCAGACATCGCATGAATTGCAGGTCAGCTCTGATTCTGACGGACCTCTCAATTACGTTGCAGGCTTATATTATCTAGAAGCTGATTCGTTTATTACATCAGGGCCAATCCAGCCTTTTACGGTAAACCACGAAGCAGAAGCGACGGCATTCTACGGCGAGATGACCTATGATTTCAGCGACAAGTGGTCCATCACGCTCGGCGCGCGTTATACCGAAGAAGATAAGCAAATGGAGTCCTATTCCTGGCCACCGGTTGTGGGTGATGCGGACCGTATCGCAAACAATACCGATCCCAGCGTACTGCAAATGTATGCCACCCCAGAGTTCTCGGACGACAACCTGACTTATCGCGCAGTGCTTCAGAGAAGCTTTGATAAGGGCATGGTTTATGCCTCTTACTCTACGGGCTTCCGAAGCGGGGGCTTCTTCAACCGAGGATCCACACCGAACGAAGTTGAACCCTATGACTCGGAAGAAGTGGACAGCATCGAAATTGGCTTGAGAAGCAACCCGACTGAAAATACGCAGCTGAATGTGACCTACTTCACTGCCGAGTACACGGATATGCAGTTGCCGCTGATTACGCCCGCGAGCTTCCCTGAGTGTGGAAAAGGCGGAGCCGAGGAAGATGCCGCGGGTATTACCTGTTCGTTCATCGCCAACGTGGGTGAAACGAGCATGGACGGCCTAGAAGTAGAAGGTATCTGGATGCCAACGTCCGCTCTCACTCTGCGCGCATCGCTCGGAACACTCGATGCCAGCTACGATACCTATGACTATGCGGGCAATGATATCTCCAACGTCGCTGAGTTGCTTTATGCACCCGAACTCACCTACGCCATTGGGGCGGAGCATGTCTCGTCTATTCTGGGTGGAGAGCTCATCCTATCGGGTAACTTTAGCTACCAGGACGAAGTCTACACACAGACTCCATGGGCCATCTATGATGCAGCAACCTTCCCCAAAGTCACGATCGACTCATGGGAAAGTTTGGATGTTTCTGCGACCTACCTTAGAGATACCTCGAACGGCACCTTTAAGGTGATTGTTTATGGAACCGACGTACTTGAGGACGGCAACCGTGTTCAACGACGATATACCACCGGATCATTCACTTGGGCAGAGTTAGCGCCCCGTGCTCAGTTCGGTGTCACCATCGGTTACGAGTTCTGAGCTAAACGCTGCCATACGAAAGCCACCTACGGGTGGCTTTTTTGTGTCCCATCAGACACCCTGCCTCTGATAATCGTCACAAACGAGGAGTAACGCAATGATGCATTCTGTGGTGCTGGCGCGTCGGCCAGCCGGCAACCCTGTTGAAGCGGATTTTGCCGTCATGTCAGAGTCTCTGCCCGAGATCCCGGAGGGTTGCTTTCTAACCCGCAACGACTACGTCTCACTCGATGCTGGCTTCCGCAACTGGATGAATGAAGATTCAGGAGACGAGATACTACCTGCGATGCCATTACAGGCGCCTGTGATGGGCTTAGTGCTCGCCGAGGTCCTCGAGTCGAAACATCCTGATTACGCTGTTGGCGACAAACTGATGGCGCGCTTCGCCTGGCAGACTCATAGTCTGAGCGATGGCACGGACTTTATTGCCAGATTGCCCGCTGAGCTCGAATTCAACCCCAGCGCCTACATGGGCGTGCTGGGCGACACAGGGATGTCAGCTTACTTCGGCATAACGGATATCGCGCAACTCACCAGCGAAGATACGGTATTGATTAGTGGCGCCGGGGGTGCGGTGGGCAGCATTGCTGGTCAAATTGCCAAGCTCATGGGTGCGCGCGTCATCGGCATCGTTGGATCAGAAGCCAAAGCGGAGTGGATCCGAAACACATTGGGCTACGACGCCGCTGTGGTGCGATCCGACGATACTTCACTCTCTGAAGCGATACAGGACGCCTGCCCAAATGGCGTCGATGTGTTTTTTGACAACGTCGGCGGGCAAACGCTGGAGGCGGCCATCACCAACATGAATCACCGCGGCCGTCTGGTGCTGTGCGGCGCAATCTCAGGATATGGGGTCACACCACACGGACCCAACAACCTTTTTGAACTCATCACTAAAGAGCTCTCAGTCGAGGGTTTTATGACGCACTTCCGACATGAGCGCTACGACGAGGCTCGGGAGCAGCTCTCCCAGTGGTTGCGCGAAGGCGTTATTCAGTCACCTGAGCACCGCCTCGAAGGCATCGAGAATGTTGGCAAAGCCTTCGCAGATCTATTTGCAGGCGAGAACTTCGGCAAGACCATCGTCGCCTTATAGACGCAACGCCAGCGCCACTAGCCGAGCGTCACCTTGATAGGAACGGTGTCGAGACCCATGGTGGTGCCACCATGGCCCGTCACCGCGTCTTCCGACACCAGCTCCAGTGACGCGACGCGCTCGAAGAATGCCTCTAGCACGACCCGTACTTCCATCTTGGCCACATGCAGGCCAATACACTTGTGCGCCCCGGCACCAAATGCGTGATGCTGGTTGCGCTCTTTTTTACTGCGGTCCGGGTTAAAGGTGTCGGGGTCGGCAAATGTGCGCTCATCCCGGTCAGTGACAAAACTCGGAATCACTATATTGTCACCGGCGCGAAACTGAACACCGTGGAATTCCGTGTCTTGCTCACAAATGCGGTTCAGGTTGATGAAAGCGTGCATTCGCATGAACTCATCGACAGAATCGGCGAT
>MDSV01244255.1_pt1 | contig 12888 bp, 13 predicted proteins | sample 810851 | NCBI WGS metagenome assembly MDSV01 (sample SAMN05326640, study PRJNA326480) | marine metagenome | isolation source: seawater | place: Atlantic Ocean: North East | collected 2012 | reverse complement strand
TGAATTTTTTGTGTCGTCTGGCAGCAAAAAAACAGACTCGGTTGTCAGTCGACGGGCAGGATCTTCATTATATCCGTCTTACCTGTTTGCCCCTGAGCACTACCCATGGTCAGCAACAAAAAATCGCCCCGCGATAGGAAGCCGCTATCAATGAGGAATTCAACCGTGCGAGCCTCAAGATCTTCTGAGGCAAAAGCCGTGAAGTCGAAGAACAGGGGGATGACACCGCGGCACAGCGCGAGCCGCTGCAGCGTGTCCGGGCGGGGGCTCAGTGCAAAAATCGGTAGTCCCGAGCTCAAGCGTGACATCATGGTGGGGGTGGTGCCGCGCTCTGTTAAGCTGGCAATACCGCGCATGTTTGGGAAGTGATTTGCGCCATACATCGCCGATAGTGCAATAGTTTCTTGCGCTGACGAAAATTCGCGATCGAGTCGATACTTTGATGTCCGCGCTACGGGGTGCTGCTCAGCTCCCAGCGCGGCATCCGCCATTGACATCACCACCTCTACTGGAAATTCTCCGACCGCAGTCTCTGCCGATAGCATGACCGCGTCGGTGCCGTCCAACACGGCGTTCGCGACATCGAAAACCTCTGCTCGCGTCGGCATGGAGTTGTTGATCATCGACTCCATCATCTGCGTGGCGGTGATCACCATACGATCCCGCTTACGGGTCGTCGAGATCAAATTCTTCTGAATACCAATCAGCTGCGCATCGCCTACCTCAACACCAAGATCACCGCGGGCCACCATCACGCCATCACTGGCATCAATGATGCTGTTCAACAGTTCAGTATCGGCTACCACCTCTGCGCGCTCGATTTTCGCAATAATCGCCGGGTTTAGTCCCTGATCAGCTAAAAGCTGTCGCGCGCAAGTAATGTCGTCCGCGCTCGACACAAAGGACACCGCCACAAAGTCGGGCTGGATGCTGGGCATTGCCCTAATATCATCGAGATCTTTCTCGGTGAGTGCGGGTGCAGCGAGACCACCACCGAGCTTGTTCACGCCTTTGCGAGAACTGAGCCTGCCACCAACGATGACAGTGCAGTCGACCTCTCGGTCATTGACATCATCGACCCGGAGTCGAAGTTTCCCGTCATCGAGGAGAAGCACGTCGTCCTGGGTAACGCTGTCGGGGAGGGCCTCGTACTCAACTGACACGCCGCGTTGATCACCGGCATCGGGTGAGATGCTCAGGCTGAGCTGGAAAGGGTCACCGGCCTGCAGCATCACGGCGCCCTCAGAGAAGCCACCGATGCGAATCTTGGGGCCTTGGAGGTCCGCTAGGATGCCTACATAGCGTCCGTGGTGCCCTGCCTGACGCCGGATATGTTGCGCCACCTTTGCGTGATCGGCTTGCGCGCCATGGCTGAAATTCAGCCTGAACACGTCCACACCCGCACTCAGCAGGCGCCCGATCATGTCCTGACTCTGACTGGCAGGACCAACCGTCGCGACAATTTTGGTTCTGCGAGGCGAGTGAGCGTTCTGAAGCCGTTGTTGGGTCACGGAACTGAGTCTTCCTTTGCTACCATGGGCACCTGATGCCAAAATCTGTGTCGTTTGATGCAGAGTGACATTAAAGGTCCTGCTAAACGATGTTCGAAGTATCTCAGGATCATAGTGGCAAGCGCTATGTCACAATACCCATAGAGTTCTGAGTGAATGTGCGCACAGGGCGCCCAACCGGCAACCGGAAGGAAGGATGCAAGCCGCCGATAATCGAAGCCCCAACCCGCCAATGGGATATGCCCGCGAGTGTTCTTTGACAACAGATCAGCAAATTGATCTGGTGGCCGAGTTCCATGTCCACAGAATCCGCCCGTCGAGGATCGCCTATCGCCTGGGTATAGATATTGCACAGGTCGAGGCTTGGCTCTCGGGAGAGCAGGACAGCGAGCGTTTCCAGCGACTGATCGTTGCGCATAAGCGACGGAAATATTATGTGCAGGTGCGCAAGGCGGACCGTCTGCGTGGCCAGAAAGCCTATGACCTTCGGCTGGCTGCGCAGCGAGATCTTCATGCGGGACAGCCTACCGATACGCGACCATTAGCAGATGACAAACAGGTAAAGACGCCTTATGGGGGACACTCATGAACGCCAACACGCCACATGCAATTGATCGCTGGCACGAAATGATGGCTCGTCGCACCACCGATGGCCTTTATGATCTGCTTCACCCCGACTGCGTATTCTGGTCCCCGGTTGTCCACACACCGCAGAAGGGCCGTGATATCACCTTCATGTATTTGAGGGCCGCAGGTCAGGTTTTTGACGATGACTTCCACTACGTCCAGCAAGTGCGCGATGGAGATAACGCCATGCTGGAGTTCGAGTGCACGATGGACGGCGTGCACGTCAACGGAATCGACCTGATTCAGGTCAAAGATAATTTCATCGTTGAATTCAAGGTGATGGTACGTCCGCTCAGAGCCGTCAATAAGGTCCACGAGCGCATGATGAGCATGTTAGAGATGATGCAGAGTCAAGCGCATGCACCATGACTGTCTCGCTTCAAGCGTTGTGCGTCAATGATGCACATCTGCTGGTTACTGCTACAGCAACGCACTGGACGACTCGCCAGATTCCGCTGCAGAACTCAACCAAGATCCTGCACGTGCTTGAGACACGGTGAAACGAGGGCTACACTTTTGGAATATTTTGAGCGGGATATGTGACCTATGGCTTTGATCGTAAAAACAACTTATCGAGTCCGAGAGGCGCAAAAAGCATCATTTCTCGCAGATTTCTCCGTTGTTGCGCAGGCAACGATGGCTGCCCCCGCCTGCGACTGGATTTACGTCGCAGAAGATTTGGAGGAAGACACCGTCGTTGCGATGTCCTATTGGCAATCCGAGGCGGGCTTCGATGACCATTTAAGGTGGCGAATTGGTACCAACCGATGGACAGAGATGGAGCAGAAGTACCTTGAAGATGAACCGGACTACCAGTTAATGCCGGTCATGTTCCGTTTTAGAGATCAGGGCTAACAAAGTTCCCGCAAGGGAGCTTTAAGCACTTGGGTTATCGCGCGCCGCTGTTTCTTTTTGTTTCTATGAGATGGTTGGCAAGCTCTTCGGCCTGAGTTTTTGACAGGCCCATTCGTCCTCGGAGCTCCTCGATTTCTTCCGCCTCCTCGTTCGAGATGATGCCATCCTCCAATGCTTCTCGGAGCTTGTGCTCAAATTCTGCATATTGTTTGGACATTTGCTTGGAGAAGCCTGCGCCCACGATGCCGGTCAGTAGTGCCACGGTACAAACGCCCATGATGGCGGTGAACGCACCGATCAGTTTCCCTCCGGCGGTAATCGGCGACACGTCACCGTATCCCACCGTGGTCAGAGTGACGATGGACCACCACATAGTCTCTGGGATAGACGGAAAGGCATCAGGTTGTGCATCGTGCTCAGCCACGTATATCAGCGAGCTGGAGAGAAACAACGCAACAACCATCAGATATAGCGCGGCTACAAATGCCTGTCGCTCTGAGTAAATAGCGGAAACCAAATCTTCCAGCGCCGTGGTGTAGTGGCTGAGCTTCAATAGTCTTGCCAAGCGCATGACGCGAAGGAGTCGCAGATCTGCGCCGACCCAAATGAATTGAAGTAGCGTCGGCAGAATAGCGACTAGATCGATCAACCCAGTGAAGCTGAAGATGTAGCTGAGACGTTTTTGCAGCGGTGAATGACCCTTCAGGTCCTCATTGTCGGGTGCTGTCCAGATCCTGAGTACATACTCGATCGAGAAAAAAACCACCGAGATTAATTCAAATACCTGTAGCTCTAGGGCCCAAGAGGCTCTGATAGAGGCCACAGATTCCAGTGTGATCGCGACGAGGTTGAGAGAGATCAAAAGGAATAGGAAAGTGCTGACTCTTCTGGCGGCCTTTTGGTGTTGTGAAGATCGTTCAAACAAGGAGCCGATATAGCGTCGGGTAGTCAAATCGCAATCCTTCTTTCTAATCACCTTGGTAAGCGCGGTTGCCGCTTTTTTTGGCTTGGAGTATGTTGCCAGCAAGATGTGCGTAACGTAAGTATAAAAGGCGACCAGCTTTTATGGTGATCATCGTAAAAGCGGTTATGAGCAGTAAATGATGCGCGGGCGTGCGTGAAACGGGATCGTCATGGAAATTGGACCTGCATGCAACTGAATCTCATGGCCTCAACGATGGTCTTGCTGGCGGTGTGTTCTCACGGCGCTCTCTCAGAGACGATTGCTGGCGCCTCCTACAAAAATGTGTGTAAAAAAATGGAGCAAGAGGGCGTTACGAGTCGCATAAAATCAGGCGGCAGCGTGGGGGATATCCCACCGAATGTGGTCGTCGTCGTTGGCGGTGGGAGCAGCCCTTCGCGGCGATGGAATAACTCAGTAGCGAACTCCGACATTATAGTTGGCGCGAATGTGACCCAAATCTCAACGCACACTGATGTTCCCAATGACAAGCCGTCCTCAGCTGATAGTGCTCCCAGTACATGTGAATAATAGCTTGCGAATCTTCTCATGGTAACGCGTCACAGCTTGATCGGTAGCAGCGCTGTCACGCGTGAATTACTTGAGCACCTCGAACGAGTGGCCGCTACTGATGCCCCGGTATTAGTGCGCGGCGCCACTGGAGTGGGGAAAGAGCTGGTTGCGCGAGAGATTCATCGTCTCTCCGGGCGAGAAGCGTCGGGTGATTTCGTTGCCGTGAATTGTAGCGCCATCCCCAACGAGCTTTTGGAAAGTGAGTTGTTTGGCCACGAGAAAGGTGCGTTTTCAGGCGCTGTCAGTAGTTACCAAGGCAGGATGCGGTTAGCGGATGGCGGTTCACTGTTGCTTGATGAGATTGGCGATATGCCTGCAGATCTGCAGGCGAAGCTATTACGAGTTGTTCAAGAGGGAGTGGTGACACCGGTTGGTTCGGGCAAAGAGGTGCCGGTTGATGTGAGGATTATTTCTGCCACACATAAACCGCTGGAATCCTTGATTGAAACCGGACAGTTTCGGGAGGATCTTTTTTTCCGTTTGAATGTCATACCTATCACGGTAGCGCCGCTTAGAGAGCGCCCCGAGGAAATTGTTGAATTGTTCGACCATTTCAGAGTGGTCTACGCCCTCCAGGGGGAGGCTATCAAGCTCAGTGCGCGATCGGTTAGCTTGCTTCAGGCATACCACTGGCCCGGTAATGTCCGAGAGCTGGAAAATTTTTGTCGCCGTTTGTCGGCTCTTTATCCGGGTGAGACGGTCAACCTATACACATTACCGTCTGAGTTCCTTCCGCCACAAATGGTGAAACTCATGGGCGCTGACCCGCATGACGCCAGTGAGTTCCAGGCGCTGGATGAGTCCAATGTGCATGCAGTTCTGCTCGCTGATATCAGCGATGATGGGGATGAAGATGGTCTGGCGCGCGTGCTGGGGATTACAGCGGCCGAGTCGCCTGCGTCCGAGCAGCTTGCTCAGGAATCCTTAAAAGATCGTGTGACAGACTTTGAACGACAACTGATCGAAAAAGCGCTGGGTGACGCGAATAGTAATATTTCCGAGGCTGCACGGTTGTTGGGCGTCAAGCGCACAACCTTAATCGAAAAGATGGGCAGGCTGAATATCGCTAAAAGCTGACGTTAAGCTGTCAAAAATTTGACAAATATGTCAAATAAACAGGCTTAAATAGGCCGTACAAATCCTAACATGCTGTTTCTAATGGTTTTTCTTATGCTGGCCCCCCACTTGCAGTAAGCACTGCACTCAATGGGATGCAAAGCAGTGACCGCAAACACTTCTACAGATCAACGCCTCAATGTCTTGGCAGTGCGAGGAACAGGCTTCCCTGAGGAATGCCTGAGATCTAATGCGGTAGAACCCCGAGTTTCTATTACCCAGGCCAATGACACCTTCGCAGAGCGTGATGGGTCGGGAGCAATTTCATGCATCGCTGTTGGGCCCGCGTGGGCGTCCGAAGAAGCCTACCTTCTGCAAGTCCTGAAGCAAGCACGAGAGACCACCGGCGTTTTCATTCCCGAGGGTGATTTGAAGCTTGCTCACCTAATAGGTACTCATGGCTTAGCGGTCTTCCAGACCTATTCCGAGCAATCGGATTGGGGAAGCATGGTCGTCAGGATGGTCAGCACCTTACGCCAACTGATATCGCAATCTACTGAGCAGCTCTCGTCTCGCTCGAAACCTTCTGTCTCTTCTCGCGGGCAGCGCAAACAGGTGGTCTTTAGTGACCCAGTCAGCAAAGCGATGCTTTCGCTGGTTCAGCGTGTCGCTCAAGTGGATGTGACGGCCTTGCTTTCAGGGCCCTCGGGTGTAGGCAAGGAGGTAGTAGCGCAGATCTTACATAATGCGTCGTCCAGAGCATCGGCCCCCTTTATCGCGCTTAACTGCTCAGCAATGCCGGAACATTTAGTGGAGAGCATCTTATTCGGTCACATCAAGGGTTCGTTCACCGGTGCCGTGAAAGATCAGCCTGGAATCTTCGAGGAGGCACATCAAGGCACACTTTTTTTGGATGAAGTCGGTGAACTGCCGCTGCACATTCAACCCAAGTTATTGCGTGTTATACAGGAGCGGAAAGCCGCGCGGATTGGTAGCACTCGCGAAACAGATTTCGATGTGCGCTTGGTCGCAGCGACAAACCGCGATCTTGTAGATTTAGTCAAGCGGGGTGAATTTAGAGAAGATCTTCTTTACCGACTGAACGCCTTTCATATCGGCATTCCGCCGCTGTGTGAAAGACCCGAGGACATTCGACAGCTGGCAATTACATTTGCTGCATCTGAGCAGATTGCCGGTATCAGCATGCAAATTGAGGAATCAGCCATCGAACAATTGCTTGCGCATCCTTGGCCAGGTAACGTGAGGGAGTTGGACAACGTTATTTGCCGGGCAAAAGTCCTGGCTGTGCACAATGTGATTCAACCGGACCATATTTATTTTGATGCGCTGGAGTTTTCGCCATCCTCTCTGCCCACGCAATCGCCACCAGAACTGGGTCCCAATGCGGGTCTCCCCGCGAACCAGAATACCGTAATTCAATCTGATCAGGATCTTGTCTCCGCCAAGGAGCAAGCCGAATGGCGGTTGATACAAGCGGCGTTGCAAGAAACCGACTCAAAGAAAGAAGCGGCAGAGCGGCTGGGGATCAGCCCTAGGACACTCAGACATAAGTTACAGAAGCTGAAAGCGGCTGAGCCCGACAGCATGCAATCAATAGGTGCGCCATGATTGACAAGACAAGTATGCAAGGTGTGATGAACGTCATAAGGCAGGCAGAACTTGCCAACAGTCGTGTTGCCGATGCCTCGTTAGGGATCAGTAACGAGCAGCAACAATCGCGGTTTGCTTCAGATCTATTGGCCGCGATTCGTTCGGTGAATGCGACTCAAATGCAATCCGCCGAAACCAAGACCAATTTTGAAGCATCGGGTGAAGTCAGCGTTACCGATGTGTTGATTGACTCGCAGCGAGCGTCAGTCGCTTTTGAGGCGACGTTGCAGGTCCGCAACAAGGTACTGAAAGCGTATCAAGACGTCATGAGTATGCCTGTCTAATTAATAGGCGTTAGCAAGGGGTAATCGATAATGGAAGCAACACTCGACGATCGCGCATTAATAGAGGGTTCAGCGACCGAAGTCAGCTCAGGCAATAATCCGCCAGCTGAGACAGGCAACGCCACTGCAACTGCGGAGCCGACCAATGTCAGCCCGAGCAACCAGGCATCGGCGATGCCTGCTGTACGGGATGTCATGGCGCAGCCCGCGGTAAAACGCGCCATGCCGGCCATTATCGGCTTGCTGTCACTGTTGGTCGTCCTCATTTTCTGGTCAATCATGACCTCGACGCCCTATAGAAGTGTGTCTGACGGAATGGAGTCCGCGGATGTGCAGCTGGCCTTCGAGGCTCTGGAGTCAGCTAACTACGACGTGCGAATCAATAAATCGACGGGTCGGCTCGAGGTTCCAGAAAACGATTTTCAGGCTGCTCGGATCTTTTTGGCCTCTCAAGGAATACCACGTGCCGCTGCGGAGGGTGGTATGGGCTCTCTCGCCGAGGGTAGCTCGATGACGACCAGCCAGTTTATGGAGCAAGTCAAATACAACAACGCCATCGAAATTGAACTGGCGAGAACCATCTCCGAAATCAGCACTATCGAGACAGCCAGAATCCACCTGGCTGCACCCAAGCAAAGTGTGTTTGTTAGGGATCGGCAGCCTGCAAAGGCTTCGGTCATCGTTAAGCCCTATCGAGGCCGCGTGGTAGATCCCGCCCAAGTTCTATCTATTGTTCACCTTGTCAGCGCCAGCGTGCCCTATCTGGCTACTCAGGATGTCACCGTGGTAGATCATTACGGGAACCTGCTGACGGGCAGCAATGCCGACAAGGATAGTACGCCCGCACTCAATAATGCGCGCTTCGAGGCCGAACGTGAGGCTGAGTTGGCCGAGCGCATCCGCGAGCTGCTCATCCCCGCTCTGGGTGGTGGTAATGTGCGAACAGTCGTGAATTTGGAGATGGACTTTACTCAGCGCGAAACCACCCGAGAGCAGTATCTTGATGTCGAGGGTGGTGGCCCCGAGATCCGCTCGGAAGTAATTACCTCGGACACGCAGACGGGTATTGCCGCTTCAGGTATACCGGGGGGTACGACCAATATTCCGCCGGATCAGCCGGAGGTCGTGCCTGAGGGTGAGGTTGCAGAGAATCCCGTCAATACAGAGACCGCGACCACCGAGCGTGAGCAGACTACGCGCAACTACGAGCTGGATAAAGAAATCCTGTTCGTTAAGGAGCAGGCGGGCCGTGTGACGTCCATGACAGCTGGCGTCATCATCAATGAGGAAGCGCTTCGGGATTTAGCCAAGCGCAGGTACTACGCCTCCCTCGATGAGCAATCAATTGTTACGCCTGATCTACTTGAGGAGGATGAGGTCGCTGATAATGAGGACGGCATCAATGCTTCAGCTGCGTCACTCGCTCCGATTCCCAGTGCTGAGTTGCAGCGGTTTATGGCGGAGGAAATAGAGCGGTTCCGTTCGTTGGTGATTACTGCCCTGCCCTATGACGCCGCGCGAGGCGATTCTTTGACGATGACTTCGGCGCCGTTTTTCACTGACGCTCCTCAGGATTTCCAGCTGCCATGGCACAAGGATCCGGCCATCATTGAATGGGGCCGTCACGGTATGACCTCTATTGGTTTGATCGCGTTTTTCCTATTGGTCATCGCACCTGTACTCAGAGTATATATGCCAAAGATTGAGGAGAATGAAGCACTTCTGGACGGGCAACTTATTGACGGTGAGCTGAGTCTTGCTGACAGGAAGGCGCTGGAGGAAGGCGAATCGCTTGACGAGATCAAGGCCAAGCTCAAACCCAAGAAATCGGCGATCTCGGCAGATATGCTCGACACCGCCAATAGTTATGACGACAAGGTAGCGGTGGTCCGATTGCTAGTGGCTGAGGATGCGGGCCGCGTCGCCAACGTATTGAAAAAAATGATCAAACCCGTTTGAGGGAGATGAGTGATGGCAGAGGCAGCAAAAAACATAGCGTCAACTGACGGCGATCAAGATCTGCCGGACTTCGTGCGTGAAGAGCTGGAGACGATGACGACTACCGAGCGCGCCGCAGTCATCATGCTTCTGATGGGTGAGACGCAGGCCTCGGATATTATCCGTTACATGAACCCCCGTGAGGTGCAGGCGCTGGGGTCAGCTATGGTTGGCGTGGTGGATTTATCTCAGGAAACTGTGAGCGCCGTGCTCGATGACTTCGTAGGCACGATCAAGCAACAAACCAATCTGGGCCTAGGTACCACCGATTACGTTGAATCAGTGTTGAAGCGAGCCCTCGGTGACGATAAGGCCAGTACTGTACTCAGCCGCATACTCCCCGGTGGTTCCACCAAGGGGTTGGAGATTCTGCGCTGGATGGACGCACGCGCGATCTCGGATATGATTATCAACGAGCACCCTCAGGTTATTGCGATCATTCTCTCGGTGCTTGAGTATGATGTGGCTGCGGATGTACTGAGCTTCTTGCCTCCTGACAATCGTGCCGAGGTGATGCAGCGGGTTGCAAAGCTTGAGACGGTTCAGCCATCGGCGATGGAAGAACTCGAGCGAATTATGTCCGAGCAATTCTCCAGCAACTCCTCTGCTCAATCATCAAGTTTTGGTGGCGTAAAAACAGCGGCCAAGATCATGAACTTTGTGAAGGTTGATCTTGAAACCTCAGTGATGCAGTCACTAACGGCATTGGATGAGGATCTCACGCTCCAGATTCAGGACAGCATGTTTACCTTTGAGAACCTCTCCATGGTCGATAACCGTGCGATTCAGGTGATGATGAGGAATATCGAATCTGATCTGCTGATGGTGGCATTGAAAGGAGCCAGCGAGGAAACGCGAGATAAGTTCTTCGACAATATGTCGCAGCGCGCTAAAGCAATGTTTATCGATGACATGGAGTCGAAAGGTCCGATGCGCATATCAGACGTGGAGGATGCTCAGAAGAACATCATGCGGATTGCGAGAAAACTATCGGATTCGGGCGAATTGGTGCTAGCCGGTCGTGGAGATGATTTTGTCTAAGGCCAATGAAACGGTGGTGTGGGAGTTGAATGAACTCCTCGCTGCAGATCGTCGTGCGAAGGCTTTTAGCGAAGCCTCGGTTGCCGGTGAATATGCAGAGCGTTCCGAAGGTTTTGAGGAGGCGCATTGGCAGACAATCGGTGGCGGTTCTGACGCAGAGGAAGTCCTCATGGCGGCTGAAGAGCCCACAATTGGAGCGATTGAGGGCGAGACAGAGGCGTTGGAGGATGACCCCGAGGTTGAAGAGGTGATCGATGTTGATCAGCTCTTGGAGTCACGATACCAAGAGGGGATTGCAGAGGGGATCCGCCAGTCGAACCTTGAGAATCAGCAGCGGGAGGCGTTGGCCGAGAGATTTTGTGAGGCTGTCCGTAGCGAAGTGGCGGCCCTTCCTCGCGTTTGGCCAGTCGTCACCGACCTGTCCCTGGATATTGCGAGAACTGTCTGCCTCCAGTCACTGCGGCTCAATGAAAATGCATTCGGTCGGTATCTAAACAAGGCGCTTCAGGAAGTGGAGCTTCCAGAAAATATGCCGGTAGAGATTAAGGTATCGCCAGCTATGGCAGAGTTGGTATCTCCAGATGAGCTTGAGGCCTTATTGGCGGACCAGCCGATTACGTTGGTGGTCAGTCCCGAGTTATCTGACGGAGACATCACCATTCAATACGAACAGGTAGCTATAGATCGCTTGTTGGAACGAGAATTTGCGCAGCTAAGAGAACAGCTTGTTGCACAGTTCCCGGACCAGTTATCAGAGCCATGAATTCTATCTCAGAGGCCGAACAGCTGCCAAAACCTGACCGAAATTGGCCACAGATGTCAGCACCCGATGCGTGGCTGTGGGCCAAGATTCGTCATGTTGCAGGGCACGTTGTGGAATGCGACGGGCTGCAGGCGCCGTTAGGTGCCATGTGTGAGATTGAAACGGATGATCCGGATGCGCCCAATGTGCCGGCCGAGGTCGTGGCCTTCTCTGACCAGACCCTCAAGCTCATACCCTTCTCAGACACGGTCGGGGTATCGCGCGAGAGCCGCATACGTCTCGTGAATCGTCGACTTGGTCTGCCGGTGGGTCCCCACCTCCTCGGACGCGTTATCGACCCATTGGGTAATCCACTTGACGGAAAACCGCTCACACATCCTCGGTTTGTTGCCAACTTCTTTGGGCGGAGTATCCCGGCTCTCAACCGCCAGCCTGTGTCGACGCCGCTCGATGTTGGCGTAAGGGCGATTAACGGAGTTCTCACTCTAGCCAAAGGGCAGCGGGTTGGCCTGATTGCAGGATCCGGTGTGGGCAAAAGCACATTATTAGGCATGATGACCCGGCATACCGCTGCCGATGTGGTCGTCCTTGCGCTGATCGGCGAGCGAGGTCGTGAGGCGGGGGAGTTCTTGGCAGAAAGTCTTGGCCCAGAGGGTCTTAGCAAGGCGGTCGTCATTTTGGCGACTTCTGACTGCGCATCGGTCATGCGGCGGCAAGCCGCCGAGGTGGCGCATCTGGTCGCAGAGTATTTCCGCGATCTGGGTAAAGACGTACTACTGCTCTGTGACAGTCTGACGCGTATTGCGCACGCCCAGCGTGAAATAGGTCTCGCCACTGGTGAGCCGCCTACCAATAAGGGGTATCCGCCTTCTGTCTTTAGTGATCTTCCAAAGCTGATTGAAAGAGGTGGGCCAGGTGACGATCAGGGCACGATTACCAGTGTGTATACCGTACTTTCTGAGCATGAAGAGGGCATGGACCCTATCGTCGAGGCAGCTCGAGCCTCTCTTGATGGGCAAATTATGTTGTCACGGGAGCTCGCGGATACGGGGGTCTACCCGGCCATTAACCTGCGCGGATCTATCTCGAGATTGGCTTCCAAGGTGTTAAGTGCCCACGAGGTCAAAATGGCGACCGACTTCAGGCGTTTGTGGTCACTATACGAATCAAACCGAGATCTCATCATGGTGGGAGCCTACGAGCAGGGCACCGACCCAGAACTGGATAGAGCCATTGCCATCAGGCCAATGATGTTGGACTTCCTCCGCCAAGGCGCTGCCGAAGCGTGTTCGATGGAGCAGGCAGCAGCAGCTATGGCGCAAATCGTCGCCCGAGGCCAGCATGGCCACTAAATGGGATCCATTGGTTTTGAAATACCATCGGCGCAATCAGCAAGAGCTGGGCAAACTTGCCGAGTTACGGCGGCATCTCAAAGAGACTGAAGCTAATCGAGATAAAGTTGCCGAGCGACAGCAGTACTTCCGAAAGCAGCTCCACGCCAAAACGTTGCGCGAGGTCGATGACTGGCGCGTCATGAAGTCTTTCCTG
>MDSV01163296.1_pt1 | contig 12889 bp, 11 predicted proteins | sample 810851 | NCBI WGS metagenome assembly MDSV01 (sample SAMN05326640, study PRJNA326480) | marine metagenome | isolation source: seawater | place: Atlantic Ocean: North East | collected 2012 | reverse complement strand
GGGCCCGCCAGGACTCGAACCTGGGACCAATACATTATGAGTGTACTGCTCTAACCAACTGAGCTACAGGCCCAAAAAAAAATGTCTTTTACTTCTTTTTCAAATTTCTTTCAAGTTTTGAATAATTTATCTTAAAATACCTTCCTTAAATTAATTGTAAAGCTATTAACAATAGTGGGCCATGCTGGTTATACTCCAACTATTCTTGCAATATCAATGCGGTAGTCCACTATTGAGCTAAAGACCCTGTTAACTTTCTAAGAAACTCTTTAATTGTTTTAGATGCATTTTTTTAAAAAATATGAGTGATTATAAATGTAATATGCAAATAACAATTCATGATATTCTGAAAGCTTAATAAAATTAAATGAAAAGAAATCAATAATTTGACTTGGAAGAATTTGTTTTGAATAAACAATATCCCTTGGGTGGTGTGTATTTTCTTGATGAAAACCTAATTTATCAACAGAAAACTCTGGTATATAAAAAATAAGAAGCATTATTGAAATATACTTAAGTTCTTTTGATGGAAATATAATTTTTTTATAGATAATTTTATTCATATTGAAAAATGATAAATACTTAAAAAGTAAAAATGATAATCCGCACCATAATGTAAGAAAAGTTTTAGGTATTTCATTAAACAGATTTGAAATATTATGAATATTCGTTTCTTTCTGGCTATTGTAAGTTAAAAAAAATTCATTTGAATCCCATTCTAAAATATGCTGACCCCAAGAAATTTCTTCTCCTAAAAAATATAAAACTGACAATAAATATAAAATTAAAAAATACTTTAAAATAAAATCATTATTATAATTTTTGTTATGATAAATTGTAATAATAATATTAATTAGTGAAAAAATTAGTAATAAAACTTGAATATTTTCTATTAATCCATTTTCATTCCAGATTTTAGCATTATAACCTCCACCAACCCCAACATCAAAACTATCAAAGTAAAAAGAAAGTTTAGAAGAATAATATGTTAAAAATCCCTCTATTAATAAAAATATTGTAAATAATATTAAAGTAATAAAGTGTATTTTAAAAAATTTATTTATCATTAATTACAATTTAATATAAATAATACATTATTAAATATAACAAATAAGAAATTTAATGAAAAAAATTATAAAACCCTGGGGATATGAGCAAATTATAGAAATAAATAAAAAATACCTTTTAAAAAAATTGTATATGAAAAAAAACCATAGATGCAGCTTACAATTTCATAAAAAAAAAAAGGAAACGATTTATGTACTAAGTGGGAAGTTAAGAATTTATATAAATAAAAAAAAACAGAGGTTAAAATCTAAAATATACAAAGAAGGAGCAAGCATTACGATAGAACCAAACATTATTCACAGAATGAAAGCGATAACAAATTGTTTTTATCTTGAGGCCAGCACCCCTCAAAACCATGATGTAGTAAGATTAAGTGATGACTATAAAAGAGTTGAGTAATGATTGTATTTATTCCAACGGCTGGTCTTGGAAAAAGATTGAAAGAGAATACAGAAATATTAAACAAATCTTTATTAGATTTAAATAACAAACCAATTATTTCTCACATAATAGAAAAATTTCCCAATAATACTAAATTTTTAATTGCTCTAGGATATAAAGGAGATATTCTTAAAAAATATTTGAAATTAGTTTATAAAGATAGAAAAATAAACTTTGTCAATATACATCCATTTAAAGGAAAAAATTCTGGACTGGGCTTAACTTTATTAAAATCTAGCAAATACTTAAAAAAACCATTTTTATTTATATCCTGCGATACACTGGTAAAGAATGGTATTAGCTTCAAAAACTATGATTGGATCGGATATTCAAATAAAAAATCAGGTAATGAATATAGATCAATAGATATTAAAAAAGGAAAACTAATTAGAATAAATGAAAAAAATATAAAACATAAAAATAAAAAAACTTACATAGGTCTTGCCTTTATTAAAAATTATAAAGATTTTTGGAATTATACAAAACAAAACTATAAATTTTCTAAAAATCAAGGTGAAGTTTTTGCTTTAAATAAATTATCAAAAAAAAATAATGTTTATTCCAAAAATTTTACATGGGAAGATACGGGTTCTATAATTAATTACGAAAAAATTAAATTAAATTATTTAAAAAAAAATCAACCCATAATATTGAAAAAAAAAAATGAGGCTATTTGGTTTGTAAATGGACTTGTGATTAAATATTGCTCAGATGAGAAGTTCATTAAAAAAAGGGTTAAAAGATCAAAAATATTAAAAGATTTTGTTCCTAGAATAGTTGATTCTAACAAATATATGTATTCTTACAGATTTGTAGAAGGTGAAGTTATGTCAAAAAACCTTACTTTAAATAAATTTAAATTTTTACTTAATTATCTAAAAAAATTTTGGGTTATAAACAATGTATCAAAGAATAAAAATTTTGAATTAAGTTGTTTAAAATTTTATAAAAATAAAACTTATTCTAGAATTAAAATGTTCAATAAAAAATATAATTTTACTGATCGCATCCAGTTTATAAACAATTTCAAAGTTGAAAAAATGAAAATGATTTTGAAAAAAACTAACTGGAAATTATTGTCAAATGGTATTTCTTCTAGATTTCATGGAGATCTTCATTTTGAAAATATTATTATTAATAAAAATAAATTTAAATTTTTAGATTGGAGACAGGATTTTGAAAATAATTTGAAAAAAGGGGATCTATATTATGACTTAGCAAAGCTACTACATGGAATAATTGTAGATCATAATCAAGTTAATAAAAATAATTTTAGAATTGATATCAAAAGAAATAAAGTTTTTTTAAAAATAAGGCAATCATCTAATCACAAAACATGCCTTAAATATTTTGAAAAGTGGTTAATAAATAATGGATATAACCTTAAAAAAGTAAGAATATTAACTGCTTTGATATTTATTAATATAGCGCCATTACATCATCATCCTTACTCTTTATTTTTATATTTTTTAGGTAAGAAAATGCTTTCAGATCAAACAAAAAAAGAATTTAATAATATTTATTAAATGTTTAAAATTGCCTTCTTAGATAGAGATGGAGTGATCAATAAATCTAATTTTCAAAATGGATATATAGGAGAAAAAAAATATTTTAAGTTAATGCCGGGTGCGATAAAGTCTATAATTTATCTTAAATCATTAAATTATAAAGTTGTAATAGTGAGCAATCAATCTGGGGTAGCTAGGGGTTATTTTAAAATTAGCGATGTTTATAAGTTGCATAAGCACTTACAGGAAGTACTAAAAAAAAATAATTCAACTTTAGATAAAATACTATTTTGTCCATTCCATAAAGATGGAATAATAAAAAAGTACAAAAAAAATAGCCCACTAAGAAAACCTAATAATGGAATGTTTAAAATTGTGAATAAGAAATGGAAAGTTAATAAAAGAAAATCTTTCATGATTGGTGATCAATCAACTGATATTCAATTCGCTAAAAAATCTGGAATCAAAGGTTTTCTTTTCAAAAATAATAACTTATATAATTTTATTAAATCAAAAAAATTTATTAGATAATTTTATAAAAAAAAGAGCATATAAAAATTTAATATAATTATATAAAAGTTGTTTTTTTATTTGCTTTATTAATAATATTTTTTTTAATTTCACTATTGTAGGCTCCTGCTCTAAGAATAACAATTGGGCTTCGATATTTTTTCAAAATTTCTGATCCCATAACTTGTATATTTGTGCCATATAAAAACTTATTTTTTTTATTTGGATCATTATCTAAAATATATTCAATGTTTTTACAATTTAATCCATTAAAAATAAGATTTTGAGAAAAAATATGGGCACCAAACAAAAAAATATTTTTTTTATTTGCAATTTTACTGTTTAAAAATTTTATATCTTTAGACCATTTTTTTTTAAATCTAAAAAAATTTTTTTGTTAGTTGAATGATAGCTAAAAAGTTTTTTTCTTTTTTTTATACTTTTTTTAGTAAGATAAAAGATTGAATGACTTGATTTGAAATATTTTTTTTTAATAACTTTAAATCCATTTTGATTTAATAAAAAATCTAACATTTTTTCATCTAAAAAAAATGGATGTTCAAAATTCATTGCATTTGCATAACCTTTTTGAATCATGTTTTTTAAGTTTGGCACACTAAAAACATGATGTCCATTTTTTGAAAGCAAACTGTTGATTTTAAGTAAAAATTGTCTTGGGGAGTAAATATGTTCTATTAAATGTGAGTGGATTATTAGATTTATATCTGATTTAATTTTATATTTTTTTATATTCCTTAAATTGAAAAAATCTTTTATTAATTTATGATTCAAATTTTTCAATTTTTTCCCATTCGGATCAAATGATATTAGATCAATATCATTATTATTTTTTAAATTATCAAACATATTTGAAATTGAATTATGGCCACCACCAATCTCTAAAATTTTATTTTTAAGATATTTTTTTGTAAAGTAAAAAAATTCTTTATGATGGTCGCTCCATACTTTTCCAATTTTACCAGATCCATGGGGTTTAAAATATAATTTTTTTAATGGAACCCTTGGGTATATTTGCACTGTTCCAGATTTCTTATTAATTTTAAAATTTAAATTTTTAAATTCTGGTTTATATTTTTTTTCTACAACACCCATGTATATAGGAAATTTTTTTACTGAAAAAATATTTGAAAACTTTCTGGAATTAGTAATTGGGCAGATTAATTTTTTATCAGTGTCTATCATCAACGTAGGCTAATCTTTTATAAGATTTAATATAGTAAATTTTAAATATTTTACATATTTATTGTGTATATCTATATTCACTTATAAATCTTAGTAAGTTAATATTAAATAAAAATAATTATTTTATGATAAAAGATCAAAAAATAATAATAAACCTTTCTGTTTATAACTCATATAAAAATCTAAAAAAAATTATTTACAGAATACAAGCTATAAAACTTAATATAGTAAAAATTATTATAATCGATAATAATTCTGCAAATTCTATACAAGAAAAACTTGATATTATTAAAAAATTAAAGGCTTTATATAAAATAAATATTAAACTCGTTGTTAACAAAAAAAATTATGGTTTTGGTGGTAGTCAAAAAATATTATTTTCTTTATTAAAAAAAGAAAAATTTGACTATCTTGTAAACCTAGGAACTTCAGGAAGATATAATATAAAATCTGTAATGAAGGATGTTAAAAAAAATATATACTTAGAAAAAGATTATTATTTATTTTCAAGATTCATAAATAAAAAAAGTACTATAAAATATAATAAAATGAGAAAAAATTTTAATATTATTTTTATTATATTAACCAAGATATTTACTAAAACATTTTTTTCTGACCCTGGTCAAAGTTCTTATGTCTTAAAAAAAAGTATTCTTAAAAAATTTAAAAATCTTAAAATAAGCAACATCACTAATGGCTCACATTTTCCTCATTTCTTTAACATCAAAATATTTGGACTTAAATTAAACTATAAAGAAATTCCTATTATATGGAAGGAAGGTAATGTCAAATCTCATTTAAAACCACTAAGTTATGTTTTGATATTTTTATTTTCTATATTGAAATACTTATTTACTAAAGAATTTTTTATTGAAAAAAAAAATAATTTTGTTTTTAAGGAATATAATTATTAAAATAAAAGAGATTAATCTTTTATATTTGGAATTTAAGTTCTTACTTTTAGTTATGGTGGGCCCTGAAAGATTCGCACTTCCGACCTACTCGATGTCAACGAGTCACTCTACTCCTGAGCTAAGGGCCCAAATACTTTTAAATAAAAATTACTTCTTATATAAATATAAAAACTTTTAATCAACAAAAGTGGCTTTAAATATATCAAATCTTCATCATTTATTTTAATAATAATAAATTTTATGTTATTGACTGCATATGAATTCAGATTTTCATATAACTCTTTTAAGAACACCAATAGTGTCTGCTGCTGGGGCTTTGGCTTTTTCATCTATAGTTCCACCTATTACTTTAGCAATATTATCATCAAATTTGAGAGCGGCAGGTTTTAATGTTTCAAATATAGATTCTGTGGGTGAAGATATAGATCACATTGCGCCAGTACCAAGAAATCCTAATTTAAATTATCAAGGATTGTCTATAGAAGAAATTGTTAAAAAAATTCCTGAAAATACAAATTTACTTGCTGTATCTTGTATGTTTTCAAATGAGTGGCCCTTTTCAAGAGATGTTATTAAATCTATAAAAAAAGCTAAACCAAATTTATCAATTATTGCTGGTGGAGAGCATGTTTCTGCGCTTCCAGAATATGTATTAAATGACTGCCCAGAATTAGATTTGGTGGGGCTTGGAGAAGGAGACGAAATGATTACAGATATTGCAGAGTCATATAGAAATAAAACAAAATTTGAAGATATAAATGGTATTGGCTTTATGAGTAATGGCAAATTTGTTAGGACACCAGCAAGACGAAGAATTCGTAAAGTTGATGAAATTCCTTGGCCAGCTTGGGACCTAGTTCCACTAAAAAATTATTTTAAAATAAAATCATCTCATGGACCTTATAGAGGCAAAACAATGCCAATTATTGCCAGCAGAGGATGTCCATATGATTGCACATTTTGTTCTAATAATGAAATGTATGGTCGTAATTATTTTACAAGAGATCCAAAATGTGTAGTGGATGAAATAGTAAGTTATATTGATAAATATGACATAAAGTGCATTGATTTTTTTGATCTTACTATGATTATTAATAAAAAATGGATTATAAATTTTTGTAATGAACTAATTAGAAGGAAAGTAAAAATCATCTGGCAGGTTTCTGGGGGAACAAGAACCGAGTCTATTGATGAAGAAGTTATAGATCTACTTAAAAAGTCTGGATGTGAGTATCTTTGCTTTGCTCCAGAAACGGGTTCTAAAGAAGTTCTTAAAATGATAAGAAAAAATTGTGACTTAGATAGAATGGTATATCTTTTTAAAATTTGTAACAGATACAAACTTGACACAAGAGGTAATTTAATAATTGGTTTTCCAAATGAAACTAGAAAACAAATATTGCAAACAATGCTTTTTCAAATAAGACTGGCTATACTTGGGGTATTAGATGCTCCAGTTTTTATATTTAGTCCATATCCTGGTTCTGACGATTTTAGACTATTACAAAAAAAAGGTGTAATACCAGAATTAAGCGACGAATATTTTGAGTCATTGGGAGTAGAAGGCCGCGATAAAAATTTAAGAATTTGTGAAGCAGTTAGTAATTCAGAATTAAAATTCTATCAGATATTTGGAATGCTAATTTTTTATGGGATTTATTATGTAAGACATCCAATTTATTTAATAAAATTTTTTAAAAATTTCTTCACTGGTAATACTTCACATTCAGTTTTCGAACACCGAATAATACAAAATGCAAGAAATTTCATAATGAGACTTCGTTCAAAAACCAATTAAAAATAAAAATTTAAAGTAATTTTTGGTCAATTATTTTAATTTGTTGAATAAATTAAATACAAATTTATATAAGCTAAATATTTAAAAATTATATTAATTTATGAAATCAATCAAAATTTTCTTTGGACCACAAACATTAAATATTCTAGATGCAGTTATAGAATATGACATTGAAAACCCAAATAGAACTGGAATTATAACTTCTAGAAACCAAATAGAGAGTAAAAAATATGGTTCTTCATATTTGTTTGATAATAAATCTAAGTTTGTAAAATATGTGAAAAGAAAAAATAAAAATATTAAAATTTGCAGGGATCATGGAGGAATTTTTAAGAATAATTTTGAAAAAAGATTAACTTATAAAAATGCTTATAAAAACTCCTTAGATAGCATTATTGAAGATGCAGATTTAAAATTTAACTATATTCATCTAGATCCAGAAAATTTCAAAAAAAGATTTATAGAGTCAGAGCATTTTATAAATAATTTAATTAAAACAAATAAAAAAATTTTATTAGAATTTGGAGAAGAAAAAAAAATGTTAAATTTAGATAAAAAAAAATATATGAATGATTTACATTTTTTTTCTAAGTTTGAAAAAAATAGTAAGTATATACTGTCTTATACAAAGTCATATATTAGAAATGGAAAAAATTATATTAAATTTAACACCAAAGATAATAATTTCATTTTAAATGAAGCCAAGAAATTTAAATTGAATATTAAAGATCATAATTGTGATTTTTTATCAAAAATAAATTTAAAAAAAAAAGTGAAATTAGGAATAAAAAACTTTAATATTGCTCCAGAATTAAGTTTTTTAGAAAACGAATATTTATTAAATATTTCTAAAAAATTTAAATTAATTAATGAATTTAATTCATTTGCTAACTTCGTTGTCAAAAATAATAAATGGAAAGAATGGGCAAATAAAAATGTCAATAAAAACTTAAAGTTTAAGTTGTCTGCTCATTATTTTTATAAAACTAATTATTATGATAAATTATTAAAAAAATTAGAAAAGAACGTAAATTATAATCTTGATATAAAAAATTATTTAAAAAAAATAATTCATAGTAAATTTGTTAATTAATTTTATTTACTATTTTCAAAGTTTAAACTGATATAAAAAGTATTTAAGAAGTTTACTTATAATATATGAAAAACCATTTTATAATCTTTGTATTTTTTGTATTAAATATTTTTTTAATCTTTATAAGCGTTGGTGATTTTAATATTTTTCGAGGCGTTACTCATGCAAACTATATAACTGATTTTAAAAGTATAGGTTTGCATGAATATGAAAATTTTGGAATATTAAATAAATTATTAGGTAATATATCATTTGTAAATATATTGTTTCCAATATTTTTTTTTTTCACAGTATGCTCTTTCGGTTTTTACTTATTAGAAAGATCAATTTTTAGTTTTATTTTTCAAAACATTGATGAATTTGAAAAAAAAATAATTCTTTTTATTGGATCATTTTCTTTAGGTTCTCTTATATTTGTAGGAATTTATCGAATATTATCTTTAAATATATCAATTCAATTTTTAAATTTACTTATTTCTATTTATTTAATTTTTTTTATTTTTTTTTATTTATATAAAATAAAAATTAATTATCAAACTTTCATTAAAAATATTTATTTAATTTTTATAATAACATTTATCTTTGCGATAATTTTAATTTTTCAAATTGACATTGGAGATCATCATATTGTTGGGGATGCTTTTTATAATTATGGATATAAAAAAATTTTATTACCTTTAATTTATTCTGAAAATTATGTTCCTATAATTGGTACACATTATTTTGAGGAAATATTTTTATATCCAATAATATATTTTTTAAATGAATTGTTATATGATCTAAATATTGAGTATACAACATTTCAAATACAATGGGTTTATCAAGCATTTGGCAAACTTAGTTCAATATGTTTAATTTACATATGTTTTAGATTTTTTGAAAATTCTAAATATAAGTGTTTATTATTTACCCTAATTATTTTTGCTACGAATTTGTCGGGTAGTTATTTTTATAATCCAACTTTATTTGGAACTGGTAGTAATTTTTTATTAACAACAAATCAATTTAGACCTACGGGAATATTTATATTTATATTTGTAACTGCTTGTTTCTTTTTAAAACCAGAAACAAAAAATTCATATTTTGATTATTTAACTTTTATAGTATTTTTAGTAGGCGTTTCATCTTTTGGTATTCAAATTTCTTTTCTATTTTTAATATTTTATGGTTTAATTTATATAGATGAAATTGGTTCAATTAAAATTATTTACACAATAAGAAAATTTCTTTATGAAAAATTTGAATTTATTGTTTTATTGTCAATTTTTTCTATTTTTGTAACATATTTTTATATTGGTCAAGATTTAAGTTTATATAAATTTGCACCATATGTTCTTTTAATTCCTTTGATTTTAAGTTTTTTAAATTTTTATTCTTTAAATTTTTCACAGACGAACTTTAGATCTAGAAATTTTATTAAATTAAATTTTTTTTTACTTTTAATATTTTTTATTCTATTTTTTCTAGGAAATATTTTTACTTATAAAGTAATGTTTTCAGCATCTCCATCACAGATAGATTTCTTGAAAGTTATCAATGATCAAATAGTGGCACATTTTTCTTACGCGAACAGTCTCTTGGCTGAGGGAAAATACATATACAGAGAATTAATACATTTTGAAGAAAAAAACGTATATCAAATAAATAATATTTGTACTCAGAGAAATAGTACGGAGTTAAAACATATGATAGCGGGTTTACCTCCCTTTCACTGCATTGGTGGAATTAAACATATTTTATATGGTCTTGGTTTTTTATTTACAATGATAATTGTTAATATTTTTCTTGTTAAAATATCATTTAATAATCAAAATAAGAGCAAAAAAGAAAAATATTTTATTTTTTTATTCTCATTAAGTTTATTTTTCCTAACTTTTTCACTTTTTTTTATGGATATGATCGATGGTAGATACATGGTCCATGCTAGAACAAGATTTCTTGAAATTTCCTATGCTTTAGTAGTTTTTCTATTTTTAATTATGGTATCAAACTACGTTAAAGTTGGTTTTTTTTCAAAAATAATTTATTTTATATTAATTCTAAAAGTTGCTTTGCCCTTTTCATTAAACTTCACGAAAGACAAATCTTGGTTTGTTAATCAATTTGTTGAAAATGCAATGTACTTATTTGCTTCACTCAATATTATCTAATATCGGCTGAATATCTCTCTCTATAATTTTTTTTATTGAATTTTGAGTCTTTAGTTTTTCTTCTCTATTGATTTCATTTGTTTCTGCTAGATAATGAAGATATTTTTTTAAATTGTTGAAGAATTTATCATGATAAATTACAAGAAAATCTTCATCCTTTATTTTTTTTTCATAAATTTCTATTTTATTTAACATTATTTCTCCAATTCTTAATGATTTTTTTAATGGGGAAAGTAAAAATTGAAGTACAATTATTGCAGCTACCGTTACAATGAAAGTTTTAATTAAAAAATCTTTGTAAGGTTTCATAATGTAGTTAACTTTCTAAGAAACTTTTTAGCTGTTTTGATCTGCTAGGATGTTTTAATTTTCTTAGTGCCTTCGCTTCTATTTGACGAATTCTTTCTCTAGTTACCGAAAATTGCAAGCCAACCTCTTCCAATGTATGGTCAGTATTCATGCCCACTCCAAACCTCATTCTTAAAACCCTCTCCTCCCTAGGAGTTAGTGTAGATAATATTTTTGTAGTAGCCTCGCTTAAATTTGATTTAATTGCTTGTTCTAATGGGGCCAATGCTTTTGTATCTTCTATAAAATCTCCTAAACTACTATCATCCTCATCACCAACAGGTTTTTCAAGCGAGACGGGTTCTTTTGAAATTTTAAGAACTTTTCTTACTTTTTCTAATGGCATTCTTAATTTTTTTGCCAATTCCTCTGGAGTTGCCTCTCTTCCAAATTCACTTAAAATTAACCTTTGAGTTCTAACAATCTTATTAATTGTCTCGATCATATGTACTGGGATTCTAATCGTTCTTGCTTGGTCAGCAATAGATCTTGTAATTGCTTGCCTTATCCACCATGTTGCATAAGTTGAAAACTTATATCCTCTTCTATATTCAAATTTGTCTACAGCTTTCATTAAACCTATATTACCTTCTTGAATTAAATCTAAAAATTGTAGACCTCTATTAGTATATTTTTTAGCAATTGATATAACCAGTCTAAGATTAGCTTCGACCATTTCTTTTTTAGCAATTCTAGATTCTTTTTCTCCCTTTTGAATTCTGCTAACTAATTTTTTATATTCTGTTACAGATATTCCTAATCTATTACTTATCTCAATTAATCTTTCTCTTATATTTTTAAACTCATCTTTATTTTTTTGAAAAAATTTTTTCCATGACTCATTCGTGTCTAAAAAACTCTTTAGGTTTGGATTTATTTCATTTCCAACATAAAATTTTATAAATTCATCTCTTGAAATTTTTGCATCTATTGCAAGTCTTAAAAGATTTCCTTCTAAAGAAATAATCTTTTTATTTTCTGAGTAATGTTTTTGGACTAGATGCTCTAAAACTGATGGTGATAATTGAAGCGATTTTATATTTTCTAAAATATCGTCTACAATTTTTTTATAGTTTTTTTCCTTCGAAGATGAAAAAGTTAAAGATTTTACTACACAGTCTAACTTATCCTTTTGATATTTGATAAGTTTATTATATTCTTTTGTTAGATTGTTTACAGTTTGTAAAACTTTTGGCTTTATTTCACTTTCCATGGCAGCAAGAGTTGGGTTAAATTCATCATCATCATTTGAATCAGCATTTTCTTGTTTTCCATCTTCATTGGTAGTATTTGTTTTTTTCTGCTTTGCGCTCTGTCCTGTCTCTTCATCTTCCATATAATTGGTATCAATATCTATAATTTCTCTTACTAAAATTTCATCTTTTTGGAGTTGCTCGTTCCATTCAAAAAATTGTTGTGCGGTAATAGGACTTTGGGATAAAGCATTAAGCATAACATCTTTTCCTGCTTCAATTCTTTTAGCAATTGCAATTTCACCCTCTCTAGAAAGAAGTTCTACACCTCCCATTTCCCTTAGGTACATTCTTATTGGATCATCACTTTTTTCTATAGATTTTCCTTCTTCTTTTGATGAATTTTCTTTCTTTCTTAGGACTTTAAAATCAGATTTTTTTTCAACCAAAACTATTTTTTCATCAAGGATGTGCATGAAAGCTTGATCTAGATTTTCAGTAGATAAATTTCTTTTTCCTAAAGATTTATTTAATTCTTCATAGGTTATAAAACCCCTATGGACTCCTCGGCCCATTAATCTTGCAAATGATTTTGTAATTATTCTTTCCACAATAAAAAGTTCGGAAGATGTATATAATGCCAATTTTAAAAAAATCTATGTG
>MDSV01096146.1_pt1 | contig 12889 bp, 7 predicted proteins | sample 810851 | NCBI WGS metagenome assembly MDSV01 (sample SAMN05326640, study PRJNA326480) | marine metagenome | isolation source: seawater | place: Atlantic Ocean: North East | collected 2012 | reverse complement strand
GCGGGCGGACACTCCGGAGCCGCGCCCGCGTCGCGGACGCCTTCTCGCGGCGCCTCTCCGACGACGCGTCGGCGGAGCTGGGGCGGGGCGTCCTCGTCGGGGTCGGAGGCGACGTCGCCGTCATCAGACAGCGACGCGGTCTCGTGGACGGTCTCCCTCATGAACGTTATCCCCGGTATATCCGCCCGTAGGCGCTCGGCGTCCTCGAGCGACCGCGGCGCTCTCGCCCCACGTCGCGGCTCGTCGCCCGCCGTCCTCGGGGCGAGTCGTCCTCGGGGCGTGAGCCGTTCTCGGGGGGTCCTCGGGGAGTCCTCGTCGCGGTCGCTTTCGCGCCGACCGATCTCGTCGTCGGTTTCGGGCGACGAAAAGGAAGAAGGCGCCGCGACCTCCGCGTCCCGAGCTTCGCGCTCTCGCTCCGCCCAGACGCGACGGGCGTTCTCGACGAACCGCGCGTCCACGCGCGGGGGAAAGGATGCCTGCGAGCGGCGTAACATGTTGTTCACGGTGGCGGCGATGAGCGCATCCCGCTCTGGATCTTCGCGCGCTCGCTCGAGACGCGTAATCTCCGACCGTTCGCCCCCAGAAACCGCGCTCCTCGGCATGGTCCCGCGCCGCATGCGGTCGCGGTACAGGTTCACCAGCGCCTGGTAGTTCTCGTCCTCGCGAAGCGCGGCGAGACGCTCCGGGGAAACGGTCGCGCGCGGGTCGACCGAAGCCAGACCCGGCGCGCCGGCGCGGAGCGCTTCCGCCACGCGCCTCCGCGAGAACGCGAGGCGGTCGCCCGCCTCCGTTCGTTCGCGCGCGGCGGGCCGGTCGCCGGCGCGCCGTTCGCGCCGCCGCGGCGGGCTCACTTCGAGCGTCGCGAGCGTCGAGCGCACGGTTGGCGCGCGATCGCGCGCGGCGCGGCTCTCCGAGACGAACGCGTTCCGGGGTCCGTCCGGGTCGCGCGATTCTTCCAGACGGTCCGACTCGTCCGCTTGGGCCTCGCAGATGAGGCGCACGCGGCTCAGCCTGTCGCGCCACTGCTCGAGCCCCCGCGCGGTCCAGCCGCCCTCGCGCGCGCGCTTCATCGCCTCGGGGAGCGCCGACGCGACGAGCTGGCCGAGGAACCGCGCGGCGAGGTGTACGGCTCGCGTGGGCGTCGGCGCGAACGGCAATCGCGCGCCGAGGTCGCGCACGTCTTCGATCCAGCTCTGGCGCTGGGTATCGAGCCACGTCGCGTTCTGCGCGTCGATCTTCAGCGACGCCTCGAAATCTGCGCGGGGCGATACGCCGACGACGACGGGACGAGAGGATGAGGCGACGCGTGTGGGAAGGGGAGCGCGTGAGTCTCTCGAGTCTTGTATTTTGTTTGCGATGTGCCGCGGGAGTGACCGCGGGGCGCTCGCCGAACGGCGACGCGTCGGGGCGTCGGACGGAGCGCGGAGGAAACGTCGTTTCGCGTCGCGCGTCGTTTGGAAAAAAATATAGGTCACGGTTTTTTCGGTTTTCAAAAAACACGGGACGCCTCGAACGAGGGCGCGTGTTTCGGCTTCGCGGCGGTCGACGCACCGAGAAGCATGCGGGACAGGCGCGTGTCGAGGTCCTCGTCCCCCAGCTGCATGTCCTGGACGCGTCGGCGCCAGTGCTCTGCGCACTGAGACCAGGTGGCTTGTTGCGAGTCCCAGCGGAACTGGGTCTCCGCCTCGAGCGTCAAGCGCCTCAGCTCGCGAAACGCGAAGGGGAAGTCGAGGACGTCGAGCGGCGGCGGCGGAGCCGGGTCCGCGGCGCGGCGCGTGGCGCGTGAGAACGAGCGCGGTGACACGTCCGACTCGACAGCGAGCGACACATCTGTGTCGCGACGGGGGGATCGGTCGTCCATGGCTCCCGCGAGGCGCGCCTTCGTCGCTTTGGTGACGTGTCTCGAGTGCCTCGCCTGTTTTTGAGTTTTGGCCAAAACTTGCTTTGGTCGGCGCGTAAGCCAAACGCGACCGACGGCCGTAGCCTACGAAGCTCGAATCGACGCGAACCCTTCGGGCGCGTCGAGTTCCGCGAGAAGTTCGCGCGCGCGTCTCGTCACGTCCGAGGCGGACGCTTGGCAAAACCAAAGCCAAGGAACGGCAAAAAGTTTCACTGGAAATCACCTTTTTGCCAAAACGCTCCTATCGTGGACGTCAGCGCTGCGAACGAAGGCACGCGTCCACCCGTCCAAAGGGTGGTCCGTCGCTAGGCGTCGCCACTCCAGAGCGCGCGCGTCCCCGCGAGCCGACCGCGTTTGGATGTCTCGCGCGCGTGCGTCCGGCCTGCTCCGCGCGTCAGCGGCGGCGGCCGCGGCCGCGTTCGCCTCGCGTCGGATCCAGGGCGACGCGTCGGGTGCCTTCTCCGAGCCCGCGTCGGCATCCACGCCGCCCGACCCCGCGGGTCTCGACGCGCCGGTCGCGGCGGCGTACCCTACGACCGCCGCGAACAAGTCCACCGCGCAGTGGCGCGTGTACACGGACGTCGCCCGGGACCTGTCCTCCCGCGGCGACCTCGAGGCCGCGGGCGTGTACCTGCGGCGCGCGCTCGCCGAGGCCAGGGCGGGTTTCGGCGAGGAAGATCCGCACGTCGCCGCCGCGCGCAACAACCTCGCCGAGCTGTATCGCCTGCAGAGGCGGTTCGACGAGGCCGAGAAGCTGTACGCGGTCGCGGCGGCCGCGCTGGAGAAGCACTACGGGCCCTCGCACCCCGCCGCGGGCGCGGCGGTGCACAACCTGGCGGGGTGCAAGCTGAGCCGCGGCGACTTCGCCGGCGCCTATCGCGCGTACGCCGCGGCGGCGGCGAAGAAGAAGAAAGCGCTCGGCGCGAACCACCCCGACTACGCTGCCACTTTATTCCACATGGCGGAGGCGAAGCGCGCGGGCGGCGACCACGCCGCCGCCGCGACGCTGCTCGAGGAGTCCGTCCGCGTGCTCGACGCGAGCGGCCAGGGCGAGTCCGCGGTGGCGTGCCGCCGGATGGAGCGCCTCGCGCAGGCGCAGGGCGACCTCAACGGCGACCACGCGGCGGCGGAGGCGACGCGCCGGCGCGTGTTGGAGGCGAGGGAACACGCCGCGCGGGTCGCGGGGGCTTTTTCGAACGTCGTCGAACCGAGCGCCACGAGCGGGGAGGCGCGAACGACGCGCCCGAACCTGAAAAACCTGAAACACCTGAAACCGGAAACGACCACCGAGAAGACGCGCTTGGGGTTCGTGGGCGCGGCGGCGGCGGCGGCGCACGGCGGCGCGGTGGCTTCGGCGGCGGAGGCGCACGCGGCGACGCTCGCCGAGCTCGGCCGATGGGACGAAGCCGTCTCGGCGTCGCGAAGGGCGGTGGAGGTGCACGAGGCGCGCGTGGAGACGCATCTGGGCTCGGTCGCATCCGACGGCTTCGGCGCGCGCGTCGCGGCGGGCGCGTTCGCGTCGTTCGCGGCGGCGCTCGCGCGGGCGCGCGGCTTTTTCGAAGCCTTTTTCGACGCGGGCGCCGACGCGGGCGCCGCGCCGTCGGAGGCGACGGACGCGGCCGCCGCGGCCGCCGCGGGACGGGACAACCTGCGCCTGCAGCTCGCCGCCTCGCGCGTGAAGTGCGCGGACGTCATGGCGCGCGCCGCGCGGAGCGAGGGTGCCGCCGAGGACTTTTTCGACGAGCGGGCGGCGATGCTCGCCGGCGCGCTCGCCGAGACGCAGCGGGCGGCGGAGACGGCGGCGGGGAGACTGGCGCGGCTCGCGCGTCCTTCCGGCGTTTCCGTCGCAGGGAGCCTCAATGGCGCCGACGACGCGCATCGCGACGACGCGCGAACGGGTGCCGCGTCGCTGCGGCGGCGCGAGTCGGCGGCGGCGCCGGGCAGGCACGTCGCCGCGCTCGTGCTGTTCGGCCGGGCGGCGAGGGGCGTTTTGTGTCTGGCGGCGGAGGCGTCGCGTGGAAAAAAACGCGTCGCGCGCGCCAGCGTCGACGTCGACGGGTGGTGTGTGTCGCTCACGGACGCGAAGTGCCACGTGGGCGACGCCGCGGAGTGGCTCGCCGCGGGGTCGCGCGCCGCGGCGCGGGCGGAGATGGACGCGGCGCACAGACGCGCACTGGCGGGGGAGCTGCGGGAGTGCCGCGCCGCGCTCGAAAAGGATGACACGCAAAGCTCGTGACTCTTTTTCGCCTTTTTGCAACTCGTCCACGCCGCGTGTCTATACTACGCATCTACACCACACTTCTACGTCCGTTCGAGCCGCCCGTGACCCGAAACGACACCCGCGCGTTTCTCACACAGCGCAGCTAGAGCCCCTCGGGCACGAGCGCCTTCAGGTCGTCCTCCTCGTACACCACGGTGACCACCAGCGAGCACGAGGGGCAGTGCGCGATCTCCTCCCCCGCGCGCAGCTCCGCGGGCGTGATCTGGAACACGTCGCCGCATGGACACTGGAACGTGAACGCGCCGAGCTCGGCGTTCCACTCCATGTCCTCCAAGTCCACCTCGTCGTAGGAGGACATCGCGCCTCGCGCGGCTCGGCTCGCGGGTCCGCGCGCGCGGCGAAAAATGAAAGTGGCGGCTACCTGTGAGGCGGCGACGAGAGAGAAGAAACGGGTGCCGATTTCTGCGCGCGTCGGCACGTCGGGTCGTCGGTCCCGCTTTCCCTCGCTCGCCGCTTTTCTGGTCTGTGAACCATTGAATCTCTGTGACTCTGCCTCCCGGTTTTGAAAAACGCCAAAAGCTGTCGAGAAAACACGGCTAAACGGTCGTCTTTTTCCTCGGACCGCACCGCGGGGCGCACACACACGCGTCGCGCCAGCCGCACGCCCGCGAGCCGCGTTCGCGCGCGTTCAGCGGCGCCGCAATGCCCACGCGGCATAATCCGACGCGTCGAGCGGCGCGCGCAGCGCTCCAGGAGAAGTACCACGTGGAGCAGACCCGGCGCGAGCGCGCGGCGAAATCTCGAGATGATGCGCAGGCGCTCGACGCCACCGCGGAGCCTTTCGACCTGCCCAGCGTGGACCTGCGCGAGGACCCGGACGTACCGGACGAGGCTGTCACTGCGTTGTCCCTGTACGGAGGCTCGTTGCGGTCGTTGGCGCAGATCAAGCGCGTCGAGCGGTTCGCGAACCTCGCGTCGTTGTGCGTGCACGGTTGCCGCTTGACGCGGATGGACGTCGACCCCGCGCTGCGCGCGTGCCGCGCGTCGCTCCGCGAGCTGAACCTGTCGTCCAACCGGATCGCGCGCCTGGAGGGCTTCCCGGCGCTGCCGGAGTTGCGCGTCCTGGACCTGACCAACAATCGGCTCGAGAGCCTGGCGGGCGTCGACGAGGGCGCGCCCGCGCTGACGCGCCTGGTGGTGAGCCGAAACGTGTTGCGGACGCTCCACGCTCTCGGCGTGCCTCGCGCGGACGCCAAGCCCTGGACGCTGGAGCACCTGGACGCCAGGGGCAACGCGCTGAAGTCGTTCGCGGACATCGCCGCCGGCCTGGGGGCGGTCACCAGCCTCAAAACCCTGCGTCTGGCGGACGAGGAGGGCGCCGACGAGACGACGCGCGAGGATGGAAACCCGGTGACGCGCTCCCGCGCGTATCGGCAGGCGGTGGCGGCGCTCGCGCCCTGGATCGAGGAGCTGGACTCCCGAGCGCTCTCGCGCGCGGGCGCCGACCTCGCGGTCGGCTCGGAGACGCTGGACGAGCAGGGCGCGTTCGAGGAGAGCGCCGCGGAGCAGGCGGCGGCGGAGAAACGGCGCGCCGCGGAGCGGAGCGCGAGGTCGGAGGATGCGGACGCCGGCGTCGAGACATACTCGGAGAGCGAGGCGACGCCGCCGCGGTCGCCGCGGCGTCGCGGCGGCGCCAGGAGGGACGGGGACGGGAGGACGCACCGATCGGTGGACGAGGCGCTCGCGCGGTACAAAGGTCGCGTCTCGGCGACGCGCGGCAGGAAGGGCTCCGATGAGGGCGCGTCCGGGCCGTATGACGCGCTCGTCGCGGCGGGCGAGGAGACGCGCCGCGAGCGCCGCGCGAAGTCGCGCGAAGCGCCGAGCGAGACGTCCGAGCGCGAAAGGAGACGCGCGGAGAGGGAACCGCGGGAAGACCCCGCGGTGATCGATCACGAGATGCGGTTACGGCGCATCGAGCGGAACTTGGTGACCGCCGCGGCCGCGGCGAACGCGCAGCGGCGGCAGGGCGCGATCGCCGAGTCCGCGGACTCGACGGGCGGCGTCGCGGACGAGCTCCGCGCGCTCAAGGCGCGGGCGGAAGCCGTGGAGCGCGCGACGCGCGACGGGTCTGTCGGCACCGAGCCGATCGCGCGCGCCGCGGACGCGGCGCGACCCGAACGACGCGACGGCGACCTGAACTCAGCCGAAGTCAGCCGGAAACCGACCGAGTCGGGAAGACGCGTCGAGAAGGGCGCGAGTCGTTCCCCGAAGAGAGCGACGCGCGCGCGCGCCGGTGGCGGCAGATCGGTCGGATCGGACGAAGGACCGGTGGCGACGACCGGCGACGAGAAGCCCCCGTGGCGCAAACCCGACCTCAAGCCCGAGCGCGGGCCCACGCCGGCGACGCCTCCGCGGCGCGCGGGCGTCGCCGAGTCCGACGAGAAAGCGGCCGAGAAACCAGCCGAGGAGGATGGCGAGAAGGAGACGCGCGAAACCGCCGACGGCGAGAAGGCGACGCGCGAAACCTCCGACGCGACGACGACGCGCGCGGCGGCGCTGGAGCTCGCGCTGGCCGAGTCCGAGCGCTCGGCCGCTGCGGCGGCGGAGACGCACGCGTCTTCCTCGAAACGCATGGCGGACGACCACGCGAAGTTCGTGGCGGCGATGAACGTGGCGCTTTCCGAGGCGAACGCCGCGCGCGACGCCATCCTGGCGGCGGCGGCGGCGGCGGGAAAGAAGGCGGGCGCGGAGGGGGTCGACGACGCGAGCCGCCGCGACGCGGACCCCGCGGATCTGTTCCGCTCGGCGCTCGCCGCGCGCGACGCCGCCGCCGCGGAGCTCGCCGAGGTGCGCGACGAGCACGCCGCCGCGTTCGCGTCCCTGCGCGAGCAGCACAAGGACGAGCTCGCCGCGAAGGACGTCGCGGCGGAGGCGGCGCTTGTGGCGCGGGACGCGGCGGCGGCGGAGGCGGCGAAGGCGTCGGCGGCGCGCGACGCGGCGGAGAAGAAAACCGCCGCCGTGGAGGACGAGTTCCGCGCGGCGCTGGTGGAATCGACCGCCGAGCGCGAACGTCTGGGCGCGGAGGTTGAGGAGTTCACGCGCGTCGCGCGCGAGGCGCTCCGCGGCAAGGGCGAGGCGGAGCGGCTGGCGGAGGAGCTGGCGGAGGTTTGCGAGCAGCAGCGCGCCGCGCTGGAGGAGATGGCGCGCGACCGCCGCCGCGCGGACCGCGCCGAGGCGGATTGCGCCGCCGCGCGCGCCGACTGCGGCGAGATGCAGACGCGCCTGCGCGCCGCGGAAAAGCGCGCGGCGGCGGCGAAGGCGGCCGAGGCCGCCGCCGTCACCGCGTTTGACGCGGTGCGCGACGAGAAGGCGGCGGCGCACGCGGCGACGGCGGAGATTGCCGGCGTGCGCGAGCAGCTCAAGCTGGCGACGGACAACTGCCGCGTCAAGGACGCCATGCTCGTGTCGCAGGCGGAGCTCGTGGCGAGCCTCAAGGCAGAGGCGGCGCGGGCGCGCGAGTCTGCCTCCGGCGCGGTGAAGGCGGCGGCCGAGTCGGAGCGCGCGGCGGAGGACCGCGCGCGGCGGGCCGAGGACGAGACCAGGCGCGAGGCGGGGGCGGTGGCGCGCCTGGAGAAGGCTCTGGACGAGGCGAGGCACGAGCGCGACGCTCTCGCCGCCGACGTCTCGGACCTGAAGCGCTCGGTGGCGGAGCGCGACGCGACGCTCGGCTACGTCGGCGCGGAGGTGGAGTCCGTGAAGACGATGTTCGCGGCTCGGGAGGATGACCTGCGGCGCGAGCGGGACGAGCTCGCGGCGCTGGTGGCTGAGCGGGACGAGTACGAGGCGTCGGTGCGGAACGAAGCCAACGCGGCGCGCGAGGACGCGGCCCGGGTGAAGGCGGAGGCGACGGAGGCGCTGGCTGATTTGGCGGAGAAGCGGGAGAGCGTCGACCGCGTCGAGGCGGAGGCCAAGGAGACGGTGCGCCGCGTGGAGGGGGAGATGCGCGCGTTGCTCGCGGAAGTCGCGGCGCAGAGGCGAAAGACGCGCGAGCTCGGGTCGGCGCTCCAGAGCATGTACGCCTGAGTTTTCACTCGACTAATACACCGAATCTATGTAACCCGCTAAGATGATGACGCGACGCGCGCCGCGTCACTCGCGTTCGTGCTCGTCCCTTTTCTCCGCGATCGCCCCCGCCTGGGCGTCTCGCGCGTCGAACGCCCTCTTCACCAGGAAAAACGCCGCCGTCACCCCCGCCATCGCGGCGTTGAACCAGGCGACACTCGTCCAGCCCGTGGTGAAGTCGAACATGACGTACGGGCACTTCCCCGTCGTGATCTGCAGGTACCAGGTCCACACCGTGTACGCGCCCATGAACACGAGCGTGTGGCCCAAGTCGCCTCGCCGCACGGGAACGGCGCCGAAGTACCAGTCGAGGCCGAGCACGACCATGTTCAGGCCGTGCTCGGCGAGTCGGTACCACTCCAGGTAGCACCACGGGTAGTTGTCCACGCCCTCCAGCGCGACGCACTGTGGGAAGAACACGAACGAGTACCACGCGCCGACGGTGCTGAGGATGTTCGTGGGCCACACCACCGAGTGCGCGACGACGCAGAGGTCGGCGAGGTTTCCCGACGAGACGGATCCGACGAGCCCGGGCGCGAGCGAAAACGCGGCGGTCATCCCGGACGACGCCCCGAGCAACACGAACGTCCAGTCGCTGAGGTACTCCATCCCGTCCGTGTGGTGCAGGATGTTCTCGTAGCACAGGTGGTACAGCACGAAGAACACCGCGAACGCGAACACCGCGAGGCGCCCGAGCCCGAGCGCGAACCTGGAGGCGTTTGCGTTTTTCACGAGGAGCGGTGAGTGAGGAGGACAAGTTGGAGAGATGCGCGTGGTAACACCCGCCGGTCGGCGCGCGCGGCGACTCGGTCGAGGCGGGCGCGCGCGCGCGCGCCGAGTGTAGACGAGACGAGACGCGCGCGCGCGCGTGTCATCGCAGTACGCGGCTGGGGCGTCGCGTACCTCGTCACGCCGAGCTTCCCGCTCGCCGCGCCCACCCTCGCGCGCACCGCCCGGTTTCCCGCGGCGTTCTTGTGGATGTCGTACATCGCGAACGCGACCCACAGCACGAGTGAGATCAAGTGCGCGGCGAGGACGGCGGGCGGCCGCTTCTGCGAGGCGCCCTCCACAACCTCGGTGTCGGAGGGGATGTAGTCGTCCATCGCGTCCATCGCGAGCAGACGCGCAGACGCGCGCGCGCGTGTCTGCCCGGCGCACCGACGTCTGTCGTGAACGGATGCACACTCGGTGTTTCCCCAGCGACGGCGAGGAGCTCCAAACTCGGCGTTCATTGGAGCGGGTGACTCGACGATGACGAGTCGAAGAATTTTGCCACCTGGCAAAAATCGGTAAAAAAACGCTTTTTTTCGAAAGCGCGTACGAAAGCGCGTCGTCGAAGCGCGTCGACCGAACCCGTCGCGACACTGTCCGCCGCGCGCGACTACCCGACAACCCGCGCGAGCCTCTCGTCAAGCTCCACAAGGCGACTCAGGCGTTCCGGCCGCGCACGACGTCGACCACCGCGCGCGCCTCGAGGCTCCCGCGGAACGCCGCGTTCGAAATCTCGGAAGCGCCTTCCGTGTTTTTCGAGAGGCGCCCGTGTGACGAGGAGATGTGCGACCCCCCGACGCGCCCCAAGCTGCCCTCCGTGCTCGTGGGGGGGCGGTACTCCGCCGAGGCGAACGCCGAGCGCGCGGAGAGGTGGCGCGCGCTCACGGCGCTACAGATCCGCGGCGTCTCTTTTCATTCTGCCACCGACGCCGCCTCGGCCTCCGACGCCGCTTCCGACGCTCGCGAGGCGCGGGAGACGGAGCTCGGCGTGCGCGAGGCGAACGCAACGCGCGGCTCGCAGGTGGTCGTGTCCACCGTGTCCTCGGCCACGCCCGAGCTCGAGCCCGAGGCGGCGACGTGGGCGAAGCGCGTGCCGTGGGCGCGCGGGCGTTCACGCGCGCGCCGCGACACCGAAACGAACGTCGTCGCGAGCGACGACGACGACGACGACGACGACGCGGACGATGCGCTCGTCGCGACGAGCGTCTCTCGCGTTTCTTTTCCTTCTCCCGAAGCGCGCGGTTTCGATGGCGACGCGGGACCGGTGCCTTCGCGGAGCCCGTTCGCGACGACGAAAGCGCGCGCGACGGACGAAACCCGGGAAAGCCTTTCCCCCGCGTCGGTCACGTCGGTCGCGTCGGTTTCGTCGTCGTTCGAAGCCGAGCGCGCGTCCTCCGCGAAAAAAAACGAACGGCGCGGATTTGCGCTCGGCGCGCCGCGCCGGCTGTTCCGCGGCGACGGGCTCGACGACGCGCCGCGCTTCGGCGCTCCGGAGCCGGACGAGGCGGACGGGACGGCGGACGAGTGCGTCGACGGGTTCGCGAAGACGCGGCGTTCCGTGTCTGTCTCGCCTCGGGTCCGCGAGGCGACCGAACGCGCGACGATCGACGCCGACGAACGCGCCGAACGGACCGACGCGCCGAGCGCGCCGCGCGATTCGAAATCCCGAGACGCTTCACCCCGCGACTGTAATTCGGGGACGTCGGGGCCTAGGGAGGACGCGGCGGTCTCGTTCGCGCGCTCGGCGCTGTTTTCGCCGCCGCCGAGGACCGCGCGCGTCGTCGCGGCGCGCCCCGCGTCGAGCGCGTTCGCGGAGGCGGTCGAGGCGGCCGAGCGCGAGGACGAGCGGCGAAGGGAAGACGCCGCGCGGTTCGTCGAGCGGAGCATCGCGGTCGCGACTGAATGTTCGCGCTCGCGCGATTCGCGCGACAGCGACGCCGAGAACGCGGACCCGGAGGCGGTCGCCGTCGTGGAGGCGACTGTTTCGTCGTGCGACGAGACCGTCGCGAAGAACGACCGCGAAAAGAACGCCGCGGCGTTGGCCGCGCTCCGCCGATCCGTGGAGCGCAACGCGCCCCCCGCGCCGCCGCCCGTGCGCACACGCGTCCCCCCGCCGCGCGAAGATAGAAAACAGCCGCGCGCGACCGCCGCGCGGGCGACGAAAGAGTCGCGCGCGGCGGCGTCGAGGAAAAAAGCCGCGCGCGCGTCGTCCGCGCGCGACGCGAAGCGTCAGGGCGACGAGAAGACGGCCTGGGAGCCGGTCAAGACGTGGCCGCCGCTTCCCGCGGTCGAGCCCGACGAGGGAGCCGTCGCCGAGGAGGAGGACGAGACGGCGAAGGCGGAGGGCGCCGCCGCGAAACCTGACGGTGGGACGTCCGCCGACGACGCGTCGGCGGCGTCGTCCTCGAGCGTTTGGGCGGCGATCGTCGCCGCCGAGGGCACAGCAGAGCCCGCGGAGGTGGCGGCGCCGGAGGCGGCGCGGACGATGGACGCGGCGGCGGATCGGCCCGGCGACCCGCCGGCTCTGGCTTTTTCGCGCGCGGAGATGCTCGACGTTTTCCAGGAGACGAAAAGCACCCCGCGCGCGGAGACGCGAGACGGAGCGCGCGCGTCCGACGAGACGACAGCCTTCGGAGGCTCCGACGCGGAGGCGACTGCTTCGCGGCGCCGATGCGAGCGCGCGGCGGCGGCTCTCGAAGACGCCGTGCGCGCGGCGGTCGACGCTCGCGCCGCCGCCGCCGCCCGCGCCCCCGACGCCGCGCGGGAGTTTGACGCCAAGATGGCTTCGTCGGCCCGGATCCTGCTCGGGGGGTCGCTCGACGCGGAGAGAGCGGATGTGAATGAAGTGGCGGATGGCGGGGAGGAGACGAACGTCGCTCCGACCGAACCGACGATCGATCCGACGGCGCGCGTTTTCGCAGTCGAGGAGTGCTTTCCGCCGAACGCGCGCGGTCCGGGGGGGTCCGACGCCGCGCGCGTTCCGCGCGCGTGCCGCTGGCGGTCCGCGAGCGGCTCGTCGTTCGCGCTGGAGCCCGCGGTCGAGCCCGCAGTCGAGCCCGCGGTGGTCGAAATCCAATCGGAATCCATGGAACGCGCCATGGCGCTCGTGGTAGAGCGATGCCTCGCAAAGTTCGGCGACGGCATCGTGAACGCCGTGAAAGCGTCGCAGGCGTCTTCTCGGTGACGCGCGCGCCGACGCGGTGTAGTCACGGCCGCTCTGTTTACTCTTGGATCTAAAAGCAGTCGTGTTGGTTTGAGCCGCGTATCTATCGCGGAGGACAGCCGCGCGACGAGCCGGCATCCTTTTATAACGCTTGGTGTGTGCGAGCTTAGTCATCTTCTTACACACCGACATCGTTCGTCTCGCCTCGTCTCGTCTCGTCTTCGTCTCGTCTTCGTCTCGTTCGTCACAGCGTCACGGCTCTCTCGTTCAAAGCGCGCACGCCGTCTCGCGTGGGCGGCTAGATTTCGACGTATCCCTTCGCAGCCGCGAGGTAGCGCGTCTCATCGTACCACGGGCAGCCGTGCGCACGCGCCCACGTCAACACCTCGAGGTGGCCGCTCTTCTCCGCGGCCAGGCAGGTCTCCTCGTCCCACGGGCAGCCGTTCTCGTGCGCCCACTGCAGAACCTCGAGATGGCCGTACTTCGCCGCGAGCGCGCACGTCCACTCGTCCCACGGGCAGTCGTTCGCGCGCGCCCACTTCAGCACCTCGAGATGGCCGCTCCACGCCGCGTACGCGCACGTCCGCTCGTCCCACCGGCAGTCGTTCTCGCGCAGCCACTTCAGCACCTCGAGGTGCCCGCCCCGCGCCGCGTCCCTGCACGTCATCCAGTCCCACCGGCAGTCGTTCGCGCGCGCCCACTTCAGCACCTC
>MDSV01178110.1_pt1 | contig 12890 bp, 23 predicted proteins | sample 810851 | NCBI WGS metagenome assembly MDSV01 (sample SAMN05326640, study PRJNA326480) | marine metagenome | isolation source: seawater | place: Atlantic Ocean: North East | collected 2012 | reverse complement strand
TAGTAGACCTTATTCAATGGACGGCACTGGTGTTGACATTGTTATACAAGATAGCGGACTACAAGTTGATCATCCTGAATTTAACGATGCTAATGGAGTTTCAAGAATGCAACTGATTGATTGGTATGCGGCTTCTGGTGTGGCAGGTTCACAAAGTGTAAATCATAACAGGGATTATGATGGACACGGCACACATTGTGGAGGAACTGCAACTGGATTAAATTTTGGTTGGGCCAGTAACGCAAGAGTTTACATGGTCAAGGTGGGTGGCCTGGAAGGTAGTGGAGACAGTGGTGGCATCAGCGTCAGTAGTTGCTTTGATGTAATAAAAGGTTGGCATCAAAACAAACCAGTTGATCCAAAGACAGGATATAAACGTCCAACTATTGTAAATGCCAGTTGGGGTTACAGTGGATCTATTGGAAGTAGCTTTGGAAATATAGACAGTTATGTCTACAGGGGAGCAAATTACAATTCTAGCACCGCAGGTTGGTCAAGCTCAACTTCATATCATAGAGACACTTATGGATTTTATCCTTACTATAGAAGTTTAAGTTATAGATTCCCAGTTAGACTTGCAAGTGTGGATGCAGATGTGCAAGATTGTATAGATGCAGGTGTACATATTTGTATCGCCGCAGGTAACAATAGTTTTAAAATTGCTAATAGCAGTGATCCCGATTACAACAATGTTATTTTTTATAGTGGTGGATCAAACGAATTTTATCATAGAGGAAGTTCACCTTTTGACACAGGAGCAATTATTGTAGGTTGTACTGATAGCACACCTGAAAATGCAACTACAGAAAGAAAAACAAGTTTTAGTTGCACCGGCTCAGGAATTGATATTTTTTCCGCAGGTGAGAATATTGTCAGTTCATGTAGCACTACAACTAGATTTGGTAATACTCAATACTTTGGAGATAGTAATTTTAAACAGACCAATATTAGCGGAACATCAATGGCTTCTCCACAAGTTTGCGGAGTAGGTGCTTTGTATTTACAAGCTGATCCTAGCCTAACACCGGCACAACTAAAAAGTAAATTGCAAAACGATGCATTGGCTGTTTTAAAAGACGAATCTAATGATGCAAATTACGGAGATACAACTGATATATGTGGCGGCTCTAATAGAATGTTATACAATCGTTACAGCAGAGCAATACCTTTTTTAAGTAATACATACGGACTACAAAAGAAGAATAGGTAAATATAGTATAAGGAAATCAAATGGCAATTCAAACTATTAATATTGGTACTATTGCAAACGACGGGACAGGTGATGATCTTCGTGAAGCGTTTGTAAAGGTAAACGGTAACTTTTCAGAGCTTGACCTACGCTCACCTGAAGCAACTTCTGCAAGTAATTTAGGTACCGGCGGACAAGGACTTTTTGCAGAAAAAGTTGGAACTGACTTACAGTTTAAAAAGATTGTAGCAGGAGTTGGAACTACTCTTAGTTCAGATGCAAATTCTGTAACAATTAATACTACTTCAACAGGTTTAAATGAAATACAAGTATTTGCAGACAATACCAATGTATTTGTTAATAGTGCGGCTCCTACATTAACTCTTGCAGGTGGCGGAACTACAACAACAACGTTAAGCGGTAATACAGTAACTATTAGTTCGACTACAGCATTAAGCCTAGATTCAAATCCTACATTATCTGCAAACTTAAACGGTGCAGGCTTTAATATTACAGGAACAGGTAATATTGAAAGTAATGTATATGGCTTGGATCTTCGGACATTTGACGGTGTTCAGAAACTTAATACTGAATTTGACTTGGGTGCAATTACCCAAACTATTACAGATTTAATACAGTACCAAAAATTTAAAACTATAGAAATTGATATGGGTACTAACATGACTGACAGCCCAACAGAGCCTAATTTACATTTCGGCACTTTCTAAATCTTAGATAAATATGTGTAAGGAGTCGTAATGTCAGAACTTTGGACTGTAGGAAATAACCATACACTAGGAACTTACCAAGAAAGTTTAACACAAACTATTGCATTACCTATTCAAAATGCAGATAGCGTTAGTCTTATAAGTGGTGAAATACCAGGTGGATTAAGACTAGACGGATTTAATCTAGTAGGCACTCCTTACGAAGTCAAAACTCTTAAAACATTTTCTTTTGTTCTTAGAGCTAAAAAAGGCAACTTTATTGACGATAGAAATATAAAAATTATTATTGATGGTGCCGATGCTCCTACTTGGATTACCAATGAAGGAGGACTACCAATAGGACCAAACAATAAGTTCTATATATTAGACAGTAGTCGTGTAGATTTTCAACTCCAAGTTATAGATCCTGACTTACCAGCAGGTGATGAAATTACATACTTTATGAAAGATGATGCTGGAGATCTTCCTCCAGGTATAACTCTTACATCAGATGGAAGACTAGTAGGTATTGTTGAACCTATACTAGCATTAGAAAAACGTGCAGGCACAGGATATTTTGATACAAACACATACGGAGAATATCCTTTTGATTTTGGTTTAAAAAGTTTTAATGGTTACGAAAGTTTTTATTATGATACTACATTCTATGATTATGCTGTTGCAACTACATCACCTAAAAAACTTAATCGTTATTATGAATTTACTGTTAGTGCAAGTGATGGTATTACTATCACTGATAGACAATTTCAAGTATACCTAGTAGGTGATGATTATCTAAGAGCAGACAACACAGTAATGCAAATTGCTACTGGATTATTTACAGCTGACAACACATATATAAGAACTCCAATATGGTTAACACCAGGAGACTTAGGATATCGTAGAGCTAACAACTATGTTGTTATCTACTTAGATGTTTATGATCCTACAAGTAGTCAAGGAATAATTACATATTCTTTACAATCTACAAACGCTGACGGAAGTGCAAGTACATTACCTCCAGGATTAGCGTTAGATCTTTCTAACGGAGAAATTGCAGGATTTACACCTTACCAGCCAGCTGTTACAAAAGAATACAAATTTACAGTTAGAGCTAATAGACAAAGTGGTACAGAAGATGTTGTATTTAAAGACAAAGAGTTTACAGTTAAATTATTAGGTGAAGTTGAAAGTGTTATTACATGGAATACAGCATCTGCTTTAGGAAATTTAAGAGCTAACTTAGTTTCTACTTTATTCGTAAGTGCAACAAGTACAGTTACTGATGCTGTATTAATCTACAGTTTAGAAAGCGGTAGTTTACCTCCAGGACTTACACTTACAGTTGACGGACAAATTTCAGGAAAAATTAGACAGTTTGGATCAACAGCGGCTCCAGGATTAACAACTATAGATAAAGCAACTACCGCTATGACATTTGATGGTGGTACTACTACTATTGATAGAAGCTACACATTTAAAGTTAAAGCACAAGATCAATTTGGATTTAGTGCAATAGAAAAAGAGTTTGTATTAACAACTACTGATCCTGATGATACATTGTATAGTAATATTAGTATATCACCTTTGTTAAAACAATCACAAAGAACAGCATTTAGAAACTTTATTTCAAATCCAGCAGTATTTTTACCTGAATCAATTTATAGACCAAACGATCCTACATTTGGATTACAATCAGAAGTTAAGATATTAGCATATGCAGGTATTGAAACAAAAGCTATTAATCAATATATTGCGGCTATATCACGTAATCATAAAAGGAAAAAATTAAAAATAGGTGCAGTTAAAAAAGCTCTTGCTATTAATCCAGGAACAACAGATACAGTTTATGAAATAGTTTACATAGATGTATTTGATCCTTACGAGCCTGCAACTGGAAAAACTAAGAAATCTGTAGAAATTACTACAAAGAATAAAATTACAGCTGACCAAGTACAGTTTGAAACACAAGATGACAATACAGGAGTTGGTACAGGTAATGCTGGATTTACTATAGAACTTAGGGGAGGTGCAGTCTTTTCACCTGCATCAAGCGGAGATATTACAATATTCACTAGATCAGGTCCTGTTATATTTTCAGTAGGTTCTAATATAACTTTAGAACTACAAGACGGTTCAGACATTATAGTTGCAAACATTGACAACAGTATTAATGCTGATCCTTTAAGATTACGCCCATTAGGCGATACACTTAAGATTGATAGTAACGCTATTAAGGTAAGTGAAAAATTAGATAACAAAAGATATATTAGTAATATAACAAACATGAGAGATCAAATTGCTACAGTAGGTGAAAATTTACAAGACTTTTTACCCTTATGGATGCGAACTTCACAAACTGTAGGACAACCACAATTAGGATATACCCTAGCAATACCGTTATGTTACTGTAAACCAGGAACTGCCGACCAAATTATATTGAATATTACTAATAATGCGTTCGATTTTTCAACTATAGACTTAGAAATTGATAGATATATAATTGACAGTACAGACGGCAATAGCGAAAACCAGTATTTGGCTTTCAATAACTACCAATACAATGTATAACACTGATAAATAACAGTACACGAGAGGATAAAAAATGGCAAGTAATATTAATAGTGGCGGCGAACTTAACGAAGATTACCCAGTAGCTGGGCAAGATAACGATTCACAAGGCTTTAGAGATAACTTCAGTAAAGCAAAAGCAAACTTTACAGCGGCAAAAGCTGAAATCGAAACTCTACAATCTGAAACAGCAAAGTTAAATGTAGCTAATAACTTCCTCGGAAATAATATTCAAGGTGCTAACTTTATTAATAATAGTGAAGCATACTATCCAGGCGGTACTATTAGTACTAGTCAAAACGTTAACTATTCAAATGGTGGACATCAAGAATTTACTCTTGGTGCTGATATTACATTAACTTTAACAGAATGGCCTGTAACTACTAAAACAGGTAAGTTAAGAGTTTACGTAAAAGCAGACTCTACACAAAGAACAATCACTTTTGCTTCTAATGCAGGAGCTGGTACTATTAAAAGAAATAGTAATTGGCCAACAAGTAATAATACTGCGACAATTGAATATAAAGCACAAATAAGTGATGAAGAAAAAGTTTTTGTTTTTGAATTTACTAGCTATGATGCAGGCGCAAATGTTTATGCAGATTACATAGGAATGTTCCAGTAAAATGCTTCATCCGTTAGCTGATGATCCTAGTTTATTAACTATACCAGAGCTACACAATAAGATACAAGATCTTTCATCTAAATATTTTAAAACTACTAATCCTCAAGTACAAGAACAGATTGCTACTTTTATAGAAATATACAAACAAGAAGTAGCAATTAAAGAAGCTAAACAGCAAAACGAATTACAACAAAACGGTAATTTAGAACTTGACAAATTAATAAAAGTCAGTTAAAATACACTTATGCTAATGAAAACAGACTCTCTAGGAATACCACGATTCTCTAATAAAGATTTAGTTGATATGATTTATACAGGTCATATTGATAAATGTCATGTGGTACTTTGTGATCAGAGTGATGACATAGACAAATTTAATAATGTTTGCGAAGAACAAGGCCTTCCAAAGTTACAAAAATATATTCCATTAGATGTTGATGAAAAGACGTTTGATGGAGTGTGTCAGAGTGAATGGTTTATGCCTGACAAATACAAAGATATAAATGTATACAAATATGTGTTATCTAAAGCACACACACCATGCCCACAACATGTACAAGATCGTATATGGGAAGAAATGGAAGAATTTGAATCACGAGGTATGCATAACTTATTACGTTATATGATATACCTAGTAGACTTTATGCGTGAAAACAATATTGTATGGGGTGTAGGTAGAGGAAGTTCAGTAGCATCATATGTACTATATTTAATTGGTGTACACAAGATAGACTCAATCCAGTTTGGGCTGGATTGGCGTGAGTTCTTGAGATAAGTACACATATAAACACAAGGAGACTAAAATGGCTGTAAAACAAACAGGACGTAAAGTTTACAAAACAATGACTGGTAAACAGATTGATATGGATCTTTTGCGTCAACGTAACGAGCTAACTCCTGCTGTAGGCAACGTTCGTGTTAATGCACGTGGCGATGAACTAGGCCCAGGTGGTAAAATCATTAAAAAAAGAGAAGATGTACTTCGTGATTATCAAGATGATCATGTTGAAACAGTTCCTTTTGATGAACCAGCACCGAGAGCTGAAGTAGAACCAGAAATGGCAGTTCCTACTGTAGAAGTTGAAGAACCAGCACCGGCTCCAACTCCAAAGACAACTAAGGCATCAGCAGGTAAAACTAAAGCTGAAACTAAAGTTGACGATGGCTGGGTTGAAGACGAAGATGGTAATTTTGTTAGAAAAGGTGAATAATGGCTTATAACTTAAAGACTATCAAAGGTTCTCTACGACCTGTTCGAAATAGAGTAATCGTTTCGGACATGTATTTCGGAGAACAAAAAACAAAGGGTGGGTTAATTATTACTAACGATGATGGAAACGTTAGAGGTGTTTACCCACGCTGGGGCAAAGTATATGCAAAAGGCCCTAAGAACAAAGACGACTACGATATCGGTCAATGGGTTCTAGTTGAGCATGGAAGATGGACTAGAGGTATAACATTAGAAACCGACGAAGGCGAAGAATTAGAATTAAGAATGGTAGAAGCAGAAGCTATTTTAGCTATGAGCGATGAAAAGCCAGAAGACGTAATCATCGGAAAAAGTAGTGTTTCTGACTTTGCACCAGATAAAGTCACTGCCGAATCCTTCGGCGCAAAATAATAAGAGGTTAAATTGAGCAAAGTAGATCTGAATAGATACAAGGATTTTGTGGAAGAAGTTACATCAGCAGAATCAAACGACTGGGCATATACACAAGCCCGATTACATGAATTAAATGACGATGTAAATATTTCGTTATTATTAACAGGTGCTATAGGCATTGCATCAGAAGGAGGCGAGTATGCTGAGATTGTTAAGAAATGTATATTTCAAGGTAAGCCTTTGGACGATGAAACTAAATTTCACATTAAGCGAGAACTTGGCGATATTATTTGGTATTGGATTAACTCATGTAGAGCATTGGATTTAGATCCAAACGAAGTTATTGAAGAAAATGTGAACAAACTAAAGTCACGCTATCCGGGCGGTGAGTTTGATGTTCACTACAGCGAGAATAGACAAGAAGGCGATCTCTAAATTGTTACCTATATTAACTGACGTAGACGGTGTCCTATTAGAATGGGAGCCAGCATTTACCGCATGGATGAATTCCAAAGGATATGAAGTGCAAACAGAAGGTGTCTATAAACAAAGCACACGTTTTGGAATAGAACAAGCTCTATCAGACTCTCTCACAAATAGATTTAACGAAAGTGCATGGATGGGTTACCTAAAACCTATACCTGGCGCAGTAGAATGGGTTGAACGTTTTGGTATTGAAGGATATACCTTTGAATGTTTAACAAGCCAAAGCAGTGATAAGTGTGCAGGTGATTTAAGAAGATACAATCTTGCACAAGTTTTTGGCGACGAAGTAATTACAAGTTGTATGTGTATTGACACAGGCAGTGATAAAGATGAGCATTTAAAAAATTGGGAACCTGGGCATTGGTGGATTGAAGATAAACCGCAAAATGCTATTGCAGGCTTAGAAGCAGGACACAAACCAATCTTAATTACACAACCTTATAACAAAGATTTTGAACATGAAGGCATCGAAAGAGCTGATACATGGGAAGATATCTTTAATATTATCCTTACCAAAAACGGTTGACAAATTGTATGTAATCGTATATAATCATATATAATGATCATATACGGAGAAACATATGAAATTCCCTCAGAGGCAAACTAGCGGTATCGGTACTACTGGTGCTACTGGTATAGCATTAATGGTACTACATGTACTAGGATTCTTAACAGGCTGGGCTTGGCCTATCCTTTATATTCTATTAATTATTAGTGGTATGGGTCAAGAAAATAGGAAAGGCTAATGGCAAAAAGAAACAAACTTGAAAGAAAGCTAGACGAATACAATCATACAATGGAACTTATTAGAACTATTGTACCAATTGCTGTCTTAGTTTTACAAGTTATTATTTTAGTAAAGTTGGTGTAAATGGCAACACATGGAATGATTGACTTAGAGACACTAGGTGTAGAACCTGATAGTGTTGTAATCACTTTAGGTGCAGTTAAGTTTGATCCGTTTAGTGACGCTGAACCTAATCACGGTTTGTATTTGCGTTGTGACATCGAAGAGCAATCAGAAAAGTACGGTCGTTCAATCGATGACAATACCCTTGCATGGTGGAGTACACAGAAGCAAGAAATCCAAGACGAAGCATTTGGTGATCATGAGCGAGTAAATATGGATAGCTTAACAAAACAACTCAACAAATGGTGTGTTGGAGTTGACTATCTATGGTGTCAAGGTCCTTTATTCGATTATGCAATTTTACAAAACTTATACAAAAATGTTGGCAAGCCGTGTCCGTGGAACTATTGGCAGATCAGAGATAGTAGAACTGTGTTTGCAATGATGCCAAGTGATCCACGTAAAGCAATACAAGAACAATTACACAATGCATTAGCAGACTGTTATTATCAAGCAAAGTGTCTGCAACAAACATATAAACATTTTGGAGTTGCAAAATGAAATTAAAAGTAGATTTAGATAAATTAAATGGCAGACTTCATTGGACAACATTATACAGTGAAAAGTTACTACTAGCAGTTATAGGTATGCTAACAATGTTTGCCGCAGGCTTAGACATTTATCAAATGGTAGTAAGTCTAAAAGTAGAATTAGGTGATTTGTTCTTGCTGTTTATATATGCTGAAATTATTGGAATGGTAGGTGCATTTTATATTAGTAATAGAATACCTGTAACACTTCCAATTATTATTGCAATGACAGCTCTTTGTAGACTAATTGTACTACATTCAAAGGAAGCTGATCCGTGGATGCTTATTGCTGAAGCTGGTGCCATACTTGTATTAGCAGGTGCGGCATACATTATGAGCCTAAAAGATAAAATAAGTTTAGAAAAACAAAAGTTAAGAGATGAAGCTAACTGAAAAAGAAGTAAGAACAGAATATAGACAAAAGAGGAAAGATGATCCTGTATTTGCCGAATGTTGGCCTGATTCAGATCGTGCATTCTATGAATGGTGTTCAGGCTATTTAGATTATAACCATATAAAGGAAAAAGAATGAAAGAGTTGTGGGTAGAAAAATATCGACCAAGAACAGTTGATGGCTATGTGTTTAGAGATGAACATCAACGTAACCAAGTTAATACTTGGATTAAAGACGGCACTATTCCGCACTTGTTGTTTAGTGGTAATGCAGGTATTGGTAAAACAACACTAGCAAAGATTCTTCTTAATCAATTAGAAGTAAATGATCTTGATGTACTAGAAATAAACGCAAGTCGTACAAACTCAGTAGAAGATGTACGTGATAAAATTGTAAATTTTGTACAGATGATTCCATTTGGTGACTTTAAGGTTGTGTTGCTAGATGAGGCAGATTATTTGTCGCCTAATGCACAAGCGGCGTTGCGTGGTGTAATGGAAGAGTATCATACAACAAGCAGATTCATTTTAACTTGTAACTATCCTAACAGAATTATTCCAGCATTACATAGTAGGTGTCAAGGCTTTCACATAGAACGTATTGATCAAACAGAGTTTACTGCAAGAGTTGCAGAAATACTTATTGCTGAAAATGTTGTTCCAGAATTAGATATACTCGATACATATGTAAAAGCAACGTATCCTGATTTACGTAAATGCATTAATATGGTGCAAATGAATTGTGTTGAAGGTGCATTAGTTCCGCCAGCACAAAGTGATGCAGGAGATGCAGATTATAAACTTGAAATGGTTGAACTGTTTAAAGCAGGTAAGATCGGTCAAGCAAGAAAACTTGTATGCAGTCAAGCTCGACCAGAAGAGATTGAAGACATATTTAAGTGGTTGTATGATAACATTGATCTGTTTGGAGACGAAGAAAAGCAAGAGAGTGCTATCTTAGTTATTAAACAAGGACTAGTTGATCATACTTTAGTAAGTGACCCTGAGATTAACTTAGCGGCAACATTAATTAGATTAGCGAGACTTAAATGAAAATACTAATATTCGGATTACCAGGAAGTGGTAAGACCACCCTTGCCAAACCTTTTGCAGAACTGATCAATGCAGTTCATATCAATGCTGATGAAGTTCGTAAAAGATATGATGATTGGGACTTTACTCCCGAAGGTCGTATTAGACAAGCACAACGAATGCGTCACCTAGCTGACGGCGTAGTAATGGCTGGTAAAATTGCAGTAGCTGATTTTGTTTGCCCTACTGAACAAGCACGTAAAGAGTTTGCACCAGACTACACAGTTTGGATGGATACTATTGAAGAAGGGCGTTTCGAAGATACTAATAAGATGTTCCAAGCGCCTACAAAATTTGACTATCATGTAAAGCAATGGTTTACTGATACACACCAACAACTTTCAGAAGTAGTTATGAACTATATGGAGAAGAAAAATGTTTGATCAATTTAAACCTACAACACAAATGCTAGGCAGATGGCAACCGTGGCATCCTGGACATACAGAATTATTCAAACGTGCATTAGCAGAGACAGGACAAGTTTGTATTCAAATTAGAACTGTTCCGCAAGATACAGATGCGTCGGGCGGACGTACAATGACACAAGACGACAATCCTTTTATTGTTACAGACGTAGAAGAAAATATTAAAAAAGAATTAGCAAAAGAAGGTTTTACTTATCACCAAGAATACATTATTATGGTTGTACCAAATATTGTAGACATTAGTTATGGTAGAGGTGTAGGATATACATTTACAGAACATGATCTAGGAAAAGAGATACATAGTATTAGTGCAACAAACATTCGTGCAGAAATGCGAGAAAATGGAGATTTATGACATACCTAGTCAACGACAACTGTATCAAATGCAAACACATGGATTGCGTAGAAGTTTGTCCTGTTGACTGCTTTTACGAAGGTGAAAATATGTTAGTAATTAATCCTGATGAATGTATTGACTGCGGAGTATGTGTTCCTGAGTGTCCTGTAGATGCAATCATCTCTGATACAGAAGATGAGAATGAAGTGTTCTATACACTAAACTACAAATATGCAAACACTTGGCCTAACATTACTGAAAAAGATGATGATGCTGTTCCGAAAGATGCAGAAGAATGGGCAAACGTGAAAGACAAAATGAAATACTTTTCTGATAAGCCTGGCACAGGAGACTAAATGATTTATTTGTTTTTAATACTAGTACACTTAGGTAACGGTATGACTATATTAGAAATGGATATGGGCTTTTGGAATATTGACGAATGTAATGAATTTGCAAGTAAAGTAAATGGTGAAGCATATTGCGTTCCAAAATACGTAGAAGTAGGTAAGGTAAAAAATGTTCTGGGGTAAAGGCGTAGCTGAAGCTAACTGTGAGACTTGCCGTATAGTAGTTAATACAGATGGTATTGAAGTAGATGCAAGTACAGGAAATATAGTAACTGAAGCTATTGTACTTACTGGTATTGTATTTGTAATAGCATTACTGTATGTGGGTAAAAAATGGATTGATAGGAAATTTAAATGAATTTAAAATGTAAACATATTTTATTAAGTCATGCAAAAGCTGAAAACAGTTCACACGAACGCCCATTAGGTGCGGCTGTAGAAGATGCTGAAAAACTAATTAAAGATATTAAAGCAGGTACAATAAGTTTTGCAGATGCGGCTGGGAAACATAGTGCATGTGCAAGTGGTCCAAGAAATGGCGGAGATCTTGGATGGTTTCCAGAAGAAAAAATGCATCCAGACTTTAGCAATGCTGTCAAAGTAATTGGCATTGATACTATTGGACCTCCTGTAATTAGTCCTTGGGGTGTACATATTATATTAAGGACAGGGTAATGGAGTTTCCTAATACAATTATCTATACAACTGAAGAACGTATTTCTTGTATGGGCGAAGATATGGATCATCCTAAAGTTTATTATTCTGTTCCCGAAGAAGGTTTTGTAAAATGCAATTACTGCGATATTAAGTTTACTAGAGATAAAAAGTATAAGGATCATAAAAATGATTGAATATGAATATTACGATTGGAACAACCTAATTGATGATAAGCTAAGGCAACGTATGTGTAGCGAAGTTAAAATGGGTATAAAAGCAGGAAAGTTTTGGCATAACAGTCCAAAATATCAAACTAACTGGAATGTATTCCAAGACTTTACAGATTTAAAAATGAGTTTTATTTGGAGTTGTTTTAGATTTTTAGGGAAAGAAGTACAAATTAAAAATATTCAAAGTTGGAGTTTCATGACTTCACTAAAAAATGTAGAAGATAGAAACAAACTTTGGCATCATCATAATCATAATGACCAAACAAAAACTGTAAGTGGAGTTTACTATATGCACTTACCAGATGATGTGAAAGACTTAGAACAAGCAGGAACAGAATTAGCACCTGTAAGTCCAGAAGGTGAAGGTAACTTTTTTGTGCCTTGGAAAACAGGACATTGGATGATCTATCCTGGAGCAGTATGGCACCGGCCTGGTGTAGTACAGTCTATGAATGATAGATTTATTATAGCCGCAGATATGGAGTTTTAAATGAGCGTAAAATTAGTAACTTATTCACAACCAGTTGAAGGACTTACAGCTGAATATTTAAAAGATGTACAAGATCTTATTGCGTATTGTGCAAGGGTAAGTAATCCTTCAGCACAAGTTAATAAAGAAACTAGTGAAAAGTTAATTAAGTATTTGATTAAACATCAGCATTGGTCTCCGTTAGAAATGGTTAATGCTACACTTGAAATTAACACTACTAGAGATATTGCACATCAAATTGTAAGACATAGAAGTTTTAGTTTCCAAGAATTTAGTCAACGTTATGCAAATCCTG
>MDSV01096635.1_pt1 | contig 12890 bp, 11 predicted proteins | sample 810851 | NCBI WGS metagenome assembly MDSV01 (sample SAMN05326640, study PRJNA326480) | marine metagenome | isolation source: seawater | place: Atlantic Ocean: North East | collected 2012 | reverse complement strand
TGAAAGATTTTTTTAACCACAATAGTGGTAAACGATGGCGTTCCTCCCGCCACTATCCGGAGTTACCTGATAATTTGGTAGCTCAACTAAGAATAATCACCAAAAAACCATTAGTGCCATTAGATTCAGAGATTTTATTAAATCCAAGATCTAGATCAGCAAAACTCCGGGTAGCTCAAAAAATTTAGAAAATGAAATACACTAAATCAATTATAGGACTTATGCTTCTTAATTTATTTTTAGCTTTTTCAGTTGTATTTATCGGAAGTAAAACAAGGGAAATAGAAAAAAGCAATGAAAATTTGATTTCTAGTATTTCAAAAATTAATGATAATATTAAAATAAATAAAATTGAATTACTTACGCATCAAAATAGTTCATATCTGAAATCATTACATTCATTATATTTTTCAAAAATTACAGAGAGTAATCCTCCAACAGTTGTTTCATTTAAGAAATTATTAGAACAAAATAATGATATTAAATTGGTAAAAATAAATAAATAACTAAATGTTTAGCAATTTAAAACTATTTGATAGTGACTCATTAAAATTATTGCACAGAAGAGTATTCTTCTCAATCACAATTTTTATATTCGTCTTCTTTATTTCTATTTATAGGATTTCCGAAGTAATGCTATTCCCAGAAATTAAAAAAGAAAAATTTAATATCGTAAAACAAGATTTGAGAGGAGATATTTTTGATAGAAACGGAAATATTCTTGCAACGTCAATAAAAAGTACTTCCCTATCAATTAATCCTTTGAAAATTAAAAATAAAAATGACTTAATCATTAAAATTAGTCCCATATTAAATTTAAGTAAATCAATATTAAAAAAAAAACTATCAACTAAAAGTGAATTTGTTTGGATAAAAAGAAATATAACTCCAAGAGAATATCAAGAAATTATTAATTTAGGTGAAATAAATATAAAGAGTCATAACGAATATAAAAGAATATATCCTTATAAAAATATTCCATCACATATTGTTGGGCACGTGAACGTTGATCAAAAAGGACAAAAAGGAATTGAAAGATATTTTGATAATAAGCTTTCTAAATCAAAGGACGTATATTTGTCTTTAGATATAAATTTACAACAATTGGTAAGGGAAAATTTAACAGAAACAATAAATTTTTATAGAGCCGAGTCAGGATTAGCTGTAGTGATGGATATAGAAAATGGTCAAATTTTATCTTCAGTTAGTTTGCCAGATTACAATCCTGAAAAAATCAAATCATCTAAAAATAATAATTTAATAAACAAAGTGTTACAGTCAAACTTTGAAATGGGCTCAACCTTTAAACCAATTACTGCAACAATGGGATTTGATTTAGGAGTTATTCAGCCAGATATGAAGTTTGATGTAAAAGAAAAATTTTTAAAAATAGGAGATCATAATAAATATAAAGGCGATGGAATTTATAATGTTGAGAAAATAATTATTGAGTCTTCAAATATAGGTACTGCAAAGATTGCATTAAAAATTGGAAAGGAAAATCAAAAAAAATTTTTTTATAAAATTGGTTTCAATAAAAGGATTAACATCGAAAATAATGAAGCGGCAAAACCTTTGGGTAATAGACATTATTGGGGAGATAATGAAACTGCTAGAATAGGATTTGGTCATGGATTTTCAATAACACCTTTGCACTTAGTAAAGGCTTATGCAACATTGTCTAATAATGGAAATGAAGTGTACCCAACTTTCCAATTAGATAAAAGTTTTAAAAGTAATAATATTTTACAAAATAAAGAGTCTTCAAAATTTTTTTTAAATCTTCTTAATTCCGTAGTAATTAAAACAGAATACACAGGACCTAGAGTTAAAATTGACGGATATCAAATTGGAGGTAAGACAGGAACAACAGAATTATTAGACTCAAAAGGTGAATATTATAAAGATAGAAACTTGACTTCCTTTATAGGAGTATTTCCAATTAAAAATCCAAAATATATTGTTTATACAGCTTTGGAATATCCAAAAAAACAAAAGGGGACGGATCAAAAAATGACTGGTGCCAGGGTTAATGCACCACTTGTTAAGGAAATAATCATAGATATTATAAACCTTTTTAATATTCCAAAAAAAATCAATAATGAACTTCTAAAAGCAGACACAAATTACTTATATAAATCCTTTAATGCTTATATCTGAAATATCTAAAATTATTGCTATCTCAAAAAATTATAATTTTTCAAAGGATAAATATTTTCATTCAGTTACCTCTAATTCAAAATTAACAAATAAAAATACTATATTTATTTATGATAAAAATTCAAAAGTTAAAAAAAAATATGTCAATGAAGCAATAAAAAACAAAACACCAGCTATAATTACGAATAAATTTCTTGAATTTGCAAAAGTACCTCAATTCCTAACACTCAATTTGAATACATCAATTCAATTATTGTTGAAAAAAATTTATAAATATATGCCAAATAAAACTATTGCAATAACTGGAACAAATGGAAAAACATCAGTAGTTTGGTATATTTCTCAAATTTTAACATTATTAAAAATCAATAACTCCACTGTTGGAACTTTAGGATATTATGAAAATGGAGTAAAAAAAGATGAACTAAGCTTGACAACTCCAGCTTATGAAGAATTGTATAAGTATGGCTCATTTAAAAAAAAAGATATATATATTTTTGAGGCCTCAAGCCATGCTTTAGAACAAAATAGAATAAGAAATTACCCTATTAATATTGCTGCAATTACAAATATTTCCAAAGATCATATGGATTATCACGAAAATATGCTTCAATATAAAAAATCAAAATTAAAACTATTTAATAAATATCTTTTAGATAACAACTATGCAGTAATAAATTCAAGAATAAATAATTTATCAAATTTAATAAAAAAACTAGAGTTAAAAAATCAAAATATAATTTTATTTGGAAAAAAAGTTTATTTTGAGAAAAAAGAAAATAATATATTTCTTAATATCAATAAAAAAAAATATAATATAAAAAATTTAAAGTTAAATAGTGAAATCGAATTAGAAAATCTAGAGTGTGCTATATCTTGTTGTTTAGCTCTTAAAATCAATGAAAGAAAAATTATTAAAACTCTGTCTAGTGTAATTAATCCCCCAGGTAGATTCCAAAAAATTGATTTTAAGAAAAAAAAATCTACTATTTTAATAGATTATGCTCATACGCCTGAAGCACTGGAGAGAACATTAAAATCATATACTTATAATAATAAAAAACCTGTCCTTTTATTTGGGTGTGGAGGCGATCGTGATAAGACAAAAAGGAAATTAATGGGAGAAATTGCAAACAAATTATCAAGTGTAACTTATATTACGGATGATAATCCTCGAAATGAAAATCCAGCCAAAATTAGGAAAAAAATACTGGCACATTGTCCAAAAGCTATAGAGATACCAGATAGAAAGAAAGCCATAATAAAGGCAATTAAAGAATTAAATAAAAATGAAATTTTAATTATTGCTGGTAAAGGGCATGAAAATTACCAAATTATAAAAAATAAAAAATATAAATTTGATGATTATAAATTTGCTAAACAAATTGTTAATAGATGAATATAAATTTAAAGTTAGAAAAATATGTTATAAAAAAAAGTAACAAAATAAAAATATCAAGTTTAGAAATTAATAAAGGTGATATATTTTTAGCTCTTAAAGGTAAAAATTATCATGGAAATAAATTTATAAATTCTGCTCTTAAAAAAGGAGCAAAGTATTGTATAACTGATAATAAGAAATTTATTAGGAATGAAAAAGTTTTACTCGTTGAAAATATTTTTGATTATTTAATTAAATTAGCAGTAAAAAAAAGATCTTTATATGAAAATAGAGTAATTGGGATAACGGGAAGTGCCGGTAAAACAACTTTAAAAGAAACATTAGTTTTTTTCCTAAAAAAATATCATAAAATATCTTTTTCACAAAAAAGTTATAACAATGAATTGGGGGTCTTGGTATCAATACTGAATTTAAATTTAAAATCAAAATATGCAATTTTTGAAATTGGAACAAATAATTTTGGAGAAATAAAATATCTAACAAAAATTATCAAGCCAACAGATATTTTTATAACAAATATTCAATCTACTCATCTAGAAAATTTCAAGACTAGAAATAATATTTCAAAAGAAAAATCAGATATATTTTTATTAAAATATAACAATCAAAGAAGAAACATTTATTTAAATATAACTAATCAATATGAAAAAAAAATTCTTAGAAAAGCTAATAATGAAAAAAAATTAAAAGTTATTAAAATTGGAAATTCTTCAAATAAGTATTTTATAAAAAGTATTCAAACTAAAGGAAAAAATTATGAAGTGATATTTTCTATTAACAAAAAAATCAAAAAGATAAATTCTAAATCAAATACTATTTTTAGATTAAATAATTTATTATTTTGTTATGCTTTTTTCTCTGAAAATAATATTTCAAATAAGATTATATCTGACAAATATAAATTTTTAAAGCCAGTAGATGGAAGAGGTTTAACACATCACATATCTATTAAAAAAAAGAGAATCATAATGATAGATGAATCATATAATGCAAATCCGGATACAATGTCACAGAGTATTGAATATTTTGATAGTATAAAAAAAGATTCAAGTAAAAAAATACTAATTTTGGGCAATATGAATGAATTAGGAGTAAATACAGATAAACTTCATTTTAAATTAATTAAAAATATAGATAAATTTAATTTTAAGTTTGTTATTTTATGTGGCGAATTCCTTAGAAGATCTATAAAAAAATCAATCAAACAAAAAAATGAATTTATTTATCTAGATAGCAAAAATGAAATAATGAGATTTTTATATAAAAATATTCATAATGATGACATTATTATGGTTAAATGTTCAAACAACACAGAAGTAAATAATTTTGCAGTAAATTTATTAAAAAAAAAGGTAAAGAGTTTTGATTAAATATCTAGCTTATGAATATCAATCTGTATTTAGTTTCTTAAATATTTTTAGTTATATAACTTTTAGAGCAGGTGCTGCTATACTCACTGGACTTTTTTTTTCACTTATATTTGGTAATTATTTAATAAATAAATTATCATTAATTCAACCTCAGGGCCAACCCATAAGAGATGACGGTCCCGAGACACATATAATCGCAAAAAAAGGAACTCCTACAATGGGAGGATTATTAATTATCTTAAGTATTTTGGTATCTGTGTTTTTATGGGCTGATTTAAGAAATAATTTTATTTGGATATCTATAATAACAATTTTACTATTTGGTCTAATCGGATTTGCAGATGATTATAAAAAGGTAAAAACCAATTCCAGTCGAGGCATATCTTCTTTAGTAAGAGTATCTTTTCAAATTTTATTTGGATTGTTAGTTACTTATCTAATAGTCCTAAATTTAGATCCAATTATCAGTAATTCAATGACATTACCTTTTTTTAAAAATTTAATAATTGACTTTGGTTTTTTTTATTTTTTTATATCTATTTTTATAATCATTGGTTCTGCAAATTCTGTAAATTTAACTGATGGATTAGATGGATTGGCAATCGTACCTGTGATGATAGTATCCATGTCATTTTTATTAATAGTTTACATTTCGGGCAATAAATTATTTGCTAATTATTTGTTAATTCAATACATACCTGGCACTGGTGAGTTAGCAGTATTTTGTGGCTCTTTAATTGGTGCAGCTCTAGGATTCTTATGGTTCAATGCACCACCAGCTAAAGTATTTATGGGTGATACAGGATCATTAGCATTGGGATCATCATTAGGTACTACGGCTATTATGTGCAAACATGAAATCTTACTAGCAATAATAGGCGGGTTATTTGTTTTAGAGACATTTTCTGTAGTACTACAGGTTATTATTTTTAAAATCACTGGGAAAAGAGTTTTCCTAATGGCGCCTTTACACCATCATTTTGAAAAAAAGGGTTGGGCTGAGTCTACTATTGTAATCAGGTTTTGGATTATAACAATTGTATTAGCCCTAATAGGTCTATCAACTTTGAGAATTAGATAAATGTTTTTAGTATACGGTCTTCAAAAGTCAGGTATTTCATTAGTAAAACTATTAGAAAAAAAAAATTTAGATTTTAAAATATGGGATGATAATGATTTAGTTAGAAAGAAATTAAAAAAAGTTATTAATCAAAATCTTTTTATAGATAAAAAAAATTGTAAGTTGATTGATTTTGACAAAATATTTGTTTCTCCAGGAATATCTCTTAGACAGAAAAAATTTCAATTTAAAAAAAAAACTTCTAAAATTCAGAGGGATTTAAATTTTTATATTTCGAATTTAGAGAAACAAAATGTAATTGCCATAACTGGTACAAATGGTAAATCAACAACAACAAAATTAATAGGAGATATTTTAAAAAAACAAAAAATTTCAAGATTTGTAGGAGGTAACATTGGAGATCCATTATGTAATGCTTTTTTATCACAAAAAAAATATAAATATCATGTAATCGAATTAAGCTCATTTCAACTTGAAACTGTTAATAATATTAATAGTAAAATATCAATAATTACAAATTTATCATACGATCATTTGGATAGATATAAAGATATGAACGATTATATTAATCAAAAGAAAAATATAATTACAAAAAATGGTTATAATTTAATCTCAATTGATGATAGTTTTTCAAAAAAAATATATGAAAAAAAAATATAAAAAATAAAATAAGTTTTTCAATTTTAAACCCTAAGGCTGATGTTTACATGGGACATAGCTTTATATTAGATAACTACTTCCATAATAATAAAAAAATAGATGTAAAATATATTTCCAGAGATTTAAGTGGAAAATTTAATAATCAGAATATAGTAATAGCGTATATATGCAATAAACTGTTAAAATTATCAGAAAAATTTTTTTTTGATGTTATTAAAAATTTCAAAGGATTGCCTTATAGATCAAAAATTATATTTGAGAATAAAAAGCTTAAAATTATTAATAATAGTAAATCAACTAATATTAGCTCAACTATAAATTCTATTGTTAATTATAATAATATTTATTTAATTTTAGGCGGCATTGCAAAGGAAAAAAATTTTGAAATTATTTTAAATTTTAAGAAAAATATTAATTGTATTTATTTGTTTGGAAAATCTTCTAAATTTATTGAAAATAAATTAAAAAAAAATATTTATGTAAAAAGATTTAAGGATCTAAAACTATTAATAAATCATGTTTTTACAGATACTAAATTTAATAAAACTCAATCTACAATTTTATTTGCTCCAGCTTGTAGCTCTTATGATCAATATAAGAACTTTGAGGAAAGAGGAGAAGAATTTACAAAATTAGTTCTAAAGCATTTAAAAAAAACATGAGGTATCTACAAAATTGGTGGCACACTATCGATAGAATAAACTTCATACTAATTTTATCATTAGGTATCACTGGTTTAATTTTATCTTTTTCTATTAATGAGTACTTCTCGATAAATAGACATACAGTTTTTTTTATGATTTCTTTAGGTTTGTTATTTATATTAGCTGGCTTAGATAACAAAAGTATAAGAAGGATTTCCTTATTTGCTTTTATTATTTTAATTTTTTTAATGTTTCTAATACTTTTTTTAGATTATGAAGTAAAAGGTGCAAAAAGATGGATTCAAATTTTTAATTTTACTCTACAACCATCCGAAATCATAAAGCCAATTTTTGTAATATTATCAGCATGGTGTATTAGTAGATCTATTGAGGATAAGAAATTTTATCTACCCGTATTATTTATATTCTGCTTAATTTTGTTAGGTTTAATACTTATGCAACCAGATCTAGGTATGACAGTTCTTGTTTCAGCAACCTTTTTTTGCCAGTTATTTGTTGCTGGATTATCTATTTATTTAGTTATTTTGGCTTTTCTATTTATTTTAAGTATTTCAATTTTTTCATACTTAATATTTGACCATGTACAATCAAGAATAAATTCTTTTCTTGGTGGTCTAGGTGGAGCAGATACATATCAAATAGATTTAAGTTTGAAAGCCTTTGCAAATGGAGGACTATTTGGTAAAGGTCCTGGGCAAGGAATTCTAAAGGAGAAAATTCCAGACGCAAACACAGATTTCATATTTGCCGTAGCTGGTGAGGAGCTTGGTTTTATATTTTGTTTGATTATTATTCTAATTATTTTATCAATAATCGTAAGAACTCTATTAAATGTTTTAAAGTTAGACGACCCTTATAAAATTCTTGCAATCAGTGGTTTAATTTGTTCTTTTGGATTACAATGCTTAATAAATATATTTAGCTCCTTGGGCTTAATTCCAACAAAAGGCATGACACTTCCTTTTGTTAGCTATGGCGGTTCATCAATGATATCTATAGCATTACTTTTTGGTTTTTTATTATCCTTAACCAATAAAAAAAATGAGAATTTATGAAAAATAAATTTTTAATAATTACAGGCGGTACTGGAGGGCATGTAATTCCGGCAAATAATTTTGCAAATTATCTTATAAGTAAAAATATTAATTGTAGGCTTATTTTGGATAAAAGAGGTTATAGTTATATTGATAAATCGAACTGTGTTATTAATATAGTAAATAGTTCAAATCTTAACGGCGGAATATTTTCAAAGATTATTGGTTTATTAAATCTTTTTATAGGTTTTTTGAAATCATTTTTAATTATACTTATTTTTAAACCTAAATTTGTTTTATCATTTGGTAGTTACGCATCTTTTTTTCCAATGATGAGTTGTATTTTGTTAAAACCATTTTACAATATAGAAATCTATATACATGAACAAAATTCTATTATAGGCAGATCAAATAATTTCTATTTAAAGTATGCAAATAAATTATTTCTTAATTTTGATTTAGGTACTAATAATAAAAAAAAAATATATTTATCTAATTCGTACGTCGTTGGTTCTCCTGAAAAAAATAATGTTTCAAAATATAAAAAGAAATATAATTTTGATAAATCATTTACCATATTTATTTTTGGCGGAAGTCAAGGGTCAGTATACATTTCAAGTTTTGCATTGAACCTTATCAAGCTTCTTGATGATAAAAAATTAAATATAAAATTTATAATTCAATGTCCAAAAAAAAATATTTCTAAAATATCAATGGATTTAAAATATTTGAAAAAAAAAATAATTATAAGAGAGTATTTTCACAATATTGATGAAATTTTAGAAAATACAACAATAGCTATATCTAGGGCAGGCGCTGGATCGATAAATGATTTAATAAGATATAAAATACCATCAATCTTAATTCCTCTTCCTTCTGCAAAAGATAATCATCAATTTCATAATGCTTTAGCTATGACTAATCATGAGGTTGCCATAATTTTAGATCAAAGAAAAGACGAATATAATAAAGCAAAAAATTTTATTCATGAGATGTATAGAAATGTTAATAAACTAAAAATTATCAGAGAAAGATTCGAAAAAATTAAAGTTACGAATTCTAATTCTTTAATTTATAAATTAATTACTAATGAAAAATAAGATCAAAATTCATTTTGTAGGCATATCTGGAATTGGAATGTCTGGCATTGCAGAATTAATGCAAGACAAAGGATATTTAATTCAGGGTAGCGATATTACTCTAAATGAAAATACAAAAAGATTAAAAAAAAAAGGTATTAAATTTTTTTTAGGTCATGATAAAAATAATATCAATTCAGTAGACGCAGTTGTTTTTTCATCAGCAATCAATAAAAAAAACCCTGAAATTAAAGCAGCCCTAATCAATAAAATTCCACTTCTTTCTAGGGCAGATATGCTTGGTGAACTTATGAAAAATAAAAAATCAATAGCTATTGCTGGCTCACATGGAAAAACTACAACAACAAGTTTAGTAGGTAATATTTTAAGTCAATCCAATTTAGATCCTACTATTGTAAATGGAGGAATAATTAATTCTATTTCTAAAAATAATAGGTACGGAAAAGGCGATTGGATGGTAGTTGAAGCAGATGAGAGTGACGGATCTTTTTTAAAGTTACCTCATCAAATTTCTATTATTACTAATTTAGATATAGAACACATGGATTTTTATAAATCAAAAGAATATTTGATTAAGTCTTTTGAAAATTTTATTAATATGCTTCCATTTTATGGAACTTCAATAGTATGTCTTGATGATAAAAATTTACAATTTTTAATAAAAAAAATTAAAACAAGAAATATTATAACTTATTCAATTAAAAACAAAAAAGCAGATGTTTATATATATGATATTAAAAAAAATAAAAAAAATACATCGTTCAAATTAAAAGTAAATAATAATAAAATTTCACATTCTAATAAATATAAGTTTACAATAAACACAATAGGAACTCATAATATTCTTAATGGTACTGCTAGTATCATTGCATCAAAACTAGTTGGAGTTAAAAATGAAGACATAAACAAAGCTTTGACAAACTATATAGGTGTAAAGAGGAGATTTACTTTTTTAGGTAAAAAAAATAAGTCCATAATATATGATGATTATGCTCATCATCCCACAGAAATTTCTGCAACATTAGATGCAGCAAAAAATTTAAAAAATGAAATTATAGTTATTTTTCAACCACATCGTTTCACAAGAACAAAAACTTTAATGAAAGAATTTATAAACGTTTTGTTAAAAATAAAATACTTAATAATTCTAGAAACATATTCTGCTGGAGAAAAAACAATTAAAGGAGCAACTTCAAAAGATATTTTTTTAAATATATCAAAAGTTAATAAAAATGTCTTGTATCTAAAAAATTTAAAAAAATTACAAAATTCATTGGATCAATATACAACAAAAAAAAATACAATAATTTTTATGGGCGCAGGCTCAATTTCTAATATTGCAAAAAAATTTATGGATAGTTAATGTCAAGTAATTTATTCAAAATTGAAAAGAAATTAAAAAGCAAAATCTATTTTAATTATAACATAGGTAGACTAACATGGTTTAGGACAGGCGGAGTGGCAAAAGCACTAGCAATTGTTGAAAATAGTGAAGAATTAGAAATCATTTTAAATGAAATAAATAATAGCAATTTTTATATTTTAGGTGCAGGATCAAATTTATTGATAAGAGATAAAGGATTTGATGGAACAATAATAAAATTAGGTAAGGAATTTAATAGTCTTAATATTAAAGAAAATAAATTAGAAGTCGGCGCGGCAACATCTGACCTAAGTTTATCTAATTATGCACTTAAAAATAATATTGAAGGATTTGAATTTTTTAGTGGAATACCTGGTTCAATTGGAGGTGCCATTAAAATGAATGCAGGATGTTTTGGCTCAGAAACCAAAGATAAACTGGATAGTATAGAAATTTTTAATATAAAATCTGAAAAACAAATTATTATGAGAAAAGATATAAATTTAAATTACAGATCTTCGAATATAAAAATAAACCAAATTATCTCAAAAGCATTTTTTAATTTTAATTATGGAAACAGTAACATTATAAAAGAGAAAATGGAAAATATTAAAAAACGGAGATTATTATCCCAACCAATTAAAAGTAGAACATCGGGAAGCACTTTTAAAAATCCACCAAATATGTTTGCTGCTAAATTAATTGAAGATAGCGGTTGTAAAGGTATGACATTTGGAAATGCATATGTAAGTGAAAAGCATGCTAATTTCTTGATTAATAACGGTAAGGCAACTGCTAGTGATTTAGAAAACCTAGGTAAAAAAATTATAGATAAAGTTTATAATAAATTTAATATAAAATTAGATTGGGAGGTAAAAATTTTAGGTGACTTTTGATAAAATATTAATTTTAGAGGGCGGCTATAACGAAGAACATACCGTTTCACTTAAAAGTTCAGAAGAAATTCAAAAAACATTAAAAAAGCTTAAAATAAAATTTAAATCATTAAAAGTTAATCCAAAAAATTTTGAAAAAAAAATATCTAATTATAAAAATTATATTTGTTTTAATGCACTTCATGGTCCTTTTGGAGAAGATGGACAAATACAAAAAATATTAAAAAAAAATAAAATTAAATTCACGCATTCAAATTTCACATCATCTAAAAATTGTTTTGATAAAGTTTTAAGTAAAAAAATTATTATTAAGAACAAAATTTTAACTCCAAAATATTCAATAATTAATAAAAAAGACTTAAATTACAATACACTTTTGAAATTTAAAAAAAAATTTAAAAAATTTATAATTAAGCCTAGTAAAAGTGGATCTAGTTTTGGCATAAAAATTATAAAGAAAGATAGTGATTTAAAAAATTTAATAGATTCTATAGATGTATTTAAAAAAGAACTTTTATCTCATAACAAAATCCTAATTGAAGAATTTATAGCAGGTAAGGAATTAACAGTATCAACTATAAAATTTTATAATAAAATTGAAGCACTAGCAGTTACGGAGATAAAATCTAAAAATACTTTTTTTGACTATAAGGCCAAATACACAAAAGGTTATGCAAATCACATTTTACCTGCTTTAATAAATAAATCCAACTATCAGAAATGTCTTAAAATAGCCATCAAATCTCATAAAATTTTAGGTTGCAAATCTATAGCTAGAACAGACTTTATTTTAAATACAAGAAGAAACAAAATATATTATCTTGAGACTAATACTCAACCAGGGCTAACTTCAATTTCATTATTCCCTGAACAAGCAAAATATAAAAATATATCATTTAAAAATATAATTAAAGGCATATTAAAAAATATCAATTAAAAATATGTCAAGAAATTTAAACAGAAAAAAGTTTTCTTTTTTTAATGCAAAAAATTCGTATTATCTAATATTTTCAATTGTTGTTATTATTTCAATTTACTTCATTTTTTCTCAAAAAAAATTTTTATTAATTAATATAAGTAATTTAGTAGAAAATTTTTCAAAAAATTATGGATACCAGTATAATAATCTTAGTATAAGTGGTTTAAATAGAGTTAAATA
>MDSV01192277.1_pt1 | contig 12891 bp, 15 predicted proteins | sample 810851 | NCBI WGS metagenome assembly MDSV01 (sample SAMN05326640, study PRJNA326480) | marine metagenome | isolation source: seawater | place: Atlantic Ocean: North East | collected 2012 | reverse complement strand
AGGATAAAGATGGTAAAACATCATGGAAAATTAAATGAGTAAAGAAAAACTATATATATTTGATACAACACTTCGAGATGGGGCACAGACGCAGGGAGTTGATTTTTCTTTGGATGATAAGAAAAAAATATCAATAGCTTTGGATAGGCTCGGAGTAGATTATATAGAGGGTGGTTGGCCAGGAGCTAATCCCACAGATACAGAATTTTTTCAAAAAAAACATACTTTTAAGAATTCTAAACTGATCTCGTTTGGCATGACAAAAAAAACTGGCAGAAGTGCAAATAATGATCCAGGTTTATCAGCTCTAATGAATTCTAATACTTCATCAGTTTGCCTGGTAGGTAAATCTTGGGATTTTCATGTTGATGTGGCTCTTGGAATTAGTAATGAAGAGAATTTAGAAAATATTAAAGAAAGCGCAAAACATTTTATTAAAGAAAAAAAAGAATTTATGTTTGATGCCGAACATTTTTTTGATGGATACAAATCTAATCCAAAATATTCAATAGCTTGTCTTAAGGCAGCTTTTGACCAAGGTGCTAGATGGATAGTTCTGTGTGATACAAATGGTGGAACATTACCGCACGAAGTTTCAAAAATCATAACTGAGGTTGCAAAGATTATTCCAGGAAAAAATTTAGGAATTCATGCTCATAATGATACTGGAAATGCTGTAGCCAATACTTTAGCTGCCGTTTTAGCTGGAGTGAGACAGGTGCAAGGTACAATTAATGGCCTTGGAGAAAGATGTGGAAATGCAAACTTAATGTCATTAATCCCAACATTTTTTTTAAAAAAAGATTTTTCATCAAAGTATGAAATTAATATTAAAGATAATAACATTAAAAATTTAACTCAATGTTCCAGGCTTTTAGATGAAATTTTAAATAGAAAACCTAATAAGCATTTACCTTATGTTGGAGCTGCTGCTTTTTCACATAAAGGAGGATTACATGTATCTGCTGTACAAAAGAATCCAAAAACATATGAGCATATAAATCCAGAAGATGTAGGAAATTCAAGAAATATTATTGTTTCTGACCAAGCTGGAAAATCTAACATAATATCTCGTTTAAAAACTATTGGAATTAATATTAAAGAAAACGATCCAAAGATTAAGAAACTTTTAGAAGAGGTAAAAGATAGAGAGTTTATTGGTTATAGTTATGATGGTGCTGATGCATCTTTTGAATTATTAGCAAGAAGACTTTTAGGAGAGATCCCAAAATATTTAACTATTTCAAAATATGATGTGTCTGTTAAAAAAGATTCACAAAATAAAATTATCTCTACGGCAAAGGCACATATTATAGTTGATGGGAAAGAAATAGTTTGTGAAGGAACAGGAAATGGTCCTGTCAACGCATTGGATAATGCTATCAGATCAAATGTTGAAAATGTTGGAAAGTATTCAAAATATTTAAAAGATTTAAAGCTAGTAGATTATAAAGTTAGAATTTTAAACACGGGTACCAATGCTACAACAAGAGTTTCTATTGAGAGCACAGATAGAGAAGGAAAAAGCTGGTTCACAATAGGAGTATCTCCAAATATAATTGAAGCTTCTTTTAAAGCTTTAATCGACAGCCTCGATTATAAACTTTATAAGGAAAACGCACCAGCTAATAATTAAATTTTTAATGAGTTTAAAAAATACTAGTTTTATTTTGTCTAGGCCTCAACTAGGTGAAAATATAGGATCTGCAGCAAGAGCACTTAAAAATTTTAATATATCTAATTTACGTATAGTAAAACCAAAATGTAATTGGCCAAATCAAAAAGCTCTAGCTACTTCCGTTGGTGCAAAAAATATTTTAAACTCAGCAAAAATTTATAAATCATTACGTTCAGCTATTGAGGATTTAGATGTTGTCTTTGCCACAACATCACGTAGAAGAAAAGTTAATAAAAAAATTATTTCAATTACAGATTTTACAAAAAAAATTAAAAAAGGTCAAAAAATTGGAATAATATTTGGACCAGAAGCATCAGGTTTATCCAACGATGATGTTAATTTTGCTGATTATTTAGTTACCATTCCCACTAATAAAAAATTTAGTTCATTAAACTTATCTCATAGTTTAATATTATTTTGTTTCCAACTTTTTCAACATTTTAGTAAAAAAAGTTTTAAGATGAGCTCATCCTATAAAAGTTCTATGGCTACAAAATTGGAGATTAATAAATTTTTAGATTTTATAATTAAAGGTCTAGATAAAAAAGGTTTTTTACAACCTGACCATAAAAGAGACAGCATGATAAGAAATATAAACAACATTTTTCATAGAATAAATTTATCGGAACAGGAAATACGTATTTTGTTAGGAATTTTCTCAACTTTAAATGATTTTAACAAAAAAACCTGAATTGACAAATCATACGCAATGTTTATAACTCACACTGTATAAAATATGACTAAAAGATTAGCATCAAAGCATAAAGTTGATAGAAGACTAAAAGCAAATTTATGGGGTCGGCCTAAAAGTCCATTCAATTCCAGAAATTATAAACCTGGGCAACATGGAAAATCAACAAAAGGGAAAATTTCTGATTACGGCAATCAATTGCAAGCAAAGCAAAAATTAAAATTTTATTATGGAAACATGAATGAAAGACAATTTCGAAATGTATTCAGAAAAGCTATGCAAAAAAGGGGAAATACAACTGAAAATTTTATTGGCTTACTTGAAAGAAGATTAGATACAGTAATTTATAGAGCAAAATTTTCAATAACAGTTTTTTCTGCAAGACAATTAATTAATCATGGTCATGTTATGATAAATGGTAAAAAAGTGAATATACCAAGCTATCTGGTAACTGAAAAAGATACTATTGAAATTAAAGATAAATCAAAAAAACTGGTTGTTGTAGAAGGTGCGATAGTTAGCAAAGAAAGAGATATACCCGATTATATTCAAATGGATGAAAAAAATAAATCTGCTAAATTAATAAGAGTGCCAAAATTTGCTGAAGTTCCTTATCCCTCAATAATGGAACCAAATTTAGTAGTTGAGTATTACTCAAGATAATCGTTTTAGTTTGTTAAAAAGAACTTCCATAAAACAATTAAATAAATTTCTCGATAAAAATAAAAACTGGAATATTCTTGATATAGGGTGTGGTTACAGAGCAAATAAAAATGCTTCTGTTATTGCAGATATCCAAGATTTTTCAAATTTTTATAAAGATAAAAAATTTGTAAGGATTAGTGATAAGATATTACCATTCAAGAATAAAGAATTTGATTTTGTTATATCAAGCCATGTTATTGAGCATGTTGAAAATTTTGAATTTTTTTTAAAAGAATTAGAAAGAATCTCTTCAAAGGGTTATATAGAACTTCCAACAAGATTAGGTGATAATTTAGTTTATGAAAATAAGAATGATCATATCTGGTGGTTTGTTTTTGATGATATAAATAATAAACTTATTGCTTCTAAGAAAAATCAAATTTTAGAGCCTTTTATTAGTGTCTCAACAGCAAAAAAATTAGAGGAAATATTTAGAGAAAGTTTAGTAATTGAGCTGTTCTGGGATAATAAGATTGAATATGAAATAAATGATAAAATTAGAGAGGAAAAGTATGAAAAAATTTCCTTTTTACAATTAGTAAAAAAATATTTGAGTAAAAAAATAAGATCAATATTTAAATAGAAAATTAGTTTGAAGAATAGGTGATATTTTTTTCTTTAAGCTTTGCTTGCAACTCACCTTTTTCAAACATTTCTTTAATAATATCGCATCCACCAATAAACTCTCCTTTTATATAGAGCTGAGGTATTGTAGGCCAATCGCTAAAAGTTTTAATGCTATTTCTAAGTTCTGTGTTCTCAAGTACATTTACTCCATTAAATTCAACTTTTAAATGTTTAAGTACATTTGATACTGCAAGTGAAAAACCACATTGTGGTGCTTCTGGTGTTCCTTTCATAAATAAACATACATCATTATTAGAAATTAAATTTTTTATTTGTGTATTTGTATCTTCAGTCATTATTTAGTCTCCATTGTATTTAATGCTAATGCGTGTAATTCATTTCCCATTTTTCCCTTTAGCGCCTTATAAACCAGTTTATGCTGTTCTATTTTACTTTTACCAGCAAAAATTTTTGACTTTATTGTCGCAGAGTAATGGTTCTCATCACCAGCCAAATCCTCTATAACTATTTCAGCATCTGGCATTGACTCCTTAATCAAATTTTTTATTTCTTCTAATTTTAAACCCATAATTATTTACTTTTCACCAAAGTAGTTATCAAACCAAAAAGAATTTATTTTAGAAAGCTCTTCTACACTAATACTTAGATTTCTTTCTATATCTAAATTGTCTTTTTGTGTGTTTCCTAACTCTTCGAAGTATATACTATTTTTTTTTAAAATATTACTTACTTTATCTTTATTTTTTGAATTCACCTCTATCAGATATCTACTTTGATCTTCACCAAAAAAATACTCATACATACCTATTTTACCGTATGGAGCTTTAATTTTAGCCCCAATTTTTCCCGATATGCACATTTCCGATAAAGCAACGAGTAAGCCACCGGAAGATATATCATGTACAGAACTGATTAATTTAGCTTGAATAAGATCTTTAACTGCCAGGCCATTATTTTTTTCATTAAATAAATTTACATCGGGTGGAGGACCGCCGTCAAATTTTAAAACTTCCTTAAAAAATTCACTTTGATTTAAATGACCTAATGTTTTACCAATGACAAATATAAAGCTGTCAATTTCTTTTAGATTTTTAGACATCATAAAATCTAAATTTTTGATTAATCCAACACCGCCGATAGTTGGGGTAGGTGCAATTCCTTTATTAGCAGTTCCATTGTAGAATGAAACATTACCAGATACGACAGGGAAATCTAGGTATGTGCATGCTTGAGAAATACCATCAATTGTTTCAACAAATTGGCCCATTATTATATCTTTTTCAGGGTTACCAAAATTCAAACAATTTGTAATAGCTATAGGAGAAGAACCAACTGAAATTAGGTTTCTCCAAACCTCACATACTATCTGTTTTGCTCCGACGGTTGGATTAGCTAAACAATAATTTGCAGAAGAATCTATAGTAGTAGCAACCCCTTTGTTTTTTCCATGAATTCTTATAACAGCAGAATCTCCACCTGATTTTTGTATAGTATCTCCCATAACAGTACTGTCATACTGTTCCCAAACCCAACTTTTATTAGTGTTATTTGGACTAGATATTATTTTTTTTAGTGATTCAATTAAATTTAATTTTTTTGAATCATACTTAGGTTTAACTTTTTTTTGTAATGAACTTTTTTTCCACTTTCTATCATATACTGGGGCTTCGGTTGATAACGAACTTAAAGGAAGGTTAGCAACCTCACTATTATTGTATTTTAAAACTATATTTTTAGTATTAGTGGTTGTTCCTATAACAGCAAAATCCAAATCCCACTTATGAAAAATTTTCTTTGCACTATCCTCTTTGCCAGATTTTAAAATTAACAGCATTCTTTCTTGACTCTCAGAAAGCATCATTTCATATGGTGTCATTTTTTTTTCTCTACATGGAATTTTATCTAAATTTAGTTCAATACCTAAATTTCCTTTAGAAGCCATTTCTACACTTGATGAGGTAAGTCCTGCTGCGCCCATGTCTTGTATAGATATTATAGAATCTGATTTCATTAATTCTAAACATGCCTCTAAGAGCAATTTTTCAGTAAAGGGATCACCAACTTGCACAGTTGGTTTCTTTTCTTCAGTATTTTCATCAAATTCTGCGGAAGCCATGCTAGCACCATGTATTCCATCTCTACCAGTTTTTGAACCAACATAAATTACTGGTTGATTTATTCCTTCAGCTTTTGAGTAAAAAATCTTATCTTTTTTAACCAATCCTACAGCCATAGCATTAACTAAAATATTTTCATTATAACATTTATCAAATTTTACTTCACCACCGACCGTTGGAATTCCAATGCAATTTCCGTAACCTCCAATACCAGCTACCACTCCATTTACTAGATTTTTAGTTTTTTTATGACTTGGGCTACCAAAATGAATTGAGTTTAGAGTAGCAATTGGTCGAGCGCCCATTGTAAAAACATCTCTTAAGATACCTCCTACTCCTGTAGCAGCCCCTTGATAAGGTTCTATAAATGATGGATGGTTATGACTTTCAACTTTAAAAACTAAAGCATCGTCATCTTCTATATCAACTACGCCAGCATTTTCACCAGGACCTTGAATAACTTTTTTATTTTTAGTAGGAAGATTTTTCAAATATTTCTTTGAAGATTTGTATGAACAGTGTTCATTCCACATTGCAGAAAACAATCCTAATTCCAAAAGATTGGGAGTTCTTCCAATTAGTTTAATTATTTTTTTGTATTCCTCTTTTTTAAGACCATGTTTGCTTATTATTTCATTTGTAATCATCGTAATTAATAATTTATTTTAAAAAACCGTCAAACATTATTGAACCATCTTCATTAGACATAATCGGGTCAATCACTCTTTCAGGGTGAGGCATCATACCTAAAATATTTTTTTCAAAATTTAGGATACCTGCTATATTATTAGATGATCCGTTAGGATTTGAAATCTTATTAATATTGCCTTCTATATCACAGTATTTAAATGCAATTAAATTTTTGTCCTCGAGTTTTTTTATTAAATCAGTATTTGCAAAATAATTTCCCTCATTGTGGGCAATTGGTAATTCAATAATATTTTTTTTCTTATAATTAATGCAAAACTTATTTTCAAAATTTACAACTTTTAAAAACACATTTTTTGAAATAAATCTTAATTTTTTATTTCTAAGCAACGTTCCAGGTAGTAAACCAGCTTCAATTAGTATTTGAAATCCATTACATATCCCCAGTACCAAACCACCGTTTTTGGAATGCTTAATTACTTCGTTAATAATTTTTGACTTAGCCGCAATGCTCCCAGTTCTTAAGTAGTCACCGTAAGAAAATCCGCCAGGCAAGACCACAAGATCAGACTTTGGTAAAGCTGATTCGTTGTGCCAGACCATTTGATTTTTGATCTGGTATTTTTTTAAAGCAACATCAACATCTCTATCACAGTTAGAACCAGGAAAAACAATTACTGACGATTTCATTATTTAAAAATAATTTCGTAATCTTCAATAACAACATTTGCTAATAATTTTTTACAAATTTCTTCAGCTTTTTTTTTAGCTTCATTTTTACTTGTTTCATTTATTTCAATTTCAAAGTATTTACCTTGTCTGACATTAGAAATATTTGTATGTCCCATGTTCTTTAACGTTTGGTTAACAACTTTACCTTGTGGGTCAAGAACTTCTTTTTTTAAGGTGACTATTGCTGAAATCTTCAATTTATTTAATCTTTATATTTACAGCTTTTGGTTTGCCAAATTTTACTTCACTTATATTTGTTTCTTCGTGAATAATGCCTAAACGTCTAGCCACTTCTTGGTAGGCTTGAACAATATTTCCTAGATCTTTTCTAAATCTATCTTTGTCTAATTTTTTTTCACTAACAACATCCCATAGTCGACAAGTATCAGGGCTAATTTCATCTGCGAGGACTATTTCTTTAACACCATTTACATTTAAACGTCCAAATTCAAGTTTAAAATCCACTAATTTAATTCCAACAGCTCTGAACATGCCTTGCATAAAATCATTTACTCTTAAACAAATTTTATTAATAAAATCTAATTCTTTCTCAGTAGCCCATTTAAACTCCATAATATGTTCTTTTGCGACTAACGGATCACCTAAATCATCATTTTTATAACTGTACTCTATTAAAGGTTTTGACAAGATAGTTCCATCTGGAATACCTAATTTTTTTGTCATCGATCCTGTAGCTACATTTCTAACTATAAATTCAACTTGCACAATTTCCACTAATTTAACTAATTGTTCTCGCATATTTAATCTTTTAATTAAATGAGTTTTAATTCCAATTTGATTTAAATTATTAAATATATGTTCTGATATTCTGTTATTTAATACTCCCTTACCTTCGACTGTAGATTTTTTAAGATTATTAAAGGCAGTCGCATCATCTTTAAAGTGCTGAATAGCTGTTCCTTTTTCTGGACCTTCATAAAGAATTTTTGCTTTTCCTTCATAAAGTTTTTTTCCTTTAGTCATAATTTTTAAAACACCCTATTATAAATTATATTAATTCTTCTAATATGATAATTAATATCAAATGCTTTCTTTAAATCTTTATTAGAAATCTTTTTATTAATCAATGAGTCGTTCGATAAACTTTCAAAAAAAGATATATTTTTTTTCCATGATTTTTGAGCGTTTTTTTGCACAATCAAATAAGCTTTTTCCCGTGAAAAACCATGTTTTGTCAATTTTAACATTACTCTTTGAGAAAATATCAATCCATTTGTTATATTTAAATTTTTTAACATTTTTTTAGGATAAACATTCATATTGTTTAAAATATTTTTTAATCTATTAAGTGCAAAATCTAACGTAACAGTAGAATCAGGTCCAATATTTCGCTCAACACTAGAATGTGATATATCTCTTTCGTGCCACAAAGAAATATTTTCAAGTGCAGGAACAACGTAGCTTCTAACCATTCTTGCAAGTCCGGTTAAATTCTCACTTAGGATCGGATTTTTTTTGTGTGGCATTGCTGATGAACCTTTTTGCTTACTATCAAAAAATTCTTCAACCTCCTGGAGTTCAGTTTTTTGTAAATTTCTTATTTCTGTAGCAACTCTCTCTACCGAACCCGCTATTATGCCTAAAACTGAGAAAAAATAAGCATGTCTGTCTCTAGGAATTATTTGAGTTGATATGGGCTCAATAGATAGTCCCATCTTTTTAGCTACGTGAGCTTCAACTCTATGATCAACATTGGCATAAGTTCCAACAGCACCTGATATTGAGCATGTTGAAATCTCTTTTACTGCATTTTCTAATCTTTTTTTATTTCTTTTAAATTCCTCGTAAAAACTAACTAATTTTAATCCAAAAGTAATTGGTTCTGCGTGAATTCCATGACTTCTACCCATACAAATTGTTTTTTTATACTTTAATGATTTCTTCTTTAAAATTTTTAATAACTCATCGATATCTTTACTAATTATTTTGCTTGCCTGTACTAATTGAATATTAAAACATGTATCTAAAACATCAGACGAAGTCATTCCTTGGTGTAAAAATCTACCTTCTGGACCTACTTTTTCAGTAATTGATGTAAGAAAAGCAATTACATCATGATGAACTTTTTTTTCGATTTTATGAATTCTTTCTACATTAATCGTAGCTCTCTTTCGTGTCTTATACGATACACCTTTTGGAATAATTTTTAATTTTTCCATAGCTTCAGCAGCTGCAATTTCTATATCTAACCAAATTTGATATTTATTTTTTTCTTCCCAAATTTTTTTAATTTCTTTTCTAGAATATCTTTCAATCATGTTAGGTAAGGAGGTTGTTCATATTTTTTCTTTGATTTTGTAAAAATTTCAAACCCATCATCTGTTACTCCTACAGTGTGTTCAAATTGTGCTGATAAAGATTTATCTTTAGTCACTGCTGTCCATCCATCATCTAGTAGTTTTGTATTGTATTTACCAATATTAATCATAGGTTCAACTGTAAATACCATTCCTGTTTCTAGTCTCATGCCTTCACCTTTTTTTCCGTAGTGTAATATATTAGGCTCTGTATGAAATATTTTTCCAATTCCATGACCACAAAAATCTCTGACAACTGAAAAACCTTTTTTTTCAACATATGTTTGTATTGACTCACCAATGTCACCCAGGTGAACTCCTTTTTTGATTATCGAAATAGCTTTCATCATAGATTTATAAGTAGTCAATACTAAATTTTTACTTTTGATAGGAACTTCACCAACAAAAAACATTCTACTTGTATCTCCGTGCCAATCTTCTTTTATAGCAGTCACATCAATGTTAATTATATCGCCTTCTTTTAAATATTTATTACCAGGAATTCCGTGACAAACTACATGGTTTGAAGATGTGCAACACGACTTTGGAAAGCCCCTATAAAAAAGAGGAGCAGAATATCCTCCGTTATCTCTAATAAATTCATAACAAATTTTGTCAAGTTTATTCGTAGATACTCCAGGTTTTACATGATCTGTAACTTCATCTAATGTATCGGCAGCTAGACTTCCCGCAATTCTTAGTTTTTCAAAAGATTCTTTGTAATTTTCATTCATAATTTATTTGTCTATTAAGTATTATCTCTTCATTTGTTAATTTACAATCATAACAAAGTATTTTAATTCCTTTTTTAATAGCACTATTAAAAGAAGTTTTATAATCTTTATCTATATCTTCTGCAATTTTAAAAGAATCACATTTTTCTTTTTGAATTAAAAATAAAATATAGCACTGGTATCCTCTTTTTTTTGCATTGATAAGTTCAATTAAATGTTTTTTTCCTCTAGAAGTTATAGCATCAGGAAATTCTGCAATTTTTTTACTTCTAAATAAAGTTACATTTTTAACTTCTAAAAAACATTTCTGTTTATTATTACTTAACAAAAAATCAAATCTTGTATTATTAGAAAATTTTGTTTCTGGATTAATCCTATCAAATTTAAGTAGTGGATCTATTTTTTTATTAGTAAGAGCTTCTAAAACTATTTTATTTGTAAGCAATGTGTTAATTCCAATTTTTTCTTTATTAACTTCTATTATTTCCAAAGTGTATTTTAATTTTCTTTTAGGATCATTAGATTTAGAAAACCATACTTTATTACCTTTTTTTAACAATCCAAGCATGGAACCTGTATTTGGACAATGAGCAACCAAATTTTTACTTTTATACTTAATATCAACAAAAAATCTTTTATATCTTTTGATCAAAGTACCTTGTAATAATGTCTCTTTAAATTTCATAGGATATAAATATTATTAGAATATGAAAAAAGCTAATAAAAAATTAAATTCAGCTTCCGTAATTGTAATAGGAAATGAGATTTTATCTGGAAGAACCCAAGATATAAATGTTTTAAATATTGCAAGGTGGTTAAATACTTTAGGTGTCAAAATTAGTGAAGTTAGAATTATACCTGATAATGAGAAAACTATCATAAACACTGTAAATAAAGTTAGAAAAGTTTTTAAATATGTTTTTACAACTGGGGGAATAGGACCAACCCATGATGATATAACTGCAAAATCAATATCAAAGGCTTTTAATTTAAAATATTGTTATCATCCAAAAGCATATAAAATTTTAGAGAATTATTACGAAAAAGGAAAATTTAATATTGGTAGAAAAAAGATGGCAAAAATGCCAAAAAATGCTTCTTTGATTTTTAATCCGTCCAGCGCAGCTCCTGGCTTTTTTGTTAAAAATGTATTTTGCTTACCAGGTGTACCATCAATATTAAAATCAATGTTAGGTGGATTAAAAAATAAAATAGCTGGTGGAAGAAAAGTAATTAGTAAAACAATTAGCTTAAGAACTGTAGAGAGTGAAATATCTGTACCCTTAGAAAAAGTTCAAAATAAATATAAAACTCTTGAGATTGGAAGTTACCCATTTTTTAAACAAGGGAAATTAGGTGTCTCATTAGTTATTAGATCAGATAATTTAAAATTAATTGAAAAGTGTAAAAAAGAAATTATGATTTTTGTGAAAAAGAAAAAAATTAAAATTATAATTAACAAATAGAATGATTTATTATTTTGCATATGGAAGTAATTTGCATCATCAACAAATGCAAAAAAGATGCCCTAAATGTCGTTTTATAAAGAAAATTATTCTAAAAAATTTTCAACTAACTTTTAGAAATAAAGGAGGGTGGGCTGACGTTGAAAAAAAAAATAATAAGAGAGTTTTTGGAGGTTTATACATAATTTCAAAACTTTCGGAAAAAAGATTAGATAAGTATGAAGATTATCCAATTATGTATAAGAAAATGTATTTTAAATATGAAAGTAAAAAAGTGATGACCTACACAATGGTTAGAAAAACTAAATTTGTAGCACCTTCAACACGATACTTAAATATAATCAAGCAAGGATACAAAGATTGTAAACTTAATATGAAAAGTTTGAATGTTGCTTTAAAGCTTGCAAAACATCTTCAACTTTAATTGCAGAGATATCTGGAGTATTTTTTAATTTTTTACTATCAAGAATAATTATATCTTTATAATTTGGTGCAAATTTTTCAGATTTTGTTGGTCCAAATAGAATCAACATTGGAATTTTACTAAGTGAAAGCATATGCATTATTCCATTATCAATAGTAATTGCAAAATCCAATCTTTTTCCTAGACATGTAACTAAAGCTGGAGAAGCTATATCTGTATTGTGTTCTGGAAAAATAGAATCTGGAATAATTTGACTTATTTTATCTTTTAAATCCTTATTATTTTTTTCTATAAAAAAAACTATATTTTTATTATTAGCTTTAATTTTTTTGCATAAATCAATTATATTATTAATAGGCCATTCTTTTTTTCTATAAATATTTCCTTGAGTAATTGAGAAGCCTATATAATTTTTATTAGGAAGCAATCTTTGAGCCTCTTTTTCAAATTTACTATCAATTTTCTTTGTATCATACTCAGTTAATTTAAAGTCAGTATTCAAGGTTTTATTAATAGCTGAAATAATATCATAGTAAAAATCTTTGCTTTTTTTAATCCTTAAAACAGGTTTTGACAAACTATAGTTAAAGCAAGATGTAATAAAAAATCTGTGTGGTATCATTTTTAATATCAAAGTATTTCTAATTTTTGATTGTAAATCTATTATTATGTCAAATTTTTTATATTTATATTTTTTAATTTTATTTTTGGTTATTAATAAATGCCACCAACGAAATCCAAAATACTTAATATTTAAGTCTAATGTTTCGATAGGGCTATTAAAATCCTT
>MDSV01125900.1_pt1 | contig 12892 bp, 8 predicted proteins | sample 810851 | NCBI WGS metagenome assembly MDSV01 (sample SAMN05326640, study PRJNA326480) | marine metagenome | isolation source: seawater | place: Atlantic Ocean: North East | collected 2012 | reverse complement strand
GGTTAGGTTTTTCTCGCCGACGTTGTTTTTGGCGTTGGTTGAAGTTAACGGGTGGAAGTTTGATAACCTTACTAAGTTCTGGGAAATCTTCGCTTGCATTTGGTATATTTGATGCTGCGACAAAGTGAGTTTGAAAATTCGCTGCAACAGCCGTTTCAATCTTGTATATTTTCTTTACAATCTGTTCTATTTTCTTCCTGGATCTAATATTTAATAGCGCTATTCTGGCGCCAGTTCCTGCGGCATTTCCTGCAGAAGTAACTTTTCTGAGAGGACAGTCGGGAATCATGCCGAGGATCATGGCATGAATTGGAGAAATATGAGATCCAAAGGCCCCAGCCAGGATTATGCGATCAACCTTTTTTACGCCCATTTCATCCATCAAAACTTTTGCTCCAGCGAAAAGTGCCGCTTTAGCTAATTGGATTGCTCTGACGTCAGAATTGTTGACAAAAATATCATTTTCACCCGTTTCACTTGCGAATAACAGAAAAGAATTTGTTCGACCTGTTTTTATACACCTATCGGTACCAGTTTGATCTTTTGAACCAATAAGTCCGGTTGCATCTAGAACACCAGCAAGGCGCATTTCTGCGACTGCTTCTATTATGCCTGAACCACATATTCCCGTCACGCCCCCTGCGCTTAAGGAGGAGGAAAATCTTTTGTCGTTAGACCAAAATCTTGAACCTATAACCTTAAATTTAACGTCTCGGGTCACTTTATCTATCCTGACTTTTTCAATCGCTCCAGGTGCGGCTCTTTGACCACAAGATATTTGAGCGCCTTCAAAAGCTGGTCCAGTCGGTGATGAGCAAGCATAAAGTTTATCTTTGTTTCTTAAAAGGATCTCCGCATTTGTGCCTACGTCAACAATTAACACGACATCTTTCGATTTATTTGGTGTTTCTGACAAGACAACTGCAGCTGCATCAGCTCCAACGTGACCTGCAATACACGGAAGAATAGATATTTGTGCATTTTTGTTAAGCTCTATATTTATTTCCTCAGATTTGAAATTTAGAGACTGAGAAATAGCTAACGAAAATGGCGCTTGTCCCAATTCAGTGGGATCAATCTCCAACAAAAGATGGTGCATAATAGGATTTCCTACTATAATTAACTCAAGCACCTCACTTTTTGAAATATTTGAATTATTGCATATTTCTTTTATCAGTTTGTTGATTCCTTCTCTCACGGCAAGTGCAAGCTTATTACATCCCAGTTCATTCATCATTGCGTAGCTCACTCGGCTCATTAGATCTTCACCAAATTTTATTTGTGGGTTCATCAAACCTGTTGAGAAAACCACTTTACCGCTTTGCAGATTACATAAATGCCCAGCGATGGTGGTTGACCCAAGATCCAAAGCTATGCCATATATTGAACCGTCAAAGTATCCTGGCCATGTTTGAACAATAGTGTGAGTTTTATTTGTGAGGTTATAGAAAATTGCGCATGTAATGGCCCATTTACCTTCTCTTAGGTTGTTTTGAATTGATTGTATAACGGATAAAGAAGAATCGACGTTCCGTAAATTCCATGTTTCGTTTAATGCTGCCTTTACTCTATCGTAATCCCCCGACGCAACCTCAAGATCTGGTTTCGTAACCTCAATATAAAACAGTTTAGTCGCAGGAGCCATTTTTATTGGCCTTGTATTAACGTCTTTTCTAATAATCTGTTTGTGCAGTTGACTCTCTGGGGGGACATCAATAACTACATTTTCCAAAATACGTGCTTGGCAACCAAGTCTTCTACCTGTTTTAAGACCACGAACACTTTCATATCGATCTTCGATACTGTTTTTAGTTGATAAAGCTGTAGGATTAGATTCTATCCCAAATTTTGAAAAGTTCCCAAATGAGGGGGATACTTGACACTTGGAACATATACCGCGGCCTCCGCAAACACTATCTAAGTCCACGTTCAATATTCGGGAAGCATCTAGAATAGATGTGCCCCTGGCGACCTTGCCGCGTTTCCCAGAAGGCAAAAATATCACTAGTGGCTCCGAAGCAACCATGCTTTAAATCCTAATTTGAGCGGTTTCGTTTTGATCTTCTGCGTGTAGGTTGAAGATCTTTAGGGTTTCCATTTAGTGGCCGATTGTTTTTTATCCATTCTGAGCCGTGCGGATCATTTGCAAGCAGTAAGTTAGCGGCTCTTATAGCATTTATTTCTTCGGCGCGCATCGGATTCATTATTGCGCTTGTCATTCCTGCCGCCATCGCCATCGGTATAAATGCTCCATTAATTGCGTGTCTGTTAGGAAGACCAAATGAAATATTTGACGCTCCGCAGGTGGTGTTGACGCCTAACTCGTTGCGAAGTTTTCGGACCAAGTCGAAAACTTGTTTCCCAGCTGTTGCCATAGCTCCAATGGGCATGACCAGAGGGTCGACAACAATGTCATGACTTTTAATTCCGTAATCGGCTGCTCTATTTACTATTTTTTTTGCTACCTCAAACCTTATATTAGGATCCTCAGAGATACCCGTATCATCATTGGATATAGCTACAACTGGAACATTATATTTTTTTACTAGGGGCAGTATTTGCTCTAAGCGTTCTTCCTCACCAGTTACTGAGTTTAGTAATGGTCGCCCATGAGCTATCTCGAGCCCCGCTTTTAATGCCTCTGGCACCGAACTATCAATACAGATCGGAACATCTACTAAATTTTGTACTAGAGATATCATCTGCCTCATTAAAGGCGGCTCAGTCTCATTTGGATTTGGATTGGTGTTATAAACAACTCCCGCATTTATATCTAGCATATTAGCACCGCAACTAACTTGTTCCAAGGCATCATGCTCTACAGTCGAAAAGTTATTAATTTCGAGCTCGGCAGCTAAAGTTTTTCGACCTGTTGGATTGATCCGCTCACCAATTACACAAAAAGGTTGATCAAATCCAATAATTACTGTGCTAGTTTTAGATTCTACGACGGTTTCTACCATAAAGTTTCTTTCATTGCGTATTAAGAACACTATTTTGAAGTTTTGTTTTATTTATATAGTCTGTTGTATTTGTTATCCCACCCAACGGAAAAAAGTGGAGGAACTTGATATTCGACTCCTGATTTAGCATTTTATAAGCAACAATTTCCTCAAGAAAGTTTCCTGGAGTGTAAGGCAAGATCAATTGTGTTAAATCTTTCGCTCGCTTTTCTAAAACTCTTATCGACGGACCAACACCGCACAAAAGAGCATATTTTATCATGGTTTGTAGCTTTGCTGGTCCTGCTATCCCGATATTTATTGGAAGGTCAATTTTGGCTTTCGATAGCTTTTGTTCCCATTCGATAATTGGCTTTATTTCAAAACAAAATTGAGTGGTGATCGAAAGTTTGATATTTGTTTTCCTTGAAAAATCCTGTTTCCATCTAAGTGCCTCAATAAGATTTTTGTCACTTCCATCAACGTCAATATCTTTATTGCCCTCTGGATGCCCCGCACAAAAAATTTCTGTAAAACCATACTTTTCAAATAAACCAGTATCCAGAAGTTCCATAGAGTTAGAAAATTCTCCAATTGGTTTTTTTGAACTTCCGGCTAATACAAGTGCTTTGTCAATTCCTATGGACGAATATCTGCTTATCCAATTTTCAAGAGTCGCCTTATCTTTTATAATTCGGGCTGGGAAATGCGGGACAATAGGAAAGCCAGCCTTTTTTATGTTGCTTGCTGTTTGCAGCATATCAGATATTGGGGTGCCTTCGAGGTGTGCTATATATATATTGGTATTGTTTGGCACTATTGATTCAAAATTCGTTATTTTTGCCGCGGTTCGAGGCATGACTTCTATACTGAAGCCCTCTAAAAGTGAGATAAAATCTTTACTGTTGACATGTCTTTTTTTTGGAGTACTTTTTTTAAACGGTAACCTTAGCGCCATAACTTCCTCTGAATATTAGTTGTCGTGAGGTGAATCTGTATTCCAGCCCCCGTTGTTTACCAGGAATTCTAGTTTTTCGTTACTATAGTATTCCTCTAACTTGGTTGCCTCGCCTTTCAGAACATTAGGGCCCGAATTTGTTGTTGTAAAAACAAATTTTCTCCATCCCTCCAAATACGTTTTTGAGTCCTTAGCCCCATATTTCATTGCACATCTGTCGATTGCTTTTTCATACTTTTCCGGTAATTTGTACTTAATAGCTTTACGTCCCCGCCCAGCAATCAACTGAGCAGGTATATCTCTCCAGTATAGTATCGTTATTTCCTGCATTTTTGCTCTAAAACTTTATTTTGTAGCTCATTTTCTTCTTTTAATTGGTTTGTACACGACATGCAAAAATTTGTTTACGACATACAACGCTTTATGTTCGGATATTAAAGCGAGATCCTCAGCTGCCTCTAAATTTCATGTTTCAGGCAAGGAATTTACCAGAGTGCTTGTATTTTTAATTTTTCTCTAATAAAGTTTTTGTTAAGGCTCATCAGAGGGCTAATCTTTAGGAATTTTATGGCTGATTTGGAGTCGCGTTCAAGATTTGCTAATGGAAAACAAAAATTGGGCGCCAGGCAAAAAAAAAGCTCCACTTCTTCGCAAGGCTTCTATGCAGCGCTGGATTTGGGGACTAATAGTTGTAGAATGTTGATTGCAAAGCCAGATGGCTTCAATTTCGCGATTGTTGATGCTTTTTCTAAGTCAGTAAGGCTTGGTTTGGACTTGGAGCGAACAGGAATTTTGTCTCAATCGGGAATAGCACGAACTTTACAAGCTCTACACGTTTGTTCCCGAAAGATTCGTAAGTATGGTGTGACGAGGTTGCGGTTAGTCGCAACAGAAGCTTGCAGACGAGCCAAAAATGGAAAACAGTTTCTTAACAAAGTTCATACTGAAACAGGACTAAAACTGGAAGTGATTTCCCCTGCTGAGGAGGCAAGATTAGCTATAATAAGCTGCGCTCCGCTTTTAGATACAAAAGCTGAACAAGTGTTGGTAGTGGATATAGGAGGTGGATCAACTGAATTAGTCTGGATGGATTTGAGTTCTGTTGCTACTTCTGAGAAAGCTAAACTTATGATGAAACTTAAGCCGGGCAATACCAGTATAAGGGGTGAAAATAATACCTCAGCGGCGAGAATAATAGACTGGATCTCGGTGCCTCTCGGAGTGGCTACGCTACACCAGAAATATTCTGACGTGGACGACGACTCAGCCAGATTTGCATTGATGTCATGTTATTTTGAGGATCAATTGACAAACTTTAAACCATATTTAAAGGATTACTCAGTGAAAACTTTGAAGGGTCTTCAGATTATTGGTACGTCCGGGACTATTACAACGTTGGGAGCGGCCCACCTCGGTCTAAGGAAGTATGACCGGGTAAAGGTAGATGGGTTAAACCTAAGTGCAGCAGATGTAGAAAATGTAATTAACAGGTTCTTAAAATTAGGACCAGAAGGCCGTCAGATAGAGCCTGGAATTGGCAAAGATAGGGCTGAACTTATTATGTCCGGTTCGGCTATAATCCAGACACTTTTAAGAATTTGGCCAACGGAGCAGATGCGTGTGGCAGACAGAGGCCTGCGTGAAGGAATTTTATATTCGCTGATGATAGCGGATAACGTCTTGTGATAAAGAAAGTGAAATATTATTGGTTAATGTTAAGCATAAAACGACAAGAAAATTAAAGGTCAAAGTTAAGACTGCCAAGGGGCGAAAACTTTCTTCAACTAGATGGTTAGAACGCCAACTAAATGATCCATACGTTCAAGAGGCAAGAAATAGGGGGTTTAGATCTCGTTCTGCATTCAAAATTCTAGAAATTGATGATAAGTATAAATTTCTGAAGCCTGGCAAGCGCGTATTAGACCTTGGGTGCGCACCAGGCGGTTGGAGTCAAGTTGCGGCTGATAGAACTAATTCCAATGGTAGTAAACAGAATAAAAAGCAAGGCTTCGTTCTGGGATTAGACTTAAGGCAGGTTGAGCCTATACTTGGTGTTCGTCTAGAAGTATTGGATTTTTTAGACCATGATGCAGCAGCAAAGGTACGAACTTGGTTAGCTGATAAAGTCGATGTGGTTATGTCTGACATGGCTCCTGATTCTTCGGGACACAAGAAAACTGATCATTTAAAGATCATCAATTTGTGTGAAGAGGCTGCCTATTTCGCGTTTGAAGTGTTAAATCAAGGGGGGATATTCGTAGGAAAAGTATTGGCGGGAGGTGCCGAGTCTGGCTTGCAAAAAATCTTAAAAACAAATTTTGAAATAGTAGCAAATTTTAAACCGTTCTCGAGTAGAAAGGATAGCTCCGAAAAATTTGTTGTTGCAAAAGGCTTTAGAGTGTAACCCGTTTCAAACGGTTTGTTTATTTAGTCAGATTTAATTAGACAAGTTTAAACTACTTATTTACTAAAGTTAAAAAAGGGCTAGTTTGGTAACATGGAAATTAGAGAAGGATTGACTTTTGATGATGTGCTTTTGGTTCCAAAACAGTCGGACATCTTGCCGCATGAAACTAATGTAAAGACTCAGGTTACAGATTCGATTTCTCTTAACATTCCATTAATATCTTCGGCGATGGATACTGTAACGGAAGAGAAAATGGCTATAGCAATGGCACAAGCTGGCGGCCTAGGGGTAATTCACAGAAATTTATCAATTGAGCGACAAGCTTCAATCGTAGCAAACGTAAAACGGTTTGAAAGCGGAGTAGTTTATAATCCTATTACATTGAGTCCTTCTCAGACATTGAAAGATGCCAAAAAGCTTCAGTCTATATACAAAATAACAGGGTTTCCAGTAGTCGATAATAATAGTAAACTTGTTGGCATAGTCACAAATCGAGATATGAGGTTTGCCAAAGACGAGAATAGATCAGTTAGATCCATGATGAGCCACGAAAATTTGGCTGTCCTACCAGAGCCCTTTAACGTCGATGATGCTCGCCAGCTAATGGAGTCAAGGCGCATTGAAAAACTGCTTGTCGTAAATGAGAAAAATGAACTAAAAGGTTTAATGACGTTAAAAGATCTCGAGCAAGCCATATTGAACCCAAATGCCTGCAAAGATGATTTGGGCCGCCTACGTGTAGCAGCTGCCTCTACTGTAGGTGATAGCGGCTTCGAGCGATCAGTGGCTCTAATAGATGCGGGTGCCGACTTGATAGTTATTGATACTTCACACGGACACTCAAATGAAGTTCTAAAGGCAGTTGATCAGATAAAACGATTTTCTTCAACTGTCCAAGTTTTGGCTGGTAATGTAGCAACTGCTGCGGCTACCGTTTCACTGATAGACAAAGGGGCAGACGCCGTAAAAGTGGGTATCGGACCTGGTTCTATTTGCACCACTCGGGTAGTTGCTGGGGTCGGTGTCCCACAACTCACAGCCATAATGGATTGTGCTGAAGCTGCCTCAAAATTTGGAAAACCAGTTGTGGCGGATGGTGGAATTAAGTTTTCTGGTGATTTTGCAAAATCAATAGCAGCGGGTGCCAACTGTGCAATGATCGGATCAATGTTAGCAGGGACCGATGAGGCTCCTGGGGAGGTTGTTTTATACCAAGGAAGGAGTTTTAAATCCTATCGAGGAATGGGATCTGTTGGTGCGATGGCGAGAGGATCTGCGGATAGGTACTTTCAGCAGGAAGTGGAAGCGGATAAGCTAGTTCCAGAAGGTATTGAAGGTCAGGTTCCTTACAAAGGATCAGTGTCAAACGTTTTGCACCAATTAATAGGGGGGCTCAAAGCTGCTATGGGCTACACAGGAAACAGCTCGATTGTTGAAATGAGAAAATCTTGTGAATTTATCAGAATTAGCGACTCGGGATTGAGAGAAAGCCACGTTCACGATGTGAGAATAACTCGAGAGTCTCCTAACTATCGAGCTTAATGAATTATATATTTGTTTCAATAAGAGCTAAAATATGACGCCAGGAGCCCGGGTTTCTGCTGCAATAGTGATTTTAGATATCGTTCTAAAAGGTGAGCCGGTAAACAAAGTATTGCTAAATTGGTTCAGAAAAAATCGATTTGCTGGTTCTAAAGATAGGTTTGCTATTCGTGAAATTGTATTTAACTGTTTGCGGTTTAAGCGTTCGAGCTTGTGGGCGTTTACTCACCATGGATTTAGTGAGTCTGGTAGGAGTCTTGTGTTAGGATCCTTAGATAGAAACGATGGGGTTGAGTTAGACTTTTTTGATAACGCAAGATTTTCTCCAACAAGAGTTACTAGGGCGGAAAAAGTTGTTTTGGAGTCTATGGAACGACTTTTACAGAAAGCACCTGAATCAGTTGTTTTTGATTACCCAGATTTCTTAGACTGTTTTTTAAATGATTCGCTGGGAGTTGCAAAGCGAGCAATCTTAAACAGTCTTAACAACAGAGCTCAGCTTTTTTTACGAGTGAACCTTTTGAAATCGAGCGTAAGCAAAGCAATAGCATGCTTAAAAAATGAAGGCGTTCCTGTTGAGAAAAGTTCGAATATCTCAAATTGCCTTCGGGTTAAAAAACCAATTCGTAATCTTGAGAAACTGCCAGTTTTTAGTTCTGGAAAAGTAGAAATTCAAGACATTTCAAGTCAAGCGATAGTTAATTTCATTAATCCTCGAAAAGGTATTTCTATCTTAGACTATTGCGCTGGTTCTGGTGGAAAAACCCTGGCGATGGCCTCATTAACAAATATGCAAAGTAAATTTTTCATACACGATAAATTTGTATCTAGAACAGTAAATTTTAAGAATAGAGCAAAGAGAGCTGGAGTGTATGCCAAGGTCGTGACAAGCTCTGAACTGCAGGGAGGTTGTCATGTCTTTGACTTGGTGGTTGCTGATGTGCCATGCTCAGGCACTGGAGTATGGCGGCGTAGCCCGGAGAGTAAATGGTGGTTAACAAAATTAAAGTTAGATAAACTTCGTAAAGAGCAGCGAGAAATAGTTTTGTGTGCGGCGAACTTGGTTAGGCAACACGGCTACCTTGCCTACATAACGTGCTCTATTTTGAAGGCAGAAAATCAAGATCAGATCAATTGGTTTTTATCCAAAAATAAAAGTTTTTTGTTTGTCAAAGAGTTGTTTGTGTCTCCTCAAGATGGTGGAGACGGTTTTTACACAGCAATATTAAAAAAGGCGACAGACTAAATTTATTCTTGTTTTGTTCTTTTTTTAATTGTAGAACATTACAAGAACAATATGAGCACTATTAATTATGAGGAAAAAAAAAGGGCCGTTGTTTAATAAATTTATATATGACATAAGGAAAGAAAATGGCAACACTACATAAGATATCAGAAAGACATGAAATGGATAAAGAAAAAGCTTTAGAGTCAGCTTTAACGCAAATAGAAAGAAGTTTTGGGAAGGGATCAATAATGAAATTAGGTCAAAATAATCCTGTTATGGATATAGAGGCCGTTTCGACTGGTTCCATAGGTTTAGACGTTGCTTTAGGAATTGGTGGTTTGCCAAAAGGTCGTATAATTGAAATATATGGACCTGAGAGTTCTGGAAAAACTACATTAGCACTTCATGTAGTTGCAGAGGAACAAAAAAAAGGTGGTGTTTGTGCATTTGTTGATGCGGAGCATGCGCTTGATCCAGGATATGCAAATAGACTTGGTGTTAATTTAGACGAATTACTTATATCCCAGCCTGATGCGGGAGAGCAGGCTCTAGAAATTACGGAAACTCTTGTTCGTTCTGGAGCAGTTTCAGTGGTGATTGTTGACTCGGTAGCAGCTCTGACCCCAAGATCTGAGCTTGAAGGTGATATGGGGGATATGCAGATGGGAGCACAAGCTAGGTTAATGAGTCAGGCAATGAGAAAGCTCACGAGTTCAATAAGTAGATCGAATTGCATGGTTATTTTTATAAATCAAATTAGAATGAAAATTGGGGTAATGTTTGGTAGCCCTGAAACAACCACAGGAGGTAATGCTCTTAAATTTTACTCATCTGTAAGATTAGATATCAGGAGAATCGGCGCTTTGAAAGATAGAGATGAAGTAGTTGGTAATTCCACGAGAGTAAAGGTCGTTAAAAACAAGGTTGCTCCACCTTTTAAGCAAGTTGAATTTGATATAATGTATGGAGAAGGTATATCAAAAATGGGAGAACTTATAGACTTAGGTGTAAAATCAGGAATTGTAGAGAAATCAGGTTCATGGTTCTCTTACAACGAAGAAAGAATTGGTCAAGGGCGTGAAAATGCAAAAGCTTTTTTAAAAGAAAATAAAGGCATAGCAGAAGAAATAGAGATGAGTTTAAGGGAATCGGAAGGTATTAGATCAAACGTCGTAGAAGCTGATGAAGAGAAATCGGCTATTACAAAATAATAAAAATTTAATAAATTAATTAAAAACTGGGCGTCAAATCGTAGTTTTTTTTGCTTGTTACACACATAATGATTAAGAGTTAAATGGTTTGAAAATATAATATAAAAAGTTCTTTATAATGATATTGTGAGAAAAAATGACGAGTTTAAATAACATTCGCTCAAAGTTTAAAGATTATTTCAGTAAGCTAAACCATAAGATGGTTGATAGTTCGCCGCTCGTTCCCAGAAATGACCCCAGCTTAATGTTTACTAACTCTGGAATGGTGCAATTTAAGAATGTGTTTACTGGAATTGAAAATAGAGAGTATAACAGAGCTGTAACAAGTCAGAAATGTGTTAGGGCAGGCGGAAAACATAACGATCTTGATAATGTTGGATATACAGCCCGCCATCATACATTCTTTGAAATGCTTGGTAACTTTTCATTTGGTGATTACTTCAAAGAAGACGCAATACCTTTTGCTTGGGATTTGTTAGTACGCGAGTTTAGTTTAGATAAAAACCGTCTATTAGTTACAGTTTACCATGACGATGATGAAGCAGCTAGTATTTGGAGAAAATACGCGGGTTTGTCGGATGAAAAAATTATTAGGATAGGCTCTTCAGACAACTTTTGGTCTATGGGACCCACAGGACCTTGCGGCCCTTGTTCTGAGATTTTTTATGACCACGGTCCTGAGATATGGGGTGGTCCTCCTGGTTCAAAAGAGGAGGATGGTGACAGGTTTATTGAAATCTGGAATCTGGTATTTATGCAATTTGAACAGTTTTCGAACGGCAAGCGCGAAAAACTGCCTAAACCTTCGATAGATACGGGAATGGGTTTAGAGCGAATAGGAGCCTTGTTGCAAGGCAAATACGATAACTATGAAACCGATACAATGCGGAAAATTATAGAATCTTCAGCATCTATCACGGGTACTGAACCATATACAGAGAATAATGTTAGCCACAGAGTAATAGCAGATCACCTGCGCTCATGTTGTTTTTTAATTGCCGAAGGTGTTTTGCCATCCAGCGAAGGCAGAGGATACGTATTGAGAAGAATAATGAGGCGGGCGATGCGGCATATACACTTGCTTGGAAAAAATGAGCCTGCAATGCATCGGATAGTTCCAGTTTTGATACAAGAAATGGGGCAAGCTTTCCCGGAGCTTATTGATGCGCAACTGGCAATTGAGGATACGCTATTAATAGAAGAGACAAGATTTCAACAAACTCTTGATAGAGGTTTATTCTTGTTAGAATCAGAATTGAAGTCTGTGGCTGAGGGAGGGACTCTAAGAGGGGAGATTGCATTTAAGCTTTACGATACCTACGGCTTTCCACTAGATCTTACTCAGGATGCTTTGCGGGAGAAGGGGTACAAGTTAGACGAGGCTGGTTTTATCGAATCGATGAATAAGCAAAAAGAAAAGGCTCGAGCATCATGGAGTGGTTCGGGTGATACAATAAACGAGTCAATTTGGTTTAATATAGGGTCAAAAATTGGCTCAACTGAGTTTCTAGGCTATGAAACAATGGTTTCACAAGGTTTAATAAGCGCAATCTTGATAGATGGCCAAGAAGTTCAAACTGTTAGTCAGGGACAAAAGGCTCAAATAGTTTTTAATCAAACACCATTTTATCCAGAGTCTGGAGGACAGATTTCAGACATAGGAAAAATCAGATCCGATTCGGGTCTAGGCGAAGTGCTTCAGGTGAGGAAAAAAGAGGCTCTTATTTCGCATGAAATAAAAGTAGAGGAAGGATTGTTCTCGTTAGGTGATTCTGCAACTTTAGAAGTTAACAGATCATTTCGTAAGTTGGTCCGTTCTAATCATTCCGCAACTCATTTAATGCATGAGGCTCTGAGAATAGCGCTCGGAAATCATGTTGCGCAAAGAGGTTCATTAAATGACTCCAAAAGAATCCGTTTCGATTTCAGTCATTCTAAGCCATTAAACGAGCAAGAACTAAAACAAATAGATTTAGAAGTTAATAGGCACATACGTCAAAACTCTCTTGTAAGCACTCGTTTAATGACCCCAGATGATGCTATAGGAATTGGAGCAAGAGCGCTTTTTGGAGAGAAATATGGTGAAGAGGTACGAGTAGTATCGATGGGTATTAGCGAAAATTCTGGTATTGGATTCAATAAAAATACCTACTCCCTGGAATTGTGTGGCGGGACACATGTAAATAGAACAGGAGAAATCGGGTTCTTTAAGATTATTTCTGAAACATCTTCCGCGAGTGGGATTAGGAGATTAGAAGCTTTAACAGGTAACGAAGCGTTGGAGTATATTTTCCAACAAAGAGCGACTTTGTCAAGTATTGGAAATTTGCTAAAAGCAGGTGACTCAGAAGTCGTGACGCGGTTAGCTAATTTACTAGAGCAGAAAAAAAACCTAGATATTCAACTATCAAATATTCGAAAAAAGATGGCTTTAGGAAATGGAAAAGGGGATAGTGGGTCTGTGGAAATTCTTAAAAAATCCAAAATTTCCTTTGTTGGGCGTATAGTAAATGATATCGAAGGAAAGGATCTTCGAGGGCTCTTAGACCAACAAAAAAGGGAAATTTCAACTGGTATAGTTTTGTTATTGGGTACCATGCCTAG
>MDSV01194256.1_pt1 | contig 12893 bp, 11 predicted proteins | sample 810851 | NCBI WGS metagenome assembly MDSV01 (sample SAMN05326640, study PRJNA326480) | marine metagenome | isolation source: seawater | place: Atlantic Ocean: North East | collected 2012 | reverse complement strand
GAGCAATCCCCAAGGGGCTGGAGCAAACCATCAGCGCCAGTCGCCTGGCCTCGCTTGCGACCCAATCAGAGGATCACCCAAACGGGATCGACCAGACACTGAGCTTCCAACGTGGACGGGACACGATCCAGGTCGAGCGCTTGGAAGCAGCGAGGTTGCTGATGGCCTGGCCTGCCGCCGCCGCGGATCAACAACATCAGGTGATGGGGATTGATCTGGCCACAACACTTCTGGCCGAAGGTCGACGCAGTCGTCTGGTGGAGCGCCTACGCGAAGAACTACAGATCGTGGAATCGATCGATATGGACCTGACCACACTCGAGCAGGGAAGTCTGGTGATGCTGGAAGCCTGCTGCCCTGCTGAGCACATCGAGGAAGTGGAAGCGGAGGTCGACCGCGTGCTTCAAGAGTGCGCATCCACACCCGTTCAGGCCGCTGAAATGGAGCGGGGGCGACAGCTGGTCGGGAACGGTCTTCGCTTCAGCTTGGAGGCTCCCGGTTCTGTGGCTGGCATCGCAGGACCCCAGGCGCTTTGGCGAGAACCGCAGGATCCCTTGAGGCCACTGCAAGATCTGCAGAACTGGACTGCGGCTGGCTTGCAATCCGACGTTTTCGGACAGCTGCAGGCGTCCAAGGCCTTCACGTTGGTAGCCCTGCCAGAGGAGGAGGGCTGATGGCACTGCCTGATCTGATCCTCGACCCTCTCGCCACTCCAGGAGTGCTGGCGGCAAAAGCCTTAATCCGCCACGGCAGCGCATCGGATCCAGAGGGACTGAGGGGCGCTCATCAGTTGCTGGGCTCTGTCCTGAGCCGAGGCTGCGGGCCCTACGGACCGATCCAGCTTGCAGACCTGGTGGAGGGATGCGGAGCCGGACTGCGCTGCGACACCCATGAAGATGGCCTGCTGATCAGCCTCAAATGCCGTGATGTTGATGCCGAGAGGCTGTTGCCGGTGATCGGCTGGATGCTCAGACAGCCACACCTGAGGCCGGATCAAGTGGAACTGGAGAAAGAGCTCAGCCTCCAAGCACTATTGCGCCAGAAGGAGGACGCGTTCCACCTTGCCTATGACGGTTGGCGATCTCTGGCCTACGGGTCCGGCTCCTATGCCCACGATCCCCTTGGTGTGGCTGAGGAACTGAAAGAGATCAGCCCCGACCAACTCCGATGCCTGGCCGCTCAACTCGAAGACCATGGCTCGGTGTTGGCGCTCTCCGGCACCATCCCGACCAAGCTGCTCAAGTTGATGGAGAGCCACGAAGCCTTCCAGGAGGGTGGAGCGCAGCCGATCACTCTCGCTGCATCAACGCCTCGTGGCACAAGCCTGAGAACGGAACAGGGGACCCTAAGCATCAGAGAGCAGACCACTGAACAGGTGGTGCTAATGCTCGGGCAACCCTCCCTTGCCCACGGCCACCCTGATGATCCAGGCCTTCGCCTACTTCAAGCCCACCTCGGCCAAGGCATGTCCAGCCTCTTATTCCGCCGGTTACGCGAAGACCACGGCGTTGCTTATGACGTCGGCGTGCACCATCCGGCACGGGCTGGAGCAGCACCGTTCGTGATGCATGCTGCAACCAGCACCGATCGCTCCAAGCTCTCTCTTCAGCTGCTTTTAGAAAGCTGGAATGAGATGTGTTCCAAACCTCTCGACCCCGATGATCTGCAGCTGGCGAAGGTGAAAGTTCGCGGCCAGCTTGCTCACGCCTCCCAAACCACCGGACAACGGGCGGAGCGTCGAGCCCAACTGAGAGGTCTGGGCTTACCCGATGACCACGACCAACGTTGTTTAGAGATCATGGATGCGCTTGATCCAGTCTCGATTCAACGAATCGCAGCCGAGCACCTCAGTCGACCACTGCTCAGCCTCTGTGGCCCGCAAGCCTCGCTCAGGGTTCTGGAGTCTCAGTGGGAGGCTCGGCAAGGGGAAGCTCGGCAACGCTGAGGTGGTCGTTCGGCACTAGAAAAGTGCCACGACGGAAACGGACCGCAACGGTTTCCAAGGGCTTCAGACCCACCACTTCGCCTAATTCATCAGTGGAGACAAGGTCGGGCGGTCGCAACATCGGCATTGGATCCGCTGTCTTCAGATAGGGCAACGGCCGCACCAGCCGCACCTGATCACCGATCGAAACGTCCATGCACCATGGGCAATCACCCTCTCCTACTGCAGGATGGGGCCAGCTGAATGCAGCTGGTGCGGGCACTGGCCACCTGGAGCGGCGCATTTGCCGGTCTGATGCTGACCCTTGTTGGCAGCCTGATTCCTGCTGCAATGCTGTGGCCAGGGGTTCCTTTGGAGGTGCTGCCCTTACCCAGCACCTGGCAAGTGCCGGCGCTTTTGATCTGTGCTCTGGTTTGTGGGCCTCGTGCGGGTGTGATCGCCTCAGTGGCCTATCTCACAATCGGCCTTGTGGATCTTCCTGTTTTCCACGACGGAGGCGGCCCCGGCTATCTGCTCAATCCAGGTTTCGGTTATTTGGCTGGTTTTGTACCGGCTGCCTGGCTGTGCGGACGCCTGTCGCAACAGGAAGGGATGAATGATTTGGCGCGTCTGACCCTCGCTGCCATTGCAGGGCTGGTCATGATTCAAATTTGCGGCCTGCTCAATCTTCTTGTTGGTGGCCTGCTCGGCCGCTGGGCCGATCCCCTTCCCGAACTGTTGTTCAGTTATGGGGTAGGCCCCCTTCCCTCGCAGCTGGCCCTCTGTGTTGCAGCAGCCCTGCTGGCCCTTCCCTTGCGTCGCCTGTTGTTGATCGAATGATGCGTTCCGTTCGACGCAAGTTCCTGCCCAATCACCTCGCGCGCGGACCGTTGCTCCTGCTCGGTTTGATCATCGTGATCGTGGATCAGGTGAGCAAAGCCTGGGTAAGACACAATCTTGAGCCAGGCATTCCCTCTGAATTTCTGCCTGGGCTGATCCAGCTCCGCTGGGTGCGCAACACCGGAGCGGCCTTCAGCCTCTTCAGCGATTCCACCACGTTGCTGGGAGTTCTGAGCCTGTTGGTCGGGGTGACCGTGGTGTTCTGGATCTGGCGCAGCCAGCAACAACCCTTGTGGCAGGGCCTAGCCCTCGCCTTCCTATTGGGAGGCACGATCGGCAACGGGATCGATCGGTGGAGACTCAACCATGTCACCGACTTTCTAGAACTGGTGCCAGTGTCGTTTCCGATCTTCAATGCAGCGGATATCGCCATCAACCTTGCAGTCGCCTGCTTTGCCATCGATGCCCTAACCCGCCGCCATGAGCACCGTCCCCACTGAGGCGAAAGCAGCTGCAAGCAACCCGATTCAATCCGGGACCTGGCAATTGGTGCTCCAGCAGGAGAGGGAAGCAGACCGAGAGATCATCCTGCACGGAGAGGCCTATCGAATCGGTAGGGATTCCGAGCTGGAGATTGCCCTCAACCACCCTGCTGTGAGCCGCAATCATGCAGTGCTTGAGCGCGACCGAAATCACTGGCGCCTCCGAGATCTCAACTCAACCAATGGCCTGTGGTGGCAGGGCAGGCGTATCCACGAGCTGGTGTTACGAGACGGTGATCGCGTCAGCCTTGCCCCCGCAGCCGATACCGGTGCTCCGGTGCTCTGCTTCCTGAATCGAAGGGATCGCCTGCACCGCAGCCTGGAGAAAGCTTTAGGCATCGGTGTGCTTGCCGGCCTGGGAAGCGGCTTCCTGCTGCTTCTACTGGCAGCAGTGACCGTGCCAGTGAGAGGCAGGCTGGCGACCGTGCAGGGGCCGATCGCCATCTATGACCGCCATGACGCACCCCTGCTGTCGGTGGATTCGAGTCGGCACCGTGAACTGCCAAGCCTTAACAGTTTTTCTCCCTACCTGATCAAGGCTCTGCTCAGTAGCGAAGACAATCGCTTCTGGTGGCATCCGGGTGTTGATCCGATCGGCACCTTGCGCGCCTTCCTCACCAACTACAGCGGCGGCACGATCAAGGAAGGTGGCAGCAGCATCACCCAACAACTAGCGCGCAGTCTTTACCCCGATCAGGTTGGCCAGGGTGACAGCCTCGGGCGCAAGTGGCGTGAACTGCTTGTCGCCATCCAGTTGGAAACACGCTTCAGCAAAGGACAACTGCTGCTGAGTTATCTCAACAGGGTGTATCTCGGAGTTGGTTGGGGGTTTGAGGACGCCTCCCAGGCCTATTTCGGACGATCCGCCGCTGATCTCAGCCTTGAACAGGCAGCCCTGCTTGTGGGTCTACTCCCGTCACCAAACGGGCATGATCCCTGCCGATACCCACAGCGGGCACTCAAGGCCCGCAATCGGGTGCTGAACAAGATGGCCGACTCTGGGCGGCTCTCGCTCGAACAAGCCAGGCTGGCTCGACGCCGGCCGGTGCAATTAACCAGTTCGGCGTGCAGCGATCAAGCCAGCCGCAGGTCCGCTCCCTTCTATACCGATCAGGTGCGTCGAGATCTGAGCGCGCTGGTGGGCCCCGATGTGGCGGCTGAGGGCAATTTTCTGATCGAGACCTATCTCGACCCGATGCTGCAGGACGTGGTGCAAAGGCAACTCGCTCAGCGACTCATGGCATCCCAGGAGGTTGGAGTGAGTGAGGGAGCTGCGGTGCTACTCGACAGTCGGTCAGGAGGTGTCTTGGCGATTGCCGGTGGCAAGGATTACCGCAGCAGCCAATTCAACCGTGCCTCCATGGCAGAGCGGCAGCCAGGCAGCACCTTCAAACTGATCACATTCCTGGCCGCCCTGGAACAGGGGATCCAAGCCGCAGACAGAATTGACTGCAGCCCGATGCGCTGGAGAGGACAGAGCTTCAATAGCTCTTGCAAAGGCAAGATCAGCCTCAACCAGGCCTTCGCCTCCAGCAGCAACACAGCAACGCTTCGCCTTGCACAACGCGTCGGCCTGGAGCAAGTGGTGCAACAAGCCAGGCGTCTTGGTATCAGCACCCCCCTGGATCCAGTGCCGGGTCTTGCCCTTGGACAGAGTGAAGTGCGCTTGATCGAGCTGTCGGCGGCCTACGCGGCCGTTGCCAACGATGGTCTCTGGCATCAACCCAGCACGATCAGGCGCCTGGTGGATGCCGAAACCTGTCGGGTGCAACAGCTCAAAGACTGCGGAAGCCTGGGAGGAAGCACCACCACCATCGCCGGAGCCCGGCAGGCGGTACGGCAGCCGATCGCTCGGGCGATGCAGGGGATGCTGCGCAGTGTTGTGCGATCAGGGACTGGTGGTGGGGCCCAACTCGGCGGCCAGGAAGGCGGGAAAACCGGAACGACCAACGACGGGCGTGACCTGCTGTTCATCGGTTATGAACCCAAACGCCACTGGGTACTCGGCATCTGGCTCGGCAACGATGACAACACACCCACAGCAGCATCCAGTGCCTTGGCAGCATCCCTTTGGAGCGACATCATGCGAGCGGCAGATCGGGGAACTAACACCACACCGTGAAGTCGAACACACGCTGGCTGTTCTGGGGAGGCGGTGCCCTTGTCGCCCTTGTGGTGCTTGGAATGGTGCTGCAAGCCGTTCGCAATCTCCTCTGGGACTTGAGCTACTGGCTCCCCCCCTGGATGGTGGGCCCGGTGCTGCTGCTCGCCGCCGGGCTGATCGTGGCACTGATCAGCCAGATCGGATGGCCCTGGTACAAGGCATGGAAACGGGAGCTTGACGGGCGCAATGACCCGACCACCCAGTTGCCTGCACCGCCCGACACACGTCGTCAGGCAGCCGAACAAAGCCTCGAGAGCATCGACCGCCTCCTGGACAAGCTGGATGATGCAGTCAGTCGCGAGGGCCTACGTCAGGAAAGGGAACGGGTCGCCCAAGAACTGAAGCGCGGAGATCTCACCGTCGTGGTCTTCGGCACCGGATCGAGCGGCAAAACATCCCTGATCCGGGCACTGCTCAATGAAATTGTTGGAGATGTCGGTGCCGCCATGGGCACCACAACAGAAACTCGTACTTATCGCTTGCGCCTGAAGGGGATCCGGCGTGGTCTGCTGCTGCTGGATACACCAGGAATTCTTGAGAGTGGAACGGATGGCCGCGACCGGGAGCAGGAAGCGCGACGTCGGGCCAGCAGGGCTGATCTGATGTTGGTTGTCGTCGATGGTGACCTGCGCGCCGCTGAGCTTGCGGTGACACGTCATCTCGCCAGCCTCGGCAAACGCCTGTTGCTCGTGCTGAACAAATGTGATCTGCGGGGGGAGGAGGAGGAACGCCGATTGCTGGCGCTGCTCCAGCAACGTTGTGCCGATCTGCTCAGTCCTGCCGACGTGATCGCCGCAAGTGCCGCCCCACAGTCGGTGCCAAGACCTGGTCAACAGCCATGGCAACCGCCTCCAGAAGTCGAGGCTCTGCTGCGTCGTCTTGCCAGCGTTCTCCATGCCGATGGTGAGGAGCTTCTAGCGGACAACATCCTTCTTCAGTGCCGACATCTCGGTGAAACGGGACGTCATCTACTCGATCAGCAACGCCAAATGGAGGCACGACGCTGCGTGGACCGCTACAGCTGGATCAGCGGCGGCCTTGTGGCTGCAACCCCACTACCCGGAGTGGACCTTCTCGGCACCGCTGCTGTCAATGCCCAGATGGTGATCGAGGTGGCGGGGGTCTATGGCGTCACCCTGAACCGCAGCCGTGCTCAAGAACTCGCCGTATCCGTTGGCAGGACACTGGCTGGTGTGGGGGTGGTGAAAGGAGGAATCTCTCTGATGGGCACAGCCCTCAGCTTGAACCTGCCAACACTGTTGCTTGGGAGAGCTGTGCAGGGTGTGGCAGCCGCCTGGCTCACACGCATCGCTGGAGCGAGCTTCATCACCTACTTCCAACAGGACCAGGACTGGGGGGACGGTGGGGTACAAGATGTGGTCCAACACCACTACGACCTCAACCGGAGGGAATCTGCTCTGGAGCGCTTTCTTCAGACCGCTGTGAAGAGGGTTGTGGAACCACTGCAACGCCAAGTGCAGAGGAAGCTTCCACCACGCCCAGGGCCTCGGGCGGAGGTGGAAGCATCGGACCACGGGAATCCAGGACTGTAATCAGGAGCAAATAGAACACTCCGATCGCCACAGACAGCGCTCCAGTCACAATCGCCACCCATCGTCCTCGTGGTGATGCCGGTGCTGCCATCAAGCAAACTCCCTCGCCGATGCGTTCAGGATCTCCGCCAACTGGCGCAAGTGGCAGCTTTGCGTATGGGGATTGCCAAGCACAGCCTTGAGATAGTGAAAACCGGCGTAGATGGGTCGTGAAAGCATCAGTTGTTGATTCAGCAGGCGCTGACGGGTTTTCAGCGACCAAGCCTCAATCTCTGAAGCAGTGCCCTGCAACGGACGACAAGCAAGCAAATGGAGCGGACCACTACACACCTGAAGCTGGCTCGCATCCAGGGAAGTCTCAAGACTTTGACGTCGTTCCACAGCAGAGGTGAGCAGCGAGGCAATGCCGTTCTCCCCCAATTGGCGGAGCCCCAGCCAGAGCTTGAGCACTTCGGCCGGCCGCGTGCCTTGGAGCCCTTGCTCGCCGCCATGGCCATCGCCCCAGGCGGGCTCCATGTAGGGCAAACCCGTTGCAAACGCATCCGCGAGGGTTGAGCGATCCGCCACAAGCAGCAGGGAGGAGGTTTTGGTGATCCCAAGCAATTTCTGGGGATTGACGGTGATCGAATCCGCCAGACCCAGCCCATCCAGCAGGGGGGCGGTGGTGGCTGACAACGCGAAGATCGCCCCGATCGCGCCATCCACATGCAACCAAAGTTGCTCACGGCGGCAGAAATTGGCCAGATCGCGCAGCGGATCGATTGCACCACGCACGGTGGTTCCCGCAGTCGCAACAACCGCCAGACACGGGCGCTGCTGGGATCGAAGGGTCTTCAATCGCGTCTGGAGCAGATCCATATCCAGACAGCCATCGTCATCCACAGGAATGGTCTGAAGCGCATCGGGCCGCAATCCCATCACCCGGACCGCCTTGGCGAGGGAGACATGGGAATCAGCACTGGCGAGCACGACCGACTCAGGATTGTGTGCGAGGCCGAGATGATGGCGGGCCACGACCAAAGCATTCAGATTGCTGAGGCTGCCTCCGCTGGCCGGTACACCTCCAGCGGAGGCTGGCAAACCAAGGCGACTGGCGAACCAGTTGCAGAGATGCCGCTCCAGCCTGGTGAGGCTGGGAGACAATTCTTCAGCGAGAAGATTGTTGTTCAGCCCAGCACAGATCAAATCAGCGGCAATGGATGCTGTGAGTGGAGGCGGATCGAGATGGGCGAGAGCACCAGGATGGGAGGGCTGGAAGGCTCCGTCCATCACCCATTGAAGATCGTCCAGTAAACGGCTGCTGGACACGCCCTCCTGTTCAGGCACCACGTCGGGGAGCACCGACAACATGGGCAAGGGGCCGCGGCAGTGGGCATCGCCGAGCCAGCGGCAGAGCTGAGAGGACGCCTGATGGAGGAACCGCTCCAGATCGGGATCCAAACCCAACGGCGAGGCGAAAGGAGCGAGGGGCTCGGTCGTTGAGGGCTGGAGATTGCCGACCAAGGGCTCGCGATCAACAGCATTCATTCTCCACCGTGATGGCACATTGACCAAAGCGAAACCTGAATTCGAAGGATTGAACGGACCGGTGACCCTGAATGAGGAGCAACAGAAGTTTTGGATGGGACTGCTGCTCAGACGGGCCGAAGCGAACGGTCGAGAAGGAGAAGTACCAGTGAGTGCAGTGGTTCTCGACAGGCGCGGACGCTGCGTCGGATTCGGAGGAAACACCCGTGAGCGGGAGCAAGATCCCCTCGGCCATGCTGAACTCGTGGCGATGCGCCAAGCCAGCCGTCTGAGAGGCGACTGGCGTTTTAATGACTGCACCCTGCTAGTCACGCTGGAACCCTGCCCGATGTGCGCCGGTGCCCTGGTGCAGGCCCGGATGGGTCATCTGATCTATGCGGCCAGAGATCCGAAACGGGGAGCGATGGGCAGCACGATCAACCTGGCAGAACACTGCAGCGCCCATCACGTCATGCAAGTGACAGGCGGTGTTCTGGAGGAGCAGGCCAGCGCCATGCTGGCCACGTGGTTCAGGCAGCGGCGACGGCGTCCTGACGGAAGCGTGGAAGCTCGGTCTCGAACAAGTTGAGAAGTCGATTCACGTTTTCGGGCTTGGAGTTGTAACCCATCAGGCCGATGCGCCAGATCTTGCCTGCCAGGGTGCCGAGGCCGCCGCCGACTTCAATGCCGTGCTCATTGAGGAGGTGTTGGGTGAATGCCTTGCCGTCGACGCCGTCAGGAATGCGAACCGTAGTGAGCGTAGGCAGACGCAAATGCTCAGGAGCATGCATCACAAGGCCCTGACTCTCAAGACCCGCCCAGAGGGCTTCAGCATTGGTGCGGTGACGTGCCCAGGCCTGTTCCAGGCCCTCTTCAGCGAGCAAACGCAGTGCTTCACGCATCCCGAAGTTCATGTTGACAGGGGCGGTGTGGTGATAAACCCTGTCACTGCCCCAGTACTGGTTGAGCAGAGAGACATCGAGATACCAGTTAGGCACCTTGTCTTTACGGGCAGCCAGCTTCTCCTCCGCGCGCGGCCCCATGGTGAACGGGCCAAGCCCTGGAGGGCAGCTAAGACCTTTCTGGCTGCAGCTATAGGCCAGATCCACCTTCCAGTCGTCGAGGAAGACGGGGACTCCTCCCAGGGACGTGACCGTATCCAGCAAGAGCAAACAATTGTGCTTGCGACAGAGATCTCCGATCCCATCCATCGGCTGGCAAATACCAGTCGATGTCTCGGCATGCACCATGGCGAGGATCGCCGGCTTGTGCTCTATCAGAGCGGCTTCGATGTCCTCAAACGCGAAGGCTTCGCCCCAGGGCTTCTCGACCACACGCACATCAGCGCGGTATCTGCCGGCCATATCAACCAGACGATTGCCGAAGTAGCCCTTCACGGCCACCAACACCCTGTCTCCGGGCTCGATGGTGTTCGCGAGGGTCGCCTCCATGGCGGAACTGCCCGTGCCACTCATGGGCAGGGTGAGGCGATTGTCGGTCTGCCAGGCGTAGCGGAGGAGTTCCTGAACCTCAGCCATCAACTCGACATAAAGGGGGTCGAGGTGGCCAATCGGTGTGCGGGACAAGGCCCGAAGCACCGTGGGGTCGGCATTAGATGGCCCTGGGCCCAGCAACAGCCGATCAGGCGTCGCTATAGGGCTCAGAGACCGGCGATGGCACGGATCAACCGAGGGGTGAGAGTGCGATGTCGCCAAAGCCCAAGAAGCAAATCGTGCGAAGCAGCCTACGCAGTCAGCTCACCCACTCTGAAATAAATGTTGGATTGCAACGCGATCAGCGCTTGCGAACGTCGGTCGCCGCCAATCCCTCAGCCATGTGCTCAAAAGGCTGACGCACCAGAGGGCAGCGTTCAATCGCGAGCCCGTCGGCAATGAGCATCTCGCAGACAACGTCTGCAAGAAGGACAATGCTGCGCACTGTGGGACCGGTGGGCACTCCCAGGCTCTTGTAGGTGTCATCAAGACCATTGAGGACACGTTCGTTGAGAATCGTGCTGTCACCGGCAACCAGCGCATAGCTGGCGTAGCGCAGGAAATAGTCCATGTCGCGAAGGCAAGCAGCCAGGCGACGGGTGGTGTAGGCATTGCCACCAGGCAAGAGAAGCTCTGGATCACCCTTGAAGAGTCTTTGGCTGGCTTCGCGAACGATTTCGGTGGCTTCGCGATTGATGAGCTCTACGGCTTGCAAGCGCAAGCTCGATTCACCGAGATAGCCATCGATGCTGTCCATGGCGTTGCGATCGAGATAGCGACCTAACTGGTCGTAACGACCGATCAACCCGGTGATGGCATCACGCATGGCGAAGGCTTTGACGGTATCAGGATGAAACGTAACACCATCAATCGGCGCAGAACCCCGATGCGCGCTGCGATGTCACCAAGTTGACAGAAACGGTTACCAATCCTGCCTGAATCGACAAGCGCAAGCGTCCAACAGAAAAAGTGTGCCCCTTGATACAAAAAGCCCCCGAATGGCTGCTTACGGTCGTTTGGTCACATAAAGGTGAGCCTCACTGGATCCCATGGGCAAGACCGCACAGGACGTTCTCAACGCAATCAAGAACGAAGGCATTGAACTGATTGACCTGAAGTTCACTGACCTGCACGGCAAGTGGCAGCACCTCACAGTCTGCGCCGATCTGGTGGATGAGGACGCCTTCCGAGATGGCCTCGCGTTTGATGGCTCTTCCATCCGCGGGTGGAAGGCCATCAACAAATCCGACATGTCGATGGTTCCAGACCCCAGCACCGCCTGGGTGGATCCCTTCTATCGCCACAAGACGTTGAGCATGATCTGCTCAATTCAAGATCCACGCACCGGGAAGCCATACGATCGCTGCCCCCGAGCCCTGGCGCAGAAGGCTCTGAATTACATGGCCAGCACCGGCCTGGCAGACACCGCCTTCTTTGGTCCCGAGCCTGAGTTTTTCATCTTCGACGACGTTCGCTACGAAAGTGCCAACGGCTCAAGCTCCTACAGCGTCGACTCGATCGAGGCTCCCTGGAATACCAACCGGGTTGAGGAAGGCGGCAACCTCGCCAACAAGATTCAGCTGAAAGAGGGTTACTTTCCCGTTTCGCCGAACGACACCTCCCAAGACATCCGCAGCGAAATGCTGCTGACCATGGGGTCCCTCGGTGTTCCCATCGAAAAACAGCACCACGAAGTCGCCACAGCTCAGCACGAACTCGGCATGAAGTTCGCTGAGCTCATCCAGGCTGCAGACAACGTGATGACGTACAAGTACGTCGTGCGCAATGTGGCCAAGAAGTACGGCAAAACGGCCACGTTCATGCCGAAGCCGATCTTCGCTGACAACGGCAGTGGCATGCATGTGCACCAAAGCCTTTGGAAAGCAGGCCAACCGTTGTTCTTCGCCCCAGGCACGTACGCCGACCTGTCGGATACAGCGCGCTGGTACATCGGCGGCATCCTCAAGCACGCGCCTTCCTTCCTGGCCTTCACCAACCCCACAACCAATAGCTACAAGCGGCTTGTGCCTGGCTTTGAAGCACCGGTGAATCTGGTGTACTCCGAGGGCAACCGATCCGCAGCCGTGCGCATCCCGCTCACAGGTCCTAGCCCCAAAGCCAAGCGCCTTGAGTTCCGCTCCGGCGATGCTCTAGCCAACCCTTACCTGGCCTTCAGCGCCATGATGATGGCTGGACTCGACGGGATTAAGAACCAACTCGACCCAGGCGATGGCCTCGACAAGGATCTGTTCGAGATGCCTGCGGAAGAACTGGCCAAGATCGATACGGTTCCCGCTTCACTGAACGGTGCACTGGAAGCACTTCGTGCAGATCACCACTATCTGCTTGAAGGTGGCGTCTTCACGCAAGACTTCATCGACAACTGGATTGACATCAAGTACGAGGAAGTGCAACAGCTGCGTCAGCGTCCCCATCCCCACGAGTTCACCATGTACTACGACGCCTGATCAAACAGGATTAGTAGCACTAGGAGACTTGAATGTCTCTCAATGGCTCCCAACACGGGGGCCATTTTTTTTGGGAATAGGCATCGATTAACAGCCAATTCAGAGATGCTTGGGCCAGGTCTCAACCGAACTGCAGGGCACGATTGAGTGCATGGCTAATAACCACAGAGGATTCACGGTCAATGCTTACAAGATGAGAAGTGGGGCCCATTAGAGCGACGGTCATCAAGAGATTGCGCAAATGGATGAACGTCGACTCCCTGGCGGGCTGCAACCTGCGCCAGAGGCAGAGTTCGCAGGGCGAACATCTCAGATAAGGAGTCTTCAGTGCCCACCGAACTGGCAGAGGGAAGGGAGTGGGGCCAGAGGCTCCTGCGCTGCCTAAGGCAGTGTCAGCCCCGTT
>MDSV01192234.1_pt1 | contig 12894 bp, 11 predicted proteins | sample 810851 | NCBI WGS metagenome assembly MDSV01 (sample SAMN05326640, study PRJNA326480) | marine metagenome | isolation source: seawater | place: Atlantic Ocean: North East | collected 2012 | reverse complement strand
GTACCTTCAGCCGACAGTAAAACATTTTCCACTTAAACGTTATGTTCACCCAGATGAATTTAAAGAACTTAAAGAAATAGCTTTAAACAAAGGTTTTTTAATAGTGGCATCTTCGCCTCTTACAAGGTCCTCTTACCATGCTGATGAAGATTTTTTTAAAATGAAACAGTTGAGAGAGAAACAATCTCAATGCCATCCGCTTCAATAAAAAAAAAAATTCCCTGTTCAAAAAATAATCTAATCAAGATGGTTCTTGATATTGAAAAATATCCAGAATTTGTCCCATGGTGTATTAAAGGTAAAATTCACAGCATAAAAAATAAAGATAATAAATTTGAAATTATAGCTGACTTAACTATTGGTAAAAGTTTTTTTAATGAAACTTATAAAAGTTTTGTAACTTACGATAAGTCTGCCGATGTTATTTTTGTAAAAAATATTGATGGACCTCTAAAGTATTTAGAAAATAAATGGTTTTTTAAACAAATAGGGGAAAGTAGCGAAATATACTTCGATATTAATTTTGAGCTTAAAAATAAGATTTTAAACTTATTCATGATAAAATCATTTGATATTGGCTTAAAAAAAATAGCTGATGCCTTTGAAAAAAGAGCAATTAAATTATTTAATAGCAGAAGTAATTAATTCCAAACATTTTTTTACAGTAGACTTTTGAATGTATGTGCGTCCTTTATTTTTAAATAAATATTTTTTAATTTTAATTTGATTTCCACTTTTTATGCCTATAAAAACTAATCCAACAGGTTTTTTTCTTGTTCCACCTCTTGGTCCAGCTATCCCGGTAACAGATACAGATATGTTAGTATTGGCAATTTTACTAACATTTTTAACCATAGATTTACAGACTTGCCCACTTACAGCCCCATATTTTTTTATAATTTTTTTTGGAACTTTAAGAATTTTAATTTTAGCATCATTTGAGTAGGTAATTAGACCGAGATTAAATACTTTAGAAGATCCACTTACATTAGTTATAGCGCTAGCAAGCATTCCTCCAGAGCATGATTCAGCAAAAGAAATTTTTATTTTTTTTTTTTGCAATATATAAACAATCTTTTTAGCAATATTTTTCATAATTAAAAAAATTTTGATTTTATTATCATGAATGCAATTAATGTAATTACCGTATAAACACCAGCAATAATATCATCCAATATTACACCTAAACTGTTTTTGTATTTTTTATCAATATAGTTTATTGGAAAAGGTTTTTTAATATCAAAAAATCTAAATATTATAAAAATATAAATGTAATACATTAAAGCTTCTCCTATTTCTTTATTTCCATTGTGAGAAATTTCATATAAGTAAAGCGGTATAGATTGACCAATTACTTCATCGACTACTATTTCTTTTGGATCCTTATTATCTTTATCTTTAATATAAATTTTAATTGCGTAAAATGAATAAAAAAAAATTATTAATAATGATAATAATATTATTTCGTTATTCACTTCAGCAATATGAAAAAAATAAAATAATGCAAACATTGTAATTGCTGATGCAAAAGTTCCCGCTGCAAATTTAATTTTTCCAACACCAAAAAGAGTTACAAATAAAAAATTTATTTTATTAATCATTACTAATCACCGAAGTAATAACTTCACAGGCTATAGCCTTTTCTTTTCCTATTAGACCAAGTTTTTCTGTTGTTTTACCTTTTATATTAATTTGATTTTTAGAGATTTGACAGAGATTGGAAATACTTTTGATCATTTTATTTTTATATTTTTCAATTCTAGGAGTTTGAGTAATTATATTTATATCTAAATTATTTATATGGTAGTTTTTTAAATTAATTTGATTAATTACTCTTTTTAGTAAAATAGTTGATCTAATATTTTTAAATTTATTTTTTTTATCGGAAAACATTTGACCAATATTACCCATTTTGCATGCTCCTAATATTGCATCTATTACTGAGTGTAAAACAGGATCACCATCTGAATGACCTAAAGTTCCTAATTTTGATTTTATTTTTAAACCACCTAAATAAAGTTTTCTACCTGGAACTAGTCTATGAACATCAAAACCTATACCAACGTATTTTTTTTCATTCTTTAATGATTTAAATATCTTTAAATCTTCTTTATCAGTTATTTTTAGATTTGTTTTTGATCCATTAACAGTAAAAACTTTTTCTTCATCAGAAGTAAATAATGAAGCATCATCGTCAAATTTTTCATTAATATTTCTTAAATGTTTTTCGTAGATTTTTTTATAAGTGAATCCTTGTGGAGTTTGGGCAAATCTTAAACTATCTCTTTCAATATTTTTAAAAATTAAATTTTTACTCACACGTTTAGAAGCATCAGCAATTCTAATAACTGGTATTACTGCATGTTTTCTTTTAAGATTTGAAATTATATCTTTTATTATTCTTTTTGATGTATTTGGTCTTGCCGTATCGTGAATGATTACCTTTGTGCACCCCATTTTCTTAATCTTTTTTAAAGCTAACAGAGTAGAATCTTGCCTAGTTTTTCCACCAATAATTTTTATTTTGGAACCTAAATCAATTTTTTTTAAATATCTTTTATGTTTTTTATTGTATACGATAATCGTTCTTTTAATTTTGGGAAATCCTTTAAAGGAGTTAATAGAGTGTTCTAATAAAGTTTTTTTATTTATATAACAATAAGGTTTTGGACGGGTTGATTTAAGTCTTTTTCCATCACCGGCAGCAAGTAATATAAGAAATATGCTCATTTTTTAAATTTTTATTATATTTATTAAAAATAATAACTATTATTAAACAAATGATACATACCATTAAAAATAGCAAATGGGTAATAACAACATCATTAATTTGTATATTGTTTGGCCTATTAACTTTTTTTACATTTATAGATAAAAGCTTTATTGATTTAAATAAAAAAAATTTTCAATTATTATTAATATTTGACTTAGTTTTATTAGCCCTTTTTTTTCTCTTAATTATTAGAGAAACTTATAAAGTTTTAAAAGCTAAGCATAAAGGTCAACTAGGGTCAGAAACAAGAATTAAATATCTAGCTTTTTTCTCTCTAACTACTTTGTTGCCATCTTTATTAATAGCAACATTTTCATTAGTACTTTTTTATGCAGGATTAGAAAAGTATTTTAATGCTAAAATTAAATCTGCTGTAAATAACTCTTATGATGTTGCTAAAAATTACATAGAAGATAGTAAAAGATCTATCACTTCTGACATTACTTTGGTTTATATAGATATTAATAATCAATTCAGTTTGTTTTACGATAACCCTAAGAAGTTTCAATCGATTCTAGCTTCACAAAGATTATTAAGAAGATTGGACGAAATTCATCTTATAGATAGTTCAGGTAATATAATTATGTCTAACATAATAGATCCAACAGGCAAATTTGTTCCTCCACCAGAAGAAGCATTTATAAAATCTTTAAATAATAAACCAGTTCGAATAACAGATTCTTTTTCTAACAGAACTTCTGCTTTGATAAAACTTAATAACTTTATTGATACTTATTTATACATTGTAAAATTTATGGACCCTAAAATGATTAATTACCTTAAAGATACCGAACAGGCAGTTAATTTTTATTACAGTGTAGAAAATCAACAAACAGGTATAAAAATAACGTTTGCTATTATTTATCTTTTAATTGTTGCATTGTTACTTTTCTTATCAATAATAATATCAATTAATTTTGCTTCCAGACTAACCTTGCCTATTATTAATTTAATTAAAGCTTCTACAAAAGTTAGTTCAGGTGACCTTAATGCAAAAGTTCCCAAAATTGAAACTGATAAAGATTTTGAAAAGTTAAACGAAAATTTTAATTTAATGTTAGATAAAATTAAAACACAGCAAGAAAAACTTCTTTTTACAGAAAGACATGCCGCTTGGGAAAATGTTGCTAGAAAGTTAGCTCACGAAATTAAAAATCCACTTACTCCTATACAATTATCTATTGATAGAATAAGAGAAAAATATCTTTATAAAATTAAAGAAGATAAAGAAAATTTTTCTAGTTACTTAAATACAATTACAAAACAAATAAAAGATATTGAACATCTTTTAAATGAATTTTCTGATTTTGCAAGAATGCCTAAACCAATATTTAAAAAAATGGATTTAGTTAAAACAATATCTACAGCTATTAAACTGCTTGAGGTATCTGATAAAACTATAAATATAAATTTTTCTAAGTCTAGCTCTTCATATTTTATTTTTGCTGATGAAGAACAATTTAATAGAGTTTTTATAAACTTAATAAAAAATTCAATTGAATCTATTAATGAAATTAAAAGTGAAAATGTTGATTTTAAAGGGAAAATTAATATAGATATTATTGAAGATAAAGAATATATATATGTTGATGTTTTAGACAATGGAGTTGGTTTTGATCTTGTCGATAAAACAAAAATGCTGACACCTTATTATACGACTAAAAATACAGGTACTGGATTAGGTTTAGCAGTTGTTAAAAAAATTATAAATGATCACAATAGTTTAATTAATTTTAATTCAGTTACAAATGGAGCAAAAGTAAACATTACAATTCCAAAATATTATGGCTAATGAAATTTTAGTTGTTGATGACAATTCTGACATCAGAGTTTTAATTACTGGTATTTTAAAAGATCAAGGTCTTATAGTAAGAGAGGCTGCTAATTTTGATCAAGCAATGTCAGAGATAAATAAAAAACTTCCTGATGTTGCTGTTATAGATGTAAAGATGGATAAAGGGGATAATGATGGTATTGAACTTTTGACTCATATCAAATCTAAGGACGATGATGTTCCTGTAATAATGATATCTGGTCATGCAAATGTTCAAATGGCAGTTGATTCCTTAAAATTAGGAGCTTTTGAATTTATTCAGAAACCTTTTTCTTCAGAAAGATTATTAAATTTCGTGAAAAGAGCTATAGAGACTGTAAATCTTAAAAAAGATAAAGATATTTTAGAAAGTAAACTTTTTCATTCATTTGATATAATTGGTGAAAGTCAATCTATACAAAAAATTAAAAATCTAATTTTAAAACTATCAAATACAGAAAGTAGAGTTTTCATATCAGGACCAGCTGGATCTGGAAAAGAGTTGGTAGCACGTCAAATTCATAAAAAATCATCTAGATCAAAAAAACCCTTCGCAATTGTTAATGGCGCACTCCTAGATCCAGAAAAATATGAAGTACAACTTTTTGGATCAGAAAGTGCAGAAAACATTATTAATTATGGATTTTTAGAAAAAGCAAAAGATGGAACCTTACTAATTGATGAAATTACAGAAATACCTTTAGAAACACAGGCAAAAATTTTAAGAGTTTTAATTGATCAAAAGTTTAAAAGAGTTAATGGCAATGAAGAAATTAATGTAAATGTTAGAATAATTAGTACATCTAGCAAAAACATAAGGGAAGAGGTTGATAAAGGTAATTTTCGAGAGGATTTATATCACAGACTAAACGTTGTACCTATTTTCCTTCCTGCTTTAAAAGATAGAATTGATGATATTCCATTATTATTAAAATATTTTTCTAAAAAAATATCTGAACTTAATGGAATTACTGAAGCAGAGTTTGATACAGATTTAGATTTATTTTATAAGTATAGTTGGCCAGGTAATGTTAGAGAATTAAGAAATTTAGTAGAAAGAATAACCATACTCTCAGTTAATGACAGCAAAGTCGATATGGCTAATTTAATTCAAGACTCAATTTCACAAAAAAATATAACGGGAGATAAAGAAAAAGATAAAAGTGTACTTTCTTATCCATTAAAAGAAGCTAGGGAAAAATTTGAAAAAGATTATTTAACTTCACAAATTAAGAAACATAGAGGTAATATTTCTAAAACTGCCGAATTCGTAGGAATGGAAAGATCAGCACTTCATCGAAAACTCAAAACTTTAGGTATTAAAGATTTAAATTAAAATGAATATAATAATTTGCGGCGCTGGACGAGTTGGATTTTCTATATCAAAACAATTATCTGCACAAGGTCATTCTATAACAGTTGTTGATCAGTCTAGTGAGTTTATTCAAAAGATAAATGAAACTCAGGATGTAAAAGGAATTGTTGGAAGAGCTACGTTTCCTTCAGTATTGGAAAAAGCTGGAGCTGAAGAAGCCGATATGATTATAGCTGTCACTCAAAATGATGAAACAAATATGGTTATATGCCAAGTAGCATATTCAATCTTTAAAATTAATAAAAAAATTGCACGAGTAAGGAGTCAAGAATTTTTAGGAGGAAAGTGGGGAAAATTATATGGTGAATCAAATTTACCAATAGACGTAATAATTTCTCCAGAGCTTGAAGTAGCCAAATCATTACAAAGAAAATTGGAAGCGCCAGGAGCATTAGATAGTGTTCCTTTTGCTAATGGAAAAATAAAAGTTTTAGAAATAAACCTAGCTAAAGATTGCCCTCTAGTAAATACTGAATTAAGCAAACTTACAGATAGATATCCAGATTTAAAAGCGAATATTCTAGGAGTAATAAGAGGTGAAAAATTTTTAATTTTAAAAAAGAAAGATAAAATGTTAGTTAATGATAAAGCTTTTGTAGTAATAAATGCTTCGCAAATAAATAAAACTTTATCAGCATTTGGCCATGAGGAAAAAAGGGCAAAGAAAATACTAATCGTTGGTGGAGGAAATATTGGATTTAATTTAGCAAAAAATTTAGAAACTGATTCTGAAGGTGTTAGGGTAAAAATCATAGAAAAAAATAAAGATAGAGCTGAATTTATTGCTAATGAACTAAATAACACAATTGTAATTAATGGTGACGGACTAGACGAAGATGTTTTAAAAGAAGCAAATATTGAAGAGTCAGAGACTGTTTTATCACTTACTAATGATGATGAGGACAATATAATGGTCAGTGTGTTAGCAGAAAAAAATACACCGAATAAAAGAACTATAGCTTTAGTAAATAAACAAAACTACAGTTTGCTTCAATCGTCACTTAAAATTGATGATTTAGTTGACCCAAGACTTACGACAATCTCAACAATATTAAAGCATGTACATAAAGGAACTATAGAAACTGTTTATACTCTTTTAGATGGAGAGTTTGAGTTTATTGAAGCAGAAATTTTAGAAACATCGGAGCTTATTAGTAAATCTTTAAAAGATTCAAATCTTCCTAAAGAAATTAGAATTGGAGCAGTAGTAAGAAAAAAAGAAGTAATTATACCAAAATCAGATTTTAAATTTGAAAAAAAAGATTTAGTTGTATTTTTAACTAAAAGAGAGCATTTAGAAAAAGTTGAAAGTTTATTTAGAATAAGTTCATTAGTTTAATGAATTATAAAAGTATATTATTTTATATCGGTATTTTTTCTTTACTTGTATCACTTTTTTCTATTTTTAATATTTTATATACAATCTATTTTATTTATTACATAGATTTAAATTCTTATATATTAACATTTATACTATCTTTTGTTTTTGGTTCCTTTTTTTGTTATATTGGTAAAAAGGATAGTAATAGAATTTTACTATCGGAGCAGATTATTTTTATTTTATTAAGTTTTATTTTAATCCCAGCATTAATTAGTATTCCTTATTATCTTAGCATATACAATATAAGTTTTTTGAATTCCTATTTTGAATCTGTATCAGGCTTTACAGCAACAGGATTTTCTATAATTAAAAATGTAGAGGTTGTAGATGAACCTTTGCTTTTATGGAGATCAAGTTCCCAATGGTTAGGTGGTTTATTATTTTTATTAGCAACTATTGGAACTATAGGGTCCAAACAAGTTAAAATTAAGCCATCTTATCTTGTATCTGGTGGCGCCTCAGGTAGAAATTTTTATAATAATTTTAATGTTAACTTTATTAAGATTTTTTTAATTTATCTTTTTTCAACAATAGCTCTTATCTTTATTTTTAAAATATTTAATATAAGACTTTTAGAATCCTTTAACTTAGCTTTTACAGTTATTTCAGCAGGTGGTTTTTTTTCTACAAACAATTTATCTTCAATTATTTTAACTGATATTCAAATATTTGTTTTATCTATAGCTTTGTTAATACCTATATTTAATTTTTTTATATTATTTGATATTATTAGTAAAAAATTTAAATTTAAGAATTATCAAGAAGACTTACATTTGGCTGTTTTTTTAGTTTTATCAATTGTCTTTTTTTATTTTTTTATTAATTCAAATGAAAGTTTTCCTAAAGTTTTATTGTCAGTAACATCATCAATTGCAACTTCTGGTTTGACTATGTATTCGGAAAATCAAAATTCTGCTTTATTTTTTATACTTCTTACAATTGTTGGTGGATCCCTAGTTTCAACATCATCAGGTTTTAAATATACTAGATTTTATATTTTGTTAAAAATTTCTTACCAAGAAATTATAAGAATTGTTAAACCTATTAATATTATTGATAAAAATCTCTTTAATCGTGAAGCAATAATTGATGATCAAGATGTCAAAGTTGCATTTTTAGTTTTTATATCTTTTATTTTATCTTTATTTATCTTATCTTCTATACTAACAATTGATAACTTATCTTTTGAAACTTCATTTAAATTATCAATTCTTACCTTAACAAACACACTAAGTTCTTCATTATATGGTTTGGATAACGTTGTTTTTTTTGATTTAAATAACTTTAGCAAAGTGTCATTAATATGCTTTATGCTTTTAGGAAAAATTGAAATTATTGCTATTTTATTTTTAATTAGTAAATTTATTTTTAGAGAGTAGTTTATGGCTAATATACTTATTTTGGGCGCAGGATCTATGGGAACAGCATTTTCAGTTCCTTGTTCTGACAGAAATCATAAAGTAACTATTGTAGGAACGCATTTAGAAAATAATTTTATTGATAAAATTAATTCCTCAAGAAAGCATCCTGTTTTAGATTGTGAAATTTCGAAAAATGTGTCTTTTGAAAAATATTCAAATTTTAAAGATATAATTAATAAAGAAATCGATCTTATAGCAGTAGCAGTAAGCTCTAAAGGAATTGAATGGGCTTCGTTGGCTTTGAGTAGTGCTTTAACGAAATCTATTCCAATATTAATATTAACAAAAGGTCTATCAATAAATAATAATAATTATGAAGTTCTGGCTCATAAAATGGAAAGATTGTTAAAAGAAAATGGTATTAAAGAAATAAGTATATCCGGAGCCGGAGGTCCTTGCTTAGCAAAAGGTTTAGCTAATAGAGCTCATACATCTGTTATTTTTGCTAACAGCGATATTAAAGTAGCAAGTAAGATTGCAAATCTAGTAACAACAGATTATTACCACATATCTACATCAACAGACGTAATAGGGGTAGAGACTTGTGCTGCTATAAAAAATATTTTTTCAATGGTGATAGGAGCTTCAGAAGGTTTATGTATGCAAAAAGCGTTAAAATCTATAAGTAAAAATAATTTTTTAAATACAGCAGCAGCTTTATTACAACAATCAATTTATGAGATGATAATTTTTACTGAAAGAGTCAAAGGAAAAAAAGAAACCGTCATAGGACCTGCTGGTATTGGAGATTTATACGTTAGTGCTGATGGAGGAAGGAATAGTAAAATGGGTTATTATTTAGGTCAAGGCATGTCTTTTGTTGATGCAAAAAATCAAAAAATGAAAGAAGATACAGTCGAAGGAGCAGATTTAATAATGGAAATTGGAAGTAAAGTAAAAAAAGATTATAGTCATAAAGAATTACCTCTAATGATAAGTATGATTGATACTATATGTAACTCAAAACCATTAAATGTAGAATGGAAAAATTTTAAGTTATAAAAATTGAAAAAAAAGAAATTTATTATTGGAATTGATCAAGGAACAACATCATCACGAGCCATACTATTTAATACAGATGGAAGGTTAATTTTTAAATCACAACAAAAAATAAAACAATATTTTCCCAAAGATGGTTGGGTTGAACAAAACCCAGAAGAAATTTGGAAAACAACTAAAAAAGTTTTATTAGAAGTTATAAAAATGTCTCTAATCCTTAAAGGGGACATTCTATCAATTGGGATTACTAACCAAAGAGAAACTACAATATTATGGGATAGAAATACCTCTAAACCTATTTATAATGCGATTGTTTGGCAAGATATTAGAACAGCTGATTTTTGTAAAAAATTTAAAACAAAAAAAAGGAATATTTTAATTAATAGAAAAACAGGATTATTTATTGATCCTTACTTTTCAGCAACAAAAATAAGGTGGTTATTAAAAAATATTCCAAAGGCAAAAAAACTTTTAAAAAAGAAGCAATTGTTATTTGGTACTGTAGATACGTTTATTTTATGGAGATTAACAAAAAAAAGTATTCATGCCACAGATTCAACTAATGCTTCAAGAACTATGTTATATAATCTCTCTACTAATAATTGGGATAATGACATACTAAAAAGCTTACAAATTCCAAGACATATACTTCCAACGATTAAGGATTCTTCTGATAATTTTGGTAAAACGCATAAGTCTATAACTGGAAAATCATATCCAATTACTGCAATTTTAGGTGATCAGCACGCATCACTTTTTGGTCAGTGTTGCTTTAATAAAGGATCAGTTAAAATTACTTATGGTACTGGAGCATTTTTATTAATTAATACAGGTTTTAAAAAAATATATTCACAAAATAAATTAATTACTACTCTTGGTTATAGATTAAATGGAAAGTCAACTTTTGCTTTAGAAGGATCAATATTTACTGCTGGCGCTACTCTAGAGTGGTTTAAAGATAAATTAAAATTAATAAAAAATATTAATGAAATAGAAAAAATAATTAATTCAATTACAGATAATGCTGGCGTTTATTTAGTTCCTGCTTTTAACGGTTTAGGAGCACCTTATTGGGATTCCAAAGTTCGCGGAGTACTATCTGGATTATCAAGTGGTGTAGGATTTAATGAAGTTGTAAGAGCAGGAGTTGAGTCATCTGTTTATCAGACTTATGACTTAATTAAAGCAATTGAAAAAGAAGGACTAAAAACGAAAGTTGTAAAAATAGATGGAGGAATGGCAAAAAATAATTGGTTTTCTCAATTTTTATCTGATGTATTAAATCTTAAAGTGAAGAGAACAAATTTATTAGAAACAACAGCTCTTGGAGTTGCTTTTATGGCTGGAATACGTATTGGTGTATTTAAGTCACTAAGTGATATTTCAAAAAAACGACAAAAAATTACTATTTTTAAAAGTCAAATAAATACAAAAAAAAGAAAAATATTAATTTCTGGCTGGTCAAAAGCACTCAAAAAGTCCATGATTCGCTAGTTTTTAGAGCTTTTTTGATCAATTTTATTACAACTATTGATTTACATTAATTCACAGTCATTATTTTTATAATATGTTGTAAAATAGCAACATTCAATAAGCTAGATAAATCAACGTTTTATGAATATAAATTAGTTTTTTAGCTTATTAGTGGAGGATGATCAAAAATTACCTATATGAATCATGCATTTATTTGTTTAAAAACATGTCTAGTTATAATTTTAAAAATATTTTTATAATTGAAAATATAAATATGGAGTTAAAGATGAATAAATTAAATAAGATGATAGCAAGCGCTATTGCAATAGCATTTCTATCAGTGACTCCGCTTAGCGCAGGATCAGGAGATTTTGCTGGACCTTATGTTCAGGTTTCGGCTACATCAATTGGTGCTGAGTTAGATGGTCAATATACAGATAACGAAGGCAATATCACTAAAGGTACTGGTGGTAGCATAGCTCAAGTTGGAACTGTTGATGTAGGTTACTCAATACCTTTAAGTGATACTTTCTTAATCGGTATTGGTATTTCACACACGCCTGGTGAAGCCGAGATATCAAAAGCAGACGACGCAGCTGATGCAGCTGATATTACTATAAAAGCAGAAGAATTTTATACGTACTATCTACAGCCGACAATTTCCGTTTCTGAAAATTCAGCAGTTTTCCTAAAAATAGGAGCATCTGAAGCTGATTTAAAGGTTACAGGAGATTATTCAGGTACTGCCTCTAGTGAGCTTTCTGGAGAAATTTTTTCATTAGGAACAAAAACTATGTTCTCTAGCGGAATGTATTTCTCAGCAGAAGCTGGCTTTGCTGAATACGACAATATCCACGTTAACGACATTGGTAACGCAGATAGTGCTTGTAATCAGAATGGTGGTAATGGTTGTGCAAGTAATGGTACGACGGGTGACGCTAAAGCGGATCCTTCTACTGCATTCGGTCAGTTTTCAATCGGATATAAATTTTAATAAGTATAAAATTTAAAAAAATTAACCCACTTAATAGTAATATTAAGTGGGTTTTTTTTTGTTTGTTAAAGCTTTACAAATGTTAAAGAAATATTAGGATGTTACAAGTAGCGCTCTTAGCTCAGTTGGATAGAGCATCGGTTTTCTAAACCGAGGGTCGGAGGTTCGAATCCTCCAGAGCGCGCCATTAAAAAAAAAATAGATTTAAAAAATGAGATTAATTCAACACTTTATTAGTAACAAATCTGCTCCCGGACATTCAAAAAGAACAGGTAAAGTATACAATCCAGCAACTGGAGAGATTCAGTCACAGGTATTATTAGGAAATAAATTGGATTTAGATGATGCTGTTAATGTTGCAAAAAAAGCATTTGAGACTTGGTCTTTAAAACCACCAATTCAAAGAGCAAGAGTAATGTTTAAGTTTAAAGAATTGATAGAAAAAAATTCTGATGAGTTAACAAAACTAATTGTATCTGAACATGGAAAAGTTTACGAGGATGCGAAAGGATCATTAACAAGAGGTTTAGAAATTGTAGAGTTTTCATGTGGCATACCACAAGTTTTAAAAGGAGAATTTACTGAAAATGTAGGTACAGATATAGATAGTTGGTCTATAAGGCAACCACTTGGTGTTTGTGCAGGAATTACTCCTTTTAATTTTC
>MDSV01186748.1_pt1 | contig 12894 bp, 12 predicted proteins | sample 810851 | NCBI WGS metagenome assembly MDSV01 (sample SAMN05326640, study PRJNA326480) | marine metagenome | isolation source: seawater | place: Atlantic Ocean: North East | collected 2012 | reverse complement strand
GATTAAAATATTTTTTGAAATTAAGTGAATACTTATTTAGTACTAATGAAATCAAAAGACTAATAATGAATACAAGAAAAACAGGAAGTTGAAATTCGCTCATATTGTTTTATAAACTTTTAAAAATTGGTTAACAATTTTTTCAGTTGAAAAGTTATCAGCAACTTTATTTCGTGAGTATGTAGTTTTAATCGGAAGATCTGATATTTCTGAATAATTTATGATTTCATCGTAAAATTTCGAAAGATTATTTTTTACTATCAATTTTCCATTTCCATGTTCATCGAATATGCTACTTAATCCAGGTAAGTTATTTGACAGAGTATATAATCCAATATAAAGAGATTCTAAAACTATTCTTGGAAGACCTTCATGGTAAGACATACACAATGATATGTCATAATTTTTAAGTTCTTTTGCTGGGTTTATCCATCCCAAATATTCTACATTGTTCTCTTTTGTCAAGTGAACTATTTCTTCACGTGTGTACGAGGACGGGTTTCCAGGATCTACATTTCCAGCTAAGTAGAACCTATATTTGTTGCTTTTAAAAAGTTGTGACAATTTAAAAAATTCTGCAATTCCTTTATCTCTTAATAATCTACAGCACATTATGATTTTTATTTCATAATGTTCACTATGTTGTATATTCGTTTTAATAGAAAAATCGGCTAAATTAAGACCACTACCTCTAATTAGGATTGTTTCTTTTTTATATTTTAAATAGTTTTTAAAAATAATTTCATCTTGATGATTTTGAAAAATAAGAACATCAATTTTTTTTGCAAAATAATATTTCATATAGAATCTGAGGATATTTCTCATTATTTTGCTTACTATATTTTTTGAAAATAGATAGCCTAAACCTGTAATCGAAATAATTAATTTATATTCTTTTTTCATAAAATGAGATGCAAATAAAACATACAAACCTGATTTAAGTGTGTAGACATGCAAAGTATCTTCACTTGTAAGAATCTTTAAAATCTTCCTTAAATTTATGATGCCTTTAATATCAACTAATTTATTTCTATCAACTTTCCACTCGTAGAATTCATTAAAGTATTTTTTTAGGTCATTTTTATATTTCTCATCGGTCGTAATTGCGTTGACTTTATAGTTATGTTTTTTTAAATTAGATGCTACTTCTTTCCTTGAATTAAATAAAATCCAGTCTGAATGTGCTAAAAAATATATCATAAAACTTCCATTTATAATTTTAACTTAAATCTATTTACTATATTTGGGTATTATAAATATGATGAATATCTCAGTAATTGGTGCAGGGTATGTTGGTCTAATTTCAGGAATTGGTTTTGCAAAATTGAACAACAAAGTTTCGATTATTGACATTGATACTTCCTTAATCAAAAATTTAAAAAATAACAAACTCCCATTTTATGAACCTGATTTAAAAAAACTAATAAATGATAAATTAGTAACTGAAAATATAGGTTACTTTACTGAATATGCTTTAGGAATTAATGAACTTACGGAGATGGTTTTTGTTTGCGTTCAGACCCCTACTGATGAAGAGACAGGAAAAACAGATACCACTTTTTTAAAAAGTGTATTACATAATTTGAAAAAACTAGAAAAATATAAATTCAATATCTGTATTAAATCAACTGTTAGAAGTTCTTTAGCAAAGGAAATATGTGTTGAAATTGGTATTGACTTTAATAAAGTTATATTTAATCCTGAGTTCCTAAGAGAGGGTTCAGCTTTTTATGATTTTTTTAACCCGGACAGAATTGTAATAGGTGGTTACAACAAAGAAGTTATTCAAAAATGTTTAGATTTATATAAAGATTTTGAATGTGAGAAAGTCTCAACAGACCCAGAAAGTTCTCAAATGATAAAGTATCTATCGAATTCTTACTTAGCAATGAGATTATCGTTTGTTAATGAAGCATATAGATTAGCAGATGAAAATAGTGCTAATCCTGTTGAAGTACTTAAGGCCATAGGACTTGACGAGCGAATTGGCAGTCATTATTTCAGACCTTCTCCTGGCTGGGGTGGTTCTTGTTTTCCTAAGGATGTGAAAGAAGTAGTAAGCTCTTATCAAAGTAAATATGATTTACCTATTCTTTCAAACATAATTAAATCTAATGAATTACAAATAGACTGGTTTACAGAAAATTTATTGAAAATAGCTCAAAAAAAAGATATAAATCGAATTGTTTTGATTGGAGCTGCATTTAAAGAAAATACAGATGATTTAAGAGAATCACCTACTCTTAAGATTTATAAAAAACTTAAAACTAAAGATATAGATGTTGTTATTTATGATAAAAATATTAAATTAAATGAAGAATACGTTTCTATTTCAGAACTAGAGGATTTTAAAGACAATTCTATATATGTAGAAATGTTTCCTGATTCATCTGAAGAAAGGGAACTATTGTTATCAAAGATTAAGTCACTAAGTAATATTTTTCTTTTTAACATTTGGGAATCAACATGAATATTGTTGTAACGGGTGGAGCTGGATTTATTGGAACCCATCTCGTAGAAAAGCTGGTTATGAGAGGTGATAATGTAATAGTTATTGATAATCTTCTTACAGGATCGAAAGAAAATGTTAGTATTTTTGCCAAATATGAGAATTATTCCTTTATCAATTTAGATGTCCAAAATTATATTGAAATTGAAGGAGATGTTGACTATGTTTTACACCTCGCAAGTTCTGCTTCTCCTAAAGCTTACTTCAAATATCCAATTAATACTTTAAAAGCTGGAAGTATAGGGACTATTAACACCCTAGGATTAGCAAAAGCTAAAAATGCTAAGTACTTGTTAACTTCTACTTCTGAAGTGTATGGAGATCCAGAAGTGTCGCCTCAACCAGAAACATACTGGGGAAGAGTTAATCCTAATGGTGTACGTAGTATGTATGATGAAGCTAAAAGATTCGCAGAAGCAGCTGTATCAAGTTACAACAGAACATACAACCTTAACACAAGAATAGTCAGACTGTTTAACACCTATGGTCCAAAAATGAAGATAGACGATGGACGAGTTGTAACAAATTTTATATCCCAAGCTTTAAATGGAGATGATATAACAATTTATGGCAAAGGAAACCAGACAAGAAGCTTCTGTTTTGTTAGTGATACAGTATCTGGAATAATTAAGGCAATGACTTCAGAAAGTAGTGAAGTTTTTAATATTGGTAATCCTAACGAAATAACAATTCTTCAACTTGCAGAATTTATTATTAAATTTACAGAATCAAAATCAGTTATAAAATACATGGAATTACCTGAAGATGACCCAATGCAACGAAAACCTGATATCAGTAAAGCTGTTTTAAAACTTAATTGGGAACCAGAAATTAAGTTAGAAGAAGGTTTAAATAAAACTATTAATTGGGTAAAAACTAATTTTCATTAAAGATATTTATTAATTTCGTTACTACATTTTGCAATGAATGTTTTTCAGCTTGAATTTGTGAAAAAATTATAGATTCTAAAACCAAATCTTTTGCTTTAGATTCAAGAAAATTAATTTTTTTGTAAAGATTCTCTTCTGTGAAAAGTAATACATTTTGAAAAGATTCTTTATACAGAAAATTGAAATCACTCGATTTGTAAAAACATATCAATCCTCCTGCAGCACTTTCCAGAATAGCTTTATCAAAAAACCCTCTCGGTGCGTTATTTATATTTACATCGTATTGTTTGAGAATTTCTGGAAGAGCGTCATGAGGTTTTTTTCCTAAGAAATTAATATTTCCATATTCATGGTATTTTGATTTTAGATAGTCGAAATATTCATCGTCGTCTTTATTTAAAGTTCCACCTATAATATCTATGCTATATTCTTTAAAGTTATTAACTTTTGTGAAATTTTCTAATGTATTATCAATATTTTTTGATTTTGAAACCCGACCTAATATTAAAAATTTTTTTAATTTAAAATCTTCTTTATTTTGAAAAAATTTTTGATATTGAATTCCATGTCCTGTAATAATTACTTTTTTAAATTTAAAAGGAAATGAGTTTTTTGATGCTGTAACAACATTATTAGCAATTAATGAAGAAAATAACAAAATTATCCATTTAATTCCATAATTAGGACCTTTATGCGTAAACCATAATGTTGATTTAATATTTTTCTTTTTTAATAAAAATTTAGCTATTAAATGTTGTAATGGAGCCATATGTGCAAAGCAGTGATTGTATTCATTACGTTCAATTAATTTTTTGCTTATTTTGTATATATCTATAATTTGATTTATTTTTGTTTTTTTTGTATTTTCATTGTTTATGTAATACAAATTTACATTTTTATTTAAATCATATTTAGCCCCAACCCTTAATGTTATTACATCTATCATTTCGTAATGTAGAGATAATTCATTTACCCAAGACTGTGTAAAAGCTAATGAAGTATTATCACTATCAATACCTAAATTTAGAATTAATAATTTCTTGTTCATATACTTAAATCCATTACTTCAATCATTTTGACCCAGTTGTCTACAAATTTTCCATTACCAGAAATTGAGTTTGATAAATTATAAGATAATTTGCTTTGACTACTCCATAAATCGTTATCAAAATAAACTTTTTCTAGATTTTGTATAAATTGATTATTTGAATCTATATCAAAAACAAGAGTTCCACCATTTGTAAAGAATGGGTCAAATATACCATCAATATTTGTAGCTATTGAGGGCAGACCACAAAATCCAGATTCAATTAGTACTCTTGGTAATCCTTCTGAAGTACTTCCCATAACTAAAACTTTTGAATTGTTCATTAGTTTAGCAATTTGATTTTGATCTAATGCATCAAAAAATATTATCCTGTCATCTAGATCAGAGTTCTTTATTAGTTCTTTCAATTCTAGAAAATATTTTTTATTTTCCTTTTTTCCCACAATACGAAAAATTACATTTTTATTTTGTTTTAAAAATGGAATAATAGATTCTATCAAAAATAATAGGCCTTTCCGTTTAATAATGTTTCCTACAAAAAGCACATCTTTTCTTGTATTATCTTTACTCATTTTAAATATCGAATTATCAATCCAAGCAGGAAAGTTAAATATTTGTATATTGTTGTTATATTTTTTAAAATATTCTGAGTTCTGTTTATTTACCCCTCGTAATATATCAGCATGTTTAAATACAAATTTGGTAATTAGTTCGATGATAAAAAGACTTTTAGATATAAAAAACGAATCTCTTTGTTGAATTAGTTGATGTTTGAAATTACCGTGATTCTCAATAATTATTTTTAAATCTTTATTTAGAAATAACTTTATTAGTACTGGACTTAATGCTGATATTGGTTCTTTAGCAGACACTATAGAGATATCATTATCCGAGATAAACTTATTCAACTTAAATATACTTAAGAAATAAAATTTTAAATATTTGAATATTATTGTTTTAGGTCTTTTTAGATATTTAATTTTTACTATTTGAAAATCAATTTCTTTTTCTTCTAGTCCATATGTAAAAACATAAACATTTAATTTTGTATTTAACTCTTTGAATTTATTTTTGTCACTACTTGACAGTTCAAATCCATAATCAGTAGTTCCGAGAAAGAGAATATTTCTTTTAAATTCAATCATTTATCAAACTTTCAATAACATCCAGATATTTTTTAAAATTTACATTTTTATCAAAGTTTTTAGTTAAAAGTTTTCTGGCTCTTATTTTTTTTATATTATCTTTTTCTTTAGAATTTAAAACTTCTGTTATTTTAAAAGCTATTTCTTCCTCTGAAGGGTATTTTCCGTCAACAAGGTCAACTGTCCATCCATTTGTATTATCTTCTAAGATTTCATTAGTTCCTCCAATTGGTGTTGAAATAATAGAAAGATTGTGGCTTATAGCTTCTAATAACGTGTGAGGTAAACCTTCATATCCCGAGGCTTGAATATAAATGTTCGACTCTTTGTAATATTTATTAAGATCTGTTTGATTAAGTTGTCCTGTAAATACAACTTGTTTTTCTAGTTTTAATTTTTTCACTAGTGATTCAAGATTATTTCTTTCGGGACCATCACCAACAATAAATAATTTAAATTTTGAATTTTTATAAGTGACTTCTTTAAGTGAGTATATAATTCTATCGATATTTTTAAATGGAGTTAAGCGCCCTACTGTAATGAGATTTATAGTTTTTAAATTTAACATTCCTTCAATTATTGGAAATATTTCTGTACCGTTGTAAATTACTTCGATTTTGTTTTCATTAACACCCCATTGTTTTACGACTGATTTTAAATGCTTAGAAGGAGTTATTACTAGATCTACTTTTTTAGATGTCCATCCCCTAGAAAATTTTGCTATTTCTAGATGTAAATTATGAGAATTATTTTGAAATTCATCAAATGCATCATTTGTAAGATTTAGATTCCTTCCTCTTTCCCATGCCCAGTCACCTACCACTTTTCTTATAGATTTTTTTCTTATTAACAAATTTGCAATATAACTTTCCATAGGCAACCCATTTACAAATAATAAATCTGTTTTTTTACCTAGTTTTATTATTAAAAAAATTGTTTTTACCCAACGGAGAATTAAGTTCTGTCTTCGTTTAATTCTATGTATTTTAAATTCATATTCTTTATCATTATGATTAAGTGAGTCTGACAAACATATAATTTCAACTTTGTTGCCATTTTCTATAAGCTTTTTACTGATTAATGGTACAAATGTTGCAGGTCCACCTATATCAGGTGGGAAAATCCCTACTACAATTAATATTTTCATAAGCTAATTAATTTTGTTTTTTAAATTGTATTATCTCTTCTATCATTTCATCTAACTTTTTACTGGGTTTTATACCAGTAAAAGAAACAATTTTTTCAATTCCAGGGGTTCTTCTCATTGGGTCCTCAAATGCTTTACCATATTCTTCTTCATGTGAAATGAATTGTATTTTTGAAGACGAATTTGTTTTTTGAATTACCATTTCAGCCAGATGTTTTATACTAACTTCTTCAGGTTGACCAATATTAAAAATTTCTCCATAAGGTCCTAGTAAAGCTAGTTGTTGAAAATAATTTACCACATCTCCAACCCAAGTAAAAGATCTTGTTTGGTTTCCAGATCCATGAATGATGATATCACGACTCTCTAATGCTGCTTCAACAAACTTGGGAACTACCATTCCAAATTCCGAAGATTGATTCGGACCAATTATGTTAAAAAGTCTTACAATAATTGGATTGAGCTTTCCATCATTAAATTCTGATAATGCCATAAACTCATCTATTAATTTTGAAGTTGCGTAAGACCATCTCAACTTTGTAGGAGGCCCCAAAAGACTTTTAGTTTCTTCAGTCCAAACAGGATCTTCAGATACACCATAAACTTCTGATGTAGACGTTATTAAAATTGGAACATTCATTTTTGAACATGCATTAAATATTTTATGGGTAGCTTGAATATTAGTATTTAAAGCCTTACTTACATTATCCATAATATATTTGACTCCTACACCTGCAGCTAGATGAAAACAGAAATCAAATCCTTCTAGTTCATCTTCTAAATTTTCAATATCTTCAATACGACTATTTATTATTTTTAATTTATTAAAGTTTTCTATATTTTTATGTGAACCAGTTGAAAAGTCATCAATTATTAGAATTTCATCAGTTCCATTTTCATATAAATGTCTCACTAAGTTTGAACCTATAAAACCGGCTCCTCCTGTTATAACAACTTTTTGCAATTTATTTCTCATAATCAAATTTAAATTTAACTTCTCCTAGTAGTTCTTTGTTTTCTAAATACCAATTAATAGTATTTTTTAGACCAATTTCTATATTAGTTTTAGGCTCCCAATTAAGACTTTTCATTTTACTTAAATCAGGTATAACAACATCGACATCTTTAAAAGCTCTAGGTTGATAATCGATTTTAGCCTCTATATCTAATATATTTTCAATATATGATATTACATTATTTAAACTTTCAGTTTTATCAGATCCAATATTAAACACACCTGTTTTATCGGTTTGATTTAATATATGTAAACCATTAATAACATCATCTATGTAAGTAAATGATCTTTTTTGTTCCCCATCACCATATAAAAGAATTTGAGTTGAGGTGTATATCCAGTGTATAAACCTAAATATAGACATATCTGGTCGGCCGAAAGGCCCATATACTGTGAAAAATCTTGGAATTTGTAAAATAGTATCGGTTCCCTCAAGAATTGTTTTTGCCATCAATTCGCCAGATAATTTTGAAGTAGCATATACAGAAGGAGGGGGGTATTTTTCATCTTCATGTTCTTTCATTGGAGTGTTACCACTATCTCCATAAATAGATGATGTCGAAGCAATAATAAATTTCTTTACTTCGTTCTTTTTTACAAAGTTTGATAAGTTAGATGTTGATATTGTATTGTCATAAATGTATTTTTTTGGTTCTCTGAAACTTTGGCGAACTCCAGCTCTTGCAGCTAAGTGAAAAACTGTATCAAAATTTAAATTAGAAATTGTTTCCAATGATTCTTCATTTGATAGATTTATATTTTTAAAAGTAAAATTTGTATGATTTTCTAGATTATCTAGTCTTATTTTTTTTAACTTATTGTCATAAGCATTATTTAATGAATCTATACCTAAAACTGCTGTATCTTCATTTTCGGCCATACTTTTACATAAGTTATAACCAATAAAACCTGCAGCTCCAGTAATTAATATATTATTCACTTAAATAATGATAATAAGATAAAAAAACTTTTATCTTATTAAATAATTCTTAACTTCTCATTCATATAAATTAGAATAAATACAATGGATTTTAAAAGAGAAACTCTTGTTATTGTTCCAACTTACAATGAATCTAAAAATGTAGGCAACTTATTAAATCTATTTGTTGATTCTAATTTTGATATTTTAATCATTGATGATAATTCACCAGATGGAACTGCAGAAATTGTAAAAGAATATTTGGTCAACAATTTATCTATTAACCTTATACAGCGTTCGAGTAAGTTAGGATTAGGTTCTGCATATAGAGATGGATTTATCTGGGCTCTTAAAAGAGATTATAAATACATTGTCGAAATGGATGCTGATTTTTCACATTCGTTTTCAGACTTACAAAATATGGCTACTTTTAAAGATAGATACGATTTGGTTATTGGTAGTAGATATGTTCCTGGGGGAAAAACTGAGGGTTGGAGCAAAGGAAGAAAGCTATTATCAACTATTGCAAATAATGTAGCCAAACGTTTATTGAGCATTGATGTTAACGATATAACTAGTGGCTTTAGAATATATTCTAGAGATTGTTTAGAGACTATAAACTTTAATGATACTTTAACAAATGGTTATGCTTTTCAAATTGAAATGACTTACTTATCATCTATAAATAGAAAATCAATAAAAGAAGTTCCTATAATATTTTACGAAAGAAACCTAGGTGACTCAAAGATGTCTAAAGCAATAGTGTTTGAGGCAATTAAATTTTTATTTGCGACTATATTTACAAGGAAACATTAATGATCAAGCTTTTAAAAAATAATTATTTTTTTCTATTATTTCTTATACCTTTATTTCCTCATGTTAGTTTAAATATAAATCGGATACATTTAGATGACATTCCAATAATTCTCTATCTTTTTTTGTTTGGTATATTTTCAAATAAAAAAGAAGTTATAAAAAATGCAAAAAGTTTATATCCACTTTTAGTATTTATTTTATTTTTATCTTTGCAAAATATATTCCTATATAACGATTCATTAAATACTGAAATTTTTAGATATGTATTTTATTTGGTTTTATTTATACACATGAAAACAATTAGTAAAGATAATAAGTTGTCTCAAAATTTGCCAATTTATTTATTTTATTTCATATCTTTTTTTTCTATATTAAGTTACTTCCTCAATATTAACTTAGGAACAGATGCATATGAATATTGGAATATTGGATTAAATCAAAATGAATGGGGTTTTACTGTTGGACGAGTAAATGGTTTTCAAGCTGGAGGCCCAAATAGTTTCGGTGATTTAATTTGTGTTTTAGGTTTGTATTCTCTTACAAATGTGAAACCAAAGTTTACCCCATTAATTGTCGTCCTATCCTTTGTGTCGTGCTTTTTTACCTATTCAAGATCTTCATTGCTTGTTTTAACCTTTTTTATGTTATTTTATTTATTGCAAAATTCTGATTGGAAAAATTTGGGAATTTTAATCTTATCTTTTTTATTTGTTTTAAATTTCGGACTTTTAGAAAGATTTTCATCTGAAGAAGAAACTGAAGGTATTAGAGATAGAATTCAAATGCAGACTGCTACGGCGGATTATTTATCAGATTCAAATTTTACAAATATTCTATTTGGTAATGGTTTGAATAATATCGGAGTTGTAAATGACAGTGTTGGCAGTATTAAAAGCTTTGATGAAAATCTACGTGTCACTGGACCTCATAATTCTTATCTATTTTTCATATTAAAGTATGGTTTTATCGGTTTTTTGTTGTACATTTCTATCTTTTACAAATTTATAAATATTTTTATATCTAATAATTTAAGAGATTTATTTACAAATAATATAATTTTTTACATTGGTGCTTATTTAGTTTTAGGATTAGCAAGTGATTTATTGCATAATCATACTGTTGTATGGTTAATGTATTACTATCTGCATGAAATCAATGAATAAGCCAAAAATACTATACGTGATACCAACTTTAAAAAAAGATGGTGCAGAAGTACAAATATCAAATTTAATTAACAATATAGATAAATTCGAGATTGAAATTTTTACTTTTGATATTTATGAGAATGGTGATTCTATTCGTAAAATGTTGGGTGATGTTATGGTGTACTCAAAAAAAGGATTTTCAAATATTTTTTATCTTTATAAAGTAATTAATTCAAACAAATACAAAATAGTTCACAGCCATCTTCCAAAAGCAGATTTTTATGTCGGTATAATTAAGCTATTAAAAAGAAACTTTCTTCACTTAATATCAGTTCACGCTCAGTACGGAACAAGGACAAATGAGTCACGACTAAAATACTTAATCTTTAATTTTTTTTGGAAAATTATTTTAAATCGATCAAATGGTATTATTGCTATTTCTAAAAAAATTTACAAATGGTTAAAACACGAAAGAAATATTAATCCAAATTTAATTACAACTATACATTACGGAATCAAAATACATAAAAGAACTAAAAAATCTTTTAAAAATAAAACTATAGGCATGGCAGCTAGGATGTTGCCGTGGAAAGGCTGGGTACAGGTTATAGATACAGTTGCGATACTTAAAAAACAAAATATAGATTTTCAACTACTATTTGCTGGATCGGATGACATAAATTATAAAAAAACATTAGTTGACATAGTAAACCAAAGAGGAATTGAAGATCAGGTATCTTTCCATAATCACTATGAATTGATTGATGAGTTTTTTTCTCAAATTGATTTATTTTTATTCTTATCTGAATCAGAAGGATTCGGCCTTATTGTTTTAGAAGCAATTGAAAATAATATTCCAGTAATTTGTTCTAATATTGAGCCATTGAGCGAATTTGTTGATAATACATACGAAACTCTTGTTGATTCAAACAATTTAGAAGAAGTAGCTTCTTTGACTAAAAACATACTTGAAAATGAAGAATTTAGAAATAAAGTACAGACTAAACAAAAAGAAAAAATAATAGAACAATTTTCTATTAATAAAGCTAGTTCAAATCACGAAAATTATTATATAAAACTCCTAAATGATTAAGTAACAGATATTATTAAATAGTGAACATTTTAGTTGTAGGAGGTGCTGGCTATGTCGGAGGAGGCATAGTTGACAAGCTCAAACAGAAACACAGCATAATAGTTTATGACTCTTTAATTTATGAAGAATCATACAGAAAAGATGTCGATTTTGTTAATGGAGACATTAGAGACAAAGAAAAGCTACTTCCACTGCTTGATTCAGCCGACGCAGTAATTTGGCTTGCTGCGCTAGTTGGAGATGGCGCTTGTGCTATTAACCCAAATTTGACATTTGAAATTAATTCAGAATCAGTGAAATTTTTAGTAGAAAATTTCAAAAAAAGAATAGTATTTTTATCAACTTGTTCTGTATATGGTGCTCAGGATGGATTACTTGATGAAAACTCTTCTGTTAACCCACTTTCCGAATATGCTTCATCAAAGGTTCAAGCTGAGGAGCACTTAAAAGGTACGAATTCCATTATCTTTAGGTTAGGAACTCTTTTTGGAATTAGTGATGAGTTTTCTAGAATAAGACTTGATTTAGTTGTAAATATTTTAGTCACCAAGGCTTTAACTGAAGGAAAGTTGACTGTTTTTGGAGGAGATCAATGGAGACCGCTGTTACATGTAACAGATGTAGCCAATGCAATTAATCACACTATAGAATCTGAAGTAACAGGTATTTTTAATTTACATTATAAAAATTATAAAATTATTGATATTGCAAATGCTATAGTTGGCAAGATTCCAAATGCTAGTATTCAAACAACTCCTATGAAATTTCAGGATGCTAGAAATTATCAAGTAAGTAGTGATAAATTATTCAAAGAGACTGGATTTAAGGCTGAAGTAGAACTTTTAACTGGAGTAGATGAAATTTATAATCTTATATCAAGCAACAGAATAAAAAATGTGAATCATATTCGTTACTCAAATCAAAATTTTCTTGAAAAATATGGTATAAATTAATGAAAGAAATAATCAAGCCTACATTATTTGTAAAAGGAGAATCTACTGATCACAGAGGGTCTCTTGAGTATTACAACACTTTAAGTTTAGATGTATTTAAAAGATTCTATATAGTATCTAACCCTACAAAAGGAACAGTAAGAGCTTGGCATGGTCACAAAATTGAAGCTAAATTAATTAAAGTAATCAAAGGAGAGTTTGTTATTGGTGCAGT
>MDSV01073244.1_pt1 | contig 12895 bp, 14 predicted proteins | sample 810851 | NCBI WGS metagenome assembly MDSV01 (sample SAMN05326640, study PRJNA326480) | marine metagenome | isolation source: seawater | place: Atlantic Ocean: North East | collected 2012 | reverse complement strand
TTTTCTTTCTGGGTTTCCTAATAAACTTAAAGCTAGCTTGATCCTTTTAAGACCAAATTTTACTGATTTGTTAAATAATTTATGATTAAGAAGCTGATTGTATAGATTTATCGACTGAGACATTCGATTGTTTATCTTTAGCTTCTGCTTTTTTCAATAAGACATTTAATAATGTGCCTATCGTAGAATTTAAATATTTTCTCTCAACTATAAGATCAATTTGACCTTTGTTTTTTTGAAATTGTGACGTTCCAAAATCTTCGGGTAAAGTCTCTTTAATTGTTTGTTGGACGACGCGAGCCCCGGCAAAACTAATGTTACGAACATTAGCTTCTGATATTTGGAAATCCCCTAAAGATGCCCAACTTGCAAGAGCGCCCCCAGTACTTGGTTCAGTAAGAACAACTATGAAAGGAATGTTCTCTTTTTTTAATTCATTAACTCCTAAAACCGATCTAGCCATTTGGGAAAGTCCACCTGCTGTTGATTCCATGAGTCTGGCGCCCCCACTTGTGCAAAAAAATATTAAAGGTTGTTTATTTTCTATAGAATAATTACAAGCATATAAAAAAGCTTCACCAAAATGTTGGCCCATGGAACCCCCAATGAATCTGAAGTCCATACTTCCAACTGTGCATTTAACACCCCTTACATAACCTGATGCTATCAACGCAGTATCTCTTTGATTGGTTAATTTTCTGGCAGCTTCTAATCTATCTTTATAACTTTTTTTATCTTTAAATCCTATCACATCATCGACAGGGTTTGGCGTTTCTAAGATTGTATAATTTTTTGAGTCAAAAAAAGTATCAAATCTTTGTAAACAAGATAATTTGTGATGGTCACCACATTTAGGACAACAGAAAAAATTTTTTTCTAAATCTTCTTTTAAAATTAAATTTTTGCACAAACAAGTAGTCCAAAGAGTATCATCGCTCTCTGAAGATTTTTTTTTAAAGATCGACTTAATTTTTGGTTTAAGAAATCGCGAAATCCAATTCAAGATATTTTCCTTTTTAATTTTTTTATCATTTTATTTAACATTAAGGCAGGATTTTGTCTATTCTTAATTGAATTAGTAATTGCATTACAAAGCGTTGACCCGATTACAACACCATCAGCAGATTTAAAGGACTTAATAGTCTTATTTGTTATTCCAAATCCTATAACTAAATTTTTTTTTGAATTTATTCTTTTAATATCGTTATAATTTTTTAATATTTTTTTCGGAGAGACATTTAATTTACTGCCGGTTGTTCCCAATATACTGATTAAATAATTCATTGAGTGTGAGTTTTTAATAATTTTTCTCATTCGATCTTTAGTTGTAGTCGGCGACAAAAGTTGAACGAAAACTATAGACTTTTTCTTACATTTTTTTGCAAATATTTGGTTTTCTGGCCATGGCAAATCAACGCAAATAATTCCACTCACACCAGCTTTTTTACAATCTTTTAAAAAATTATTTTCTCCATATTGAAAGATCATGTTGTAATACCCCATAAGAATTATAGGTTTTTTAATCGTTTTTTTAAAATTTTTAACTATATGAAAAACGTCTTTCATTTTAAAACCATTTTTAATTGCTCTATAAGAGCTAGTTTGGATTTTCCCCCCGTCCCCAATTGGAGTCGAGTGAGGGAAGCCAAGCTCTAGTATGTCAGCGTATTTTCCTAGTGATTTTAAAATCTCTAAAGATTTTTTTTTGCTTGGATCAGAAGCTACAATATATGAAACAAGAGCAGGTCTTTTTTCTTTTTTACAATTCTCGAAAGCTAACTGAATTTCTGATTTCATTCTGTGTAATAACCAAGTTTACTTTTAATTATATCTGCGTCTTTAAGACTTGAACCGCAACTATTTATACATAATACTGTATCCTTACTTAACTTAGGAGCAATTTTGATACACTCAGCGAAGGCGTGGCATGGCTCTAGTGAAGGAGAAATATTTTCGAATTTAGTGACAAGTTTATAGGCGTTAAGTGCTTCTTCGTCGGTAGCAGATGTATATCTAGCTCTCTTTGCATCTTTTAAAAAACAATGAATGGCAGAGACGCCAGGATAATCAAGCCCAGCAGAAATAGACTCAGTTTCTCCAATTTGACCATCTTTATCTTGAATTACATACTGAGCTGAACCATGAAGTATTCCAATTTTTGATCCATTAGTTAAAGGTGCTGCATGTTTCTTTGATTTTTTACTTCCACCAGCCTCTACACCTATTAATTCAACTTGTTTTTTGTCGTAATCAATAAACTCATTCCAAAAACCTAGAGCAGAACTGCCTCCACCAATACAATTGAGAAGTTTTAATTTTCGTGGAATTTTTCCAAACTCATCTTTAATTTGAACTAATAGTTCTCTGGAGATTTGAGATGCACTCCAAGCACAGATTCTAATCCAGACGGCCGGTCCAACAGCACTTCCAACTACTAGATGAGTGGAATCACAGTTTGCTACAAAATATCTCATACATTCAGAAACAGCATCAACGAGAGTCTGACTTCCAGTGGTTACAGGAATAACTTCTGCACCATATTTTTTCATAACGTCGACATTTTTTTTCTGGCGCTTTATGTCAACTAAGCCCATAAATATTTTTACTTTCAACCCTAACATTTTTCCAACCATGGCCGTATTTTTTCCATTCATGCCTGCACCTGTGTCTGTGCAGACACTTTTTTTGCCTGCATATTTTGCCATAAGACAATGAACCAAAACATTATAAACTTTATGGGCTGTTCCTGGATTTTCAGATACGACTTTTGCCCATATTTGTGCGCCTCCCAAATAATTAGTTAAATTTTGGAGCTTAATAAAAGGAGTCGGTGCTCCAACATAGTTTTTGAAGTAATAGTCTCTTTCTTTAATAAAACTTTTATTTTTTCTTAATTTTTCAAATAATCTATTTAGATCATCAATGGGTTTTTTTAAAGTTTCTGGTACAAAATTTCCTCCAAATTTACCACCCCACATAAAATTTTTGTCATATTGATCTATTAAAGGAATACCTTTTTTAATTTTCATCATTAATCTTTTTTATATGTGTTACAAAATCTATAATCTTACTTATATCTTTTACTTTATTTGTTTCCAATGCTCCAGATACATCAACAATATCAGCTAAATTGATCAAATCTTTCAATTTTTGAATGGTAATATTGCCAGCTATCATTTTTTTACCATTGAATGGAATAGACTTAATTAAATTATAATCCCAGCTTAAACTTTTTTCATAACCGGAACTGTCCCAAAGTATAATGTCGGCACTATTTTTGACTTTTTCATAGTTTTGGACATCTTCTTTATTTTTGACCTGAATTGTTGCAATGATCTTTTTATTAAAATCTTTTTTTATTTGAAAGATTTGATCATCATTATAATTTCCATACAATTGAAAATAGTCTAAGTTAAGTTTAGAAAATTTCTCTAATTCTTTTTTACTAGGCTGAACAAGCACACCAACAAACTTTGATTTTTTTTTATCAAGATTAGTTAACTTATTAGCCAATTCGTTATTTATGTATCGATGACTTTTTGGAAAATTTAAAATAAATCCGCAAAAATCAACACCATTATTAATACAAGTTTCAACTTCGCTTGGTCTTGAAAGACCACAAATTTTTAATTTCATCGATTTAGTTTAATGAATTTACTAATTTTATAAAATTTCTTTTAATATTGCCCTTTGTGATGGGTCTTCCTATTACAATTGCAGTAGCACCATTTTTGAAAGCATCAGATGGTGATAAAACTCTTTTTTGGTCTTGTTTTTTTTTATCAAGCCTAATTCCTGGCGTTATTATTTCCATACCTTTACAAATTTTTTTTACAACTTTTATTTCATGTGCTGAACAAACTATACCATCCAATTTTGCTTTTTTAGCCAATTTGGCTTGAGAGACAACAATGTTATTAATTTTTCTATTAAAACCTATTTCTTTAATTGATTTACTTGATAAGCTGGTCAAAACAGTAACTCCTATAATTTTGATCTTTCTATTTATTATTCTGGATATACTTTTGACCTTTTTTACCATTTCATATCCCCCATTCATATGAACTGTTAAGTAATTAATATTTTTTAAATCTTTTAAAGATTTTATTGCACCTACTGCTGTATTAGGAATATCGTTTAATTTAAGATCTAAAAATATAGGGATCCTATTAAATTTTGATATCAAATTTCTTCCGTCTTTTGAATAAAAAAATTCCAAACCAAACTTATAATATATTTTATAATTTTTTGCCTTTAATTTTGTACTAGATATTATTTTTTTGACTCTAGTTTTATTTTTTGTGTCTAAGGCAATGAAAATTTTTCTCATTTTATTTATTTATTAATTCTTTAAGTCTTTTACTTGCTCTAAATCTTAATTTTCTTTTTTCAGGCACATAAATTATCTTACCAGATCTTGGATCTATGGCATTCCTTTTCTCTTTAATTTTTTTTAAAAAAAAGGTACCAAATGATCTAATTTCAACAGGCCGGTCTTTAGTTAATGCTTGTTTAATATTATCAACAAAACAGTCAAATATTTCTTCAAGGATTTTAGTATCTAAATTAGGATTTTTTTCTTTAAGTTTCTTTATTATTTCAATTTTTGACAATTATTTTTCTTTTTTCTTATTGTCTTTTTTTCTACCTAAAGCTTTTTCAAAAATACCTTTTAGCGTTGCGCCTGATTTAGTCGCTCCAGCACCAAACTTAGCCACAAGACTCTTCTCTTCATCAATCTGTGCTGCCTTAACACTTAATTTTATTTTTCTTTTTTCTATATCAAGTTCAGTTAGTTTTGCGTCTAAAGCATTTCCAGGAGAAAACACTTCTGGTCGTGCGTCCGCTGAGGTTTTGGCTAAATCACCTTTTTTAATTGAAACAATTAGTTTTTTCTCGTTATCTATACTTACTTTTACTCCAGTTTTCATAACTTCATGAACTCGAGTAGTTATTATATCTCCAACTTTTTTATTGTTATCTTTAAACCAGTCTAATGGATCTTTATCCAGAGCTCTTTTAGAAAATCTAATTTTCTCGTCTTTTAATTCTATTATTTTTACTTCAATTATGTCATTTTTTTTAAAGTTATTTAAATTATCTTGTTTTTCATCAAAACTAATTTCTTTATAGTGAAGCATTCCGACAAGGCCAGAGTCTAATTCACAAAAAAGAGCTTTGTCAGTGATATTTTTTATTTTAACTTTTACCTTTTTGCCCAATGAATCGTTTACTTTATTCCAAGGATTGTCCAGAGTTTCTTTGTAAGAGAGTGATATTCTTTTCGCCTCTTTATCAATATTAATAATTTTAACTTTAATTTTTTGAGATGGAGATAAAACTTTGCTTGGTTGTACATTTCTATTCTGCCATGACAACTCAGAAACATGAATAAGCCCCTCTACATTTTCTTCCAATTTTACAAACACCCCATAATCTACGAGCTTCGTACATGTACCCTCGTAAATTTCACCAATCTTAAATTTTTTAGATAAGTTTTCGTATGGATCTTCTGTTAATGCCTTTATAGAAGCTGAAACTCTATTAGTAGTTTTATCAATTTTTGTTATTTTTACTTTTAGTTTTTGACCAATTGAAACCATGTCCGAAGGTTGCTTTACTCTCCCATAACTTAAGTCGCTTACATGAAGTAAAGCGTCTATACCATTAATATCTAAAAAAATCCCCCACTGTGTTGTAGCTTTCACTCTAGCATCTTCTACAATATCTCCTTCATTAAGATTTTTAAGTGCCTCTGATATTTCGGCATTTTTACTTTTTTCTAGGACAGCTCTTCGACTTGTGCAAAGGTTACCCCTCTTGCGATCTATCCTTGTAGCTATTACCTTTATCGGAACATTCATTAAATGGTCAATTTTTTTTAAAGGCCTTACATCAATTTGTGAAGAAGGCATAAAAGTTGGTAGTCCATCTACAGTACAAACATAACCCCCTTTTACTTTACCAGTTATATACCCTGTAACTTCTTCTTGTGTTTCGAAAACTTTTTCCATTTTTTTCCAAGCAACCATTCGCTTTGCTTTTTCTCTTGATATAACTATTTCACCTTTAAAACTTTCAATTCTCTCAAGGTAAACGTCAACTGTTGATCCAACTTTAAGATTTTTTAACTCATCATCATTTTTAAATTCTTCAATAGGTATCATAGCCTCCATCTTTAGTTTTGCATCTGCAATAATAAATTTTGGAGTTATTTCTGTTACCACTGCTTTAATTATTTCGCCTTCTTTAACTTTTCTTTCTTTAAAGTCTTCATTAAGAAGAGACTCGAATTCCTTATATTTTGGATTTGAATTAGCGCTTTGTTTTCTTTGTTGTTCAGTTGCCATATTTTCTTTTTACTTTAATATCAATATGTTTTGACATTTTTATTACCATTTCTTTTATACTCATTTTACCGGTCTGGATTTCTAACGCATCTCTAACTTTGAGTAAAGGACTATGTTTCCTTTTTTTATCCTTTATATTTCTCATTTTTATTGATTTTTTTACTTCAGATAACGTTATGTTTGGGTTATTTTTTTTTAATTCTTTAAATCTTCTTTTAGAAGCATTAGCTAAATCGCATGTAAAAAAGAACTTTACATCGGCATTAGGAATAATTTTAGTTGAGATGTCGCGACCCTCAATAATACACCTATTATTATTATGTGCGAAAGAAATTTGAAATGACTTTAATATGTCTCTAATTTTTTTAATTTTTGCAATTTCAGAAGTGTACATTGAAATTTTCTGATCGTGTAATTTTAATTTTTCAATTTTTTTTAAATTTATATTTTTGAATTTTTTTTTAAGATATAGAAATTTATTTTTAGATTTATTATTTATTAATAAATAAGCCGCATATCTGTATAATATTCCGGATGATAAAAATTTTAATCTATATTTTTTTGAAATAAGTTTTGCACCTGTTGTTTTGCCACTAGCTGCACCTCCATCACAACTAATAACTAGTTTGTTATTTTTTTTTGATCTCAAATATTCCCCCTAAATATCTCAAAGTTTTTAAAAAACTAGGTGAAGATGTTCTAACTGTTTCGAAGTTATTAATTTTCGCGCTAATACCAGTTGATAAAGCTAAAACTGCTGCTGTCATACATATTCTATGATCTCCTAAATTTGGGACAATTATTCTTTTTTTTGAACTATTAAGAATTGTTTTACCAAAAATTGTTAGTTTACCCTTTTTAAAACTAGATCTTACTCCAATTTGTTTTAAAATTTTTTGCATTTCTACAATTCTATTACTTTCCTTATTTACTAAATCACTTATACCAACAAATGAAGAATTTCCTTTAATTAGAGAAGCCATAACAAACAACAAAGGATACTCATCGGTGGTATTTAAATAATACTCTTTCGAGGCATTTATGGGTTTTAATTTACTACTTTGCACAAAAATATCACCAACAATTTCATTATTAGTTTTTTTAATATTTTTAAATTTAATTAAAGCTCCATTTTTTTTAAGAAGTTTGTAAAAACCTATTCTTTTTGGATTCAATCCAACATTTTTTATAAGTAATGATGATTTTTTGCTCATTAGAGTTATTGCTGTAAAAAAAGCTGCTGATGACGGATCTCCAGGTACTTTAAGATTTAAATTTTTTAATTGTTCTTTACCGTTGACATTAATGACCGTCTGATTATTTTTTTTAGTTAATAATAAATTTTTATTATTTTTCAGCATGTTTTCAGTATGATCGCGGCTAAAAAATTTTTCATTAATAGTTGTTTTGCCAAAAGAGTTTAAGCCAGCTAAAATCACAGCACTCTTTAATTGTGCTGAAACCCCTGAATTATAATTAATACCTAGTGGAATAGCTGAAGAAGTAAAAATTAACGGAAAGGTGAATTTTTTTTTTGGATAAAAATCTGCACCAAACGAAGACATTAAATCGATGAGTTTTTTCATACTTCTTTTGTTTAAAGAATGATCACCGATTAATCTAACTTTAATATTAGGCGTAGAAGTTAAAATTCCAGTCAAAAGTCGAGCCAACGTTCCGGAATTACCAAAATGGAGAATACTTTTTCTATTTGCATAAAGGGACCCTAAACCTTTACCATAAACTTTATATTCACCTGAATTAATTTTTTCTATTTTAACACCAAGTTTTCGCAGACAAGAAATTGCTGAAAAAACATCTTCCGACTCTAAAACATTTTTGGCACAAGAGATATTTTGACAAATAGACCCAATTAAAAAAAATCTTATCGAAATAGATTTATCGCTGTCAACTTTTATTGATTTATTAAAACTCTTTATCGATTTTGAAATTACTAATGAAAACTTTTTAAAAGCCATTAATTAGATGAATACTGATTACCAAAGTACAACTGAATCGCTTTAGAGGATTTTAGTATTTCACTAGGAGTTCCATCAGCTATAATTGTTTGTTCGCCTAAAACGTAAGCTCTATCAACGATATCAAATAGATTTCTCACTTGGTGATCAGTTATTAAAATAGAGCACCCATAAGATTGTATTTTTAAAATATATTTTTGAATATCTTGGACTACTATAGGGTCTAAAGCCGCCATAGGTTCATCGAGAAGTATAACCTTTGGTTTATTAATCATAATTCTTGCCATCATTAATCTTCTTACTTCACCACCTGATAGCACGTTACTATTCAATGATCTTAAATGCTGTAGGTTAAATTCATCCAAAAGTTTTTCCGTTACTCTTCTTTGTTCTTCAGTATTTTTTATTGAAAGTTGGCAAATACCAAGAAGATTGTCATACACAGACATATTAAAAACACTTCTTTGTTGACTCAAGTACCCTAAGCCCAACTTAGTTCTCTCATGTATCGGTATTTCAGATATATCTTTATTGCTAATAATAATTTTCCCTTTATCAGCAATATGTTGACCGATGATAATATTATACAAAGTAGATTTTCCAGATCCATTAGGCCCCAGCAATCCAACTATTTCACCTGGGTACATATCTATAGAAATTTTTTTAAGTATAGGTCTACCATCAAAAGATTTACTAACATCTTTTAATTCAAATATAGGTTTATTCTTTTTAAATTTTATTATTCTAAATCCCTTTTTCATTTTTTTAAATTTACATTTACTTGGTTCTCGTTGTACATTGAAATATCCAAAGTTTGTTTTGCAATATTCAATACTAAAATATCAGAAGAAAAATTTCCATCTAAACTTTTCCCCTCTACATTTCCGTAAATATTTATTATCTTCTTAAGATTAAAATAGTCAAGATTATCAGAATAAATTATATTTTCTGCCTGAGTAACCTTAACATTTTCTCTAAACTCCATATCGTTAGTCTTGTTATTATAAGTTCCCTTATCACCGTAAACATTCAGTTCTTTTCCATCTTTAAAATAAAAAATTGCATTCATGCCGGCCATTTTGATTAGTTCGGGTTTATCTTTTTCAAAAGTGGCAAAATCAGATTTTAAAAGATATCGATTACCGTTTGCATCGATTCCTCTGTATTCAACGTTTTCAAAGAAATTTTCCTGAGCTTCTTCTTGATTGGTTATACCACTTGATATTTCTGATGTTGTTCTCAAATCGTTTTGATCGTTTCCTTTGTAGTAGAAAATGTATGCAAGGATTATTGCAATAGTCGTTAATATTATTTGAACTATTAATAATCTTTTTTTTCTATAACTCATTTTATACCGTGTTGTAATATGGAGTGTATATGCACTATTCCTTTAAGGTCTTTTAATTTGTGCTTACTATTTAAATTTTTTTCTGATGTGACTAATAAACTTGTTATTCTATGTTTATTCATTAGTGATAGAGCTAGAGAAGCTGTAGAATTTTCAGATATAAATTTGGGTCTTGTGTTCATATGTTTTTTTAAACTATCGTTCTTGGTGTTATACTTTAAACTTCTTCTAGTATCTCCATCCGTCAATAGTCCAACTACTTTATTTTTATCTGTTATTACAACAAGTCCAAGTTTGTGCTTTGTAATCTTTTTGGAAGCTGATTGGATGCTATTATTAATTTTAATTCTTGGAATTTTTTTACCAGAAAGCATGATATCTTTTACTAATAATAATGTTTGACCAATATTGCCACCTGGATGAAAAACTTTAAACCTTTCTTTGGAGAATTTAATTTTACTCATTAATGCAACGGCTAAACAGTCTCCTAATAGTAAAGTAATACTTGTGCTTGATGTAGGAACCATTCCTGTTGGATCAGCTTCTTTTACTTTTGGAATTAGTATTTTAATATCACTTGCTTTTAGTAAAACACTATCAGGTTTCGAGGCCATACCAATTACTTTAATATTAAATCTATTTGCGTATTTTAACATATTCGATAGCTCAGTTGTGTTGCCTGAATATGAAAACACTAGCAATAAATCTTTTTTATCAATTTGTCCAAGATCACCATGATTAGCTTCACTAGGACTTAAAAAAAAAGATGATACACCCACTGAAGATAGCGTTGCTGAGATTTTCCTAGCTATTAGTCCTGACTTACCAACACCAGCGCATATTACTTTGCCCTTACATGAGTAAATTGAATCTACGGCCTTTTTAAAAGAATAGTTAAATACTTTATTAATTTTTTTCAATTCTGAAATTTGCTTTTCTGCAGACTTTTTTGCTAATTTTATATAATTATTTTTTTTCATCAATGTTCGAAAATATCAAATCTAAAACCGTTCTGATCTAACTCTACTCTTGTATCTAAAAAACCCATACATTTTTTGAACAAATCCATTCTTTTTTCTCTAATCAACATTTTTTCTAACTGAGATTTAATTTTGTGTAAATAAATTACATCGTTAGCAGCATATTCCAATTGTTTATCGCTCAACTCTTCTATATCTTTATTCCAATCACTGCTACCATATCTTTTATCTAAACTTTTATTACAAAACTCTCTAACGAGATCTTTGAGCCCATGATTTGAGTCATACGTTCTTATAATTTTACTAGCAATTTTCGTGCAAAAAATATTTCTCAATTTACATTTAAAAAAATACTCTAAGGCACTTTTATCAAATCTAAGGAAATGACCTATTTTTAAGATTTTTTCATTTTCTAAGAGTGATACTAAGTTAGGAGCTTTATAATTATTTCTATCTGGCTGAATAATATAAACCTCTCCATCTTTTTCGCACAGTTGAACCAGACTAAGTTTATCTCTCTCCGGAATTTTTAGTCCTGTCGCTTCACAATCAAGCGATATGGATCCTTTAAATGAATTAGCTATTTTGGGAGTAATGTCGCCTTTTATTCTATGAATTTTTACCATATTATCTAACTACCATGAACAATTACAAAATAGCAACTATCCTAGGTGGAGGTGGATTTATAGGACGATATTGCGTTAGAAATTTGGCGAATAAACAATTTAGATGCATTATACCGACTAGAAAAGCCTTTCAAAAGGGCTACCTCAAGACTCAAGCCCCACCTGGTTACGTTGAACTAATTGACTTTAATTCAAATAACTTTGACAAAATAGAGGAAGCTATCAGTAATTCAGACGCTGTAATTAATTTAATAGGCATTTTATATGAAAACAGAAAACAAAAATTCTCAAAAATACACTCCGATATTCCAGATATTATTTCAAGATTATGCGAAAAACATAAAGTAAAAAAATATATTCATGTTTCGGCGATTGGATCTAACAAAGATTCAAAGTCTGCATACCAAAGATCTAAATTTGCAGGAGAAGAAAAATCTCTTATGAACTTTAAAAATACAGTAATTTTAAGACCAAGTGTTGTATGTGGGCCAGAAGATAACTTCACCAACCTATTTGCTAAATTGAGCTTTTCACCAATAATTCCAATTGTTGGCATAAATTACAAGTTTCAACCAATAATGGTCACAGATGTAGCTGATGCTATAGTTAAAGCTATTGGGATAAAAAATAATGAGGGAAAAATTTATGAATTAGGTGGTCCCAAAATTATAAGTTTTGGTGACATGGTAAAATCAATTATGGAAACTATTGGAAAAAAAAGATTTGTGATAGGAATGCCAATGTCTATCGCAAAAATACAAAGTACACTTTTAAGCTTATTACCTTTTCCTCCCATATTAACAAGAGACCAATGTGAAATTTTAACTGAAGCAGACAACGTAGTATCAAACAACAAATTAGATATAAAAGATTTAAATATAAATCCAAAAGACGTAGAGGAAAAAATGTCTACTTGGTTATACCGCTACCGTTCTGGCGGTCAATTCGCAAAGGTTAAGTAATATAATTAATGGAAAATTTATTTAACTTTTTCCTAAAGGTTGTAACAACATTACTTATAGAAGAAGCTCTGGTTTTTTTCCCTTTAATATTTTTATTTTTTTTCTCTATTTTTACTTTTAAGCATAAAAAAAATTTAAATTTATTCTTAAAAGGACTGATTTATTTTTTTCCAATAATATACATTTTTTACGTATATTCTTATCTTCCAGATTATTTTTCATCCCTAGGCCAAGATTCTCTATTAGAAGCGAAATATCCTGATTTTGGCGAAGTTGTTTTTTTTCTCAAAAGTTTTTTCATGTCACTTTTTGATCCTGAAATTTTTAAAAGAAATAGATTTTGGTTGGTATTATTAAGCTCTATAATTAGTTCACTATCATTATTTATAATTTTCCAAATTTATTATAATAAGAATAAACTACTAATTACCTACTACAATAAATTTTTTAATTATTCATTCTTATTTGTTTCATTAATAGTCCTTGGTTCATTTGCAAATTTAGCATTAATAAGTATTAATTCTGGAAAAGAATTAAAAAAATACGAGAAAGAGTTTAAAGAAGATTTATCTAATTATTCTGTTCATCGCAAAAAAAAGGATGATCTAATTGTAGTAACGTACATCGGAGAAAGCACAACTCCATTAAAC
>MDSV01239329.1_pt1 | contig 12896 bp, 11 predicted proteins | sample 810851 | NCBI WGS metagenome assembly MDSV01 (sample SAMN05326640, study PRJNA326480) | marine metagenome | isolation source: seawater | place: Atlantic Ocean: North East | collected 2012 | reverse complement strand
TAAACCTGTAAAAGGTATTCTTGGAACAACATTACCACCAAATAAGGATCATAAAGTAAAAAAAATTGATGAAGTTAAAACTGCTGACTACGATATTTTAGTTTTACCGGGAGGAGTTAAAGCTATGGAAAAAGTCCGTCAAAGTCAAAGTATTATAGATTTCATAAAAAAATTTGATAGTCAAAAAAAAGTAATTGCCTGCATATGCAGCGGGGCGCAATTACTGATATCAGCCAAGGTTGTTAGTGGAAGAAAAATTGCAGGTTATTACAGCATGAAGGATGATCTTATAAATGCTGGCGCCATCTATACTGATTTACCAGCTGTAGTAGACAATAATATAATAACCACAGCACATTATAAAGATATGGGCCCGTGGATGAAAAAAACACTAGAAGTTTTACATAAAAATTGAAATGTAATGCGCTAGTATAACTTACTTGACGAGCACTTCTATTTCCCAACTTACATATTTTTATCATCAATTAACAGAATTTTTTTAAATTAAAAAAAATTAATCATGCTTAAAAAATTAAATTTATTTCTTTCTTTAAAACAAAAAATAAAACTAACAGTTTTGTTAATGATATTTTTTATAAACTCAATACTTGAAGTTATTAGCATAGGGTCAATACCAATTTTTATTGGATACCTTTTAAACCCTGAAACTTTCGTAAATAATATTCCTTTTGATAGCATAAAGCATTACCTTATTAACTTTGTAAGTGATAAAGACCAAAAAACAATTATTCTTTTCGGAAGTATTTTTATAATTACAATTTTTCTTATAAAGAATCTTTACTTTTTTTTGGCTTATTATTTTGAAGTTCAATTAGATAAAGACATCATTTTAAGAATTAACACTAGATTATTCAATTATTATTTAAATGCTCCCTACGAAACACATTTACTAACAAATCCATCAATTATATTAAGAAACCTAATGTCGTCTAATACTGCTGCTAACCAAATTATATCTTTGATAAGATTTACGCGAGAAATTTTGATAATTCTTGGAATAATTTTTATAATTATCTTTGTAAAGTTTGATTTATCTACATTAATATTAGTATCACTATTCTTAATACTCGCAATTATTTTTGCAGGAGTGAGCAATATTTCAAAAACAAAGGGTAAAGAAAACTTAACATATTCAAATGAAATCATAAAAAATATTAATCAATTTTTGGGATCTTTTTCGGAAATTAAAACTAAAAGTAAGGAAAAATTTTTTTTTGATAAATATTCGAATTCAGTAAATAAGTATGAGTCAAATTTATTATTTATAAAATTACTTAAAATTTTACCAAAATCATTTTTAGAAGTTTTAGCAGCTAGTGGATTATTACTAATAGTTTATATATATTCTCAAAGTTATCTAATATCTGATGTAATTACATATTTGGCTTTAATAACCTTGGGTATAATTAGAATTATGCCTTCCGCTAATACGATTATGGCCATAACTACAGATTTAAAATTTCAAAAATTTTATTTCGATTTGATTTATCATGAGCTAGAAAAATATGAAAATTTAAAACTCAATAAAAATATTAAAAATGTTAAGTTTCAAGAAATAAGATCTCAAATAGAACTCAAAAATATTTATTTTAATTACAAAAATATAAAAGAGCCGGCAATTAAAAATTTAAACTTATGTATAAAAAAAGGTGATAAAATAGGAATAATTGGTAAATCAGGTTCAGGCAAAAGTACACTTTTAAAAATTATTTTAGGATTATTAAAACCTCAAAAGGGAAATATTTTTATTGATAAAAAAACAATCAACACAAAAGACAAAATTATTTGGAAAAATCTTTCCTATGTCCCACAAGACCCTTATATTTTAGATGATACAATAAAAAATAATATTTCATTTGGATCATTAAATGAAAAATCATCTAGATCACTTCTTGAGAAAGTTATTTCATGCTGTGAGCTAGATGATTTTGTTTCTAATAGTGAAAATGGTATTGATACATTTCTGGGTGATAGAGGAGTAAGAGTATCAGGTGGTCAAAAACAAAGATTAAGTATTGCCAGAGCACTTTATTCTAAGCCAGATATATTATTTCTCGATGAAGCTACAAATAATTTAGATGCATTGACTGAGGACAAAGTTCTTCAAAATCTAAAAAATTTTTCCGAAGACATGACAATAATTGCCATTTCTCATAAGAATAACACATTTGAAAATTATAATAAGATAATTGAATTAGAAAATGGTCAATCAGTTAAAAAATAAAATTTTCTAAAATCATTATGAGAATATTTTTATAGCTTAGGTTTATACAATGAAAATTGCAATATTAACAACCCTTACAACCCATCATGCTTTTTTTGTAAAAGAATTGTTAAAAACGAATAATGAAGTAGACGTTTTTGTTGAAAAAAAAAAAACATTTAAAAAATATAAGATTGATCACAAAATAGATAAAAAAATTTCAGATTTTGAAAAAAAAAAATGTTTCAGAGATAATAAAAAATTTTTAATAAGTTTTAACAAACTGAGTGAATACAAAAATTTTAATTCAAAGCAATTTGTTAAAATTTTAACTAGGAAAAAATATAAAATTGTATTTGTATTTGGTACAGGTAGAATAAAAAACAAAATAATCGAATTATTTAAAAATTGTATTTACAATTTCCATGGGGGGAATCCAGAATCTTTTAGAGGTTTAGATAGTATTTATTGGTCTATATTTCATAACAGATTTAATGAAATAGTAACCACACTTCACAAACTAGATAGGAATTTTGATACTGGAAAAATTTTCATGACTAGAAAAATTCCCATTAAAAAAAAAATGAAATTTCATCAATTAAGATATTATAATACAATTAATTGTGTAAATTTAAGTAAATTGTTAATATCAAAAATTCAAAATAAAAAAAAAATACCTCTTAGTAGACAAAAAAAAATTGGTATATACTACAGTGCTATGCCAACCGAATTAAAAACTTATTGCATTAAAAAGTTCGAAACTTACTCAAAAAAAAGATGAATCTAAATAACGCAATTAAACAATTCAAAAAAAGTCCAAATAATTCTTTTTCTATTTATCTGTTTCATGGTGTAATTAAAAAATTAAATAAAAAAAATTCTGTAGCAAATTATAATAATAAGCATATTAATATAAAAAAATTTACAACCTTTATTAAAGAAATTTCTAAAATAGGAAATGCAATTTCAATGAATGATATTTATGAAATAACCAAAAGAAAAAAAAAACTAAAAAAAAAGTCTTTTGCAATTACATTTGACGATGGATTTGAAAATAATTATAGTATCGCTGCTCCGATTTTAATTAATTATAAAATACCATTCACATTTTACATAGCAACTTATTTTGTAGATCAAAATGCAATGTCTTGGATTGACAAGGTTGATTATGCTATCGATAAAACAAAAAAAAAATATATTAATGTTCCTGAATTAAAAATGACTTTTCAAATACAAAATAGAAAATCAAAAATTTATTTTTTGAATAAAATTAGAAAATATTTAAAAGAAAATAAAAAAGTTGATCCTTATAAGTTTTCATATAGCTTTTGCAAAAAACTGAAAATTACAAAATTTCCAACTAATAATGTAATTTATAAAAAAATGAATTGGGAAAAGTTAAAAAGGATCTCAAAAAATAATCTCTGTCTGATTGGAGGCCATAGTCATACTCATCGAATACTAAATTATCTGAATAAAAAAGATTTAAATAATGAAATAAAGCTTAGTCTCAGACTAATAGAAAAAAATTTAGGTTACAGGCCGATACATTATTCGTACCCAGAAGGTTTTAAAAAATCGTTTTCTAAACAAGTTATTAATAAACTTAAAATTAACAATATCAAATGTTGTCCAACAGCAATTGAAGGTATTAATTCCGGTTACGCAAATCCTTTTTTTCTCAAAAGAATACCTATAACCTCTTAAATTATTGATTAAAAAATAGACATGAAATTTAGAAGACTATTTCCTAAAAGAAAACCAATTATTGTTGCAGAAATAGGAAATAATCACGAGGGAAATTTTGATAAAGCTATTAAACTAATCGATGCTGCAGTATTATCTGGTGCGGATGCGGTTAAGTTTCAAACATACAAAATTGAAAATTATTACAGTGAGAGATTTACAGAAAAAAAAAGATTTAAAAGACTAAAAAAATTTCAATTTTCTTACGAACAATTTAGAAGACTCTCGATTTATGCAAAAAATAAAAAAATTATTTTTTATTCAACACCGTTTGATATTGAAAGTGCCTATTTTCTAAACAAAATTCAAAAATTATTTAAAATTTCCTCTGGTGATAATAACTTTTACCCTTTAATAAGACTTGTTAATAAATTCAAAAAACCTACAATTTTATCCACCGGTCTAACAAATTTTAACGAAATAAAACATATAGTAAATTATTTCTCAGGCCGTAAAAATAAAAATAATTTAGGACTTCTTCATTGTATTTCAAAATATCCAGCCTCTAATGAGGATTTAAATCTTAAATCAATTTCTTTTCTGAAGAAAAAATTTCCATACTATGAAATTGGATATTCAGATCATTCCCTTGGCATTGATTCATGCAAGATTGCACTGAGTTTGGGTGCTTTTATGATAGAAAAACATTTTACCCTTGATAAAAATACCTCGAATTTTCATGATCATAAAATATCTGCAACACCAGATGAGTTAAAAAACCTTGTAAATTTTGCTAATAATTTAGAACCTATGCTTGGTGACATGAAAAAAAATCCTAATAAGAGTGAACTAAAAAATATAAAAGGTCTTAGAAGATCAGCGTACCTTAAAAATGATGTGGAGAAAAATCAAAAACTTATCAAAACAAATGTCATCTGGCAACGACCGTACATGCCAAACCAAAAAAATATAGAAGATTATTTAGGAAAGCTTGCCAGAAACGAACTCAAAAAAGGTTTATTAATTTCAAAAAAGGATTTTAAATAATTATGTGTGGTATAGCTGGGTTTTTTGGAACAAAAAACATTAAAAAAAGTGTGTTAAATAGAACATTATTGTCATTAAAAGAAAGAGGTCCTGACAATCAAAATTATAAGCATTTTTTAATTGATAAAAAAAAAGAAAAAAAAGCTATTTTATTAAATAGTAGACTTAGTATTATTGATTTGAACAAAAGATCTCACCAACCCTTAACCAAGCATAATTTGTCAATAACGTTTAATGGTGAAATTTACAATTACAGAAACTTAAAAAAGTCTTTGAAACTTCGAGGGTATAAATTTAAAACAAATTCTGACACTGAAGTTATTCTATCAGGTTATAATTGTTTAGGACTAAACTTTTTTAAGATGATGAAAGGAATGTGGGCTTTAGCAATATTTGATAAGAGCAAAGATGAGATAATTTTATCAAGAGATCGTTTTGGAGAAAAACCTCTTTACTATTTTAAAGATAACAAAAATTTATACTTTGGCTCTCAAATTAATCAATTAAGGATTCTATCAGAAAAAAAATTTAAAATAAATGACACTCAAATTTTTAATTATCTTTGCTTAGGGTATAGATCTTTAGATAAATTTGGTAACGATTTTTTTATGAATGTAAAAAAAGTTGAACAAGGATCAACAATTATTTTCAAATCGAATAAATATAAAAAGGTTAAGTATTGGGACTTAAACTATAGACCAAACAAAAGAATAAACAGATCCAATGTTGTCCAACTTACAAGAAATCTAGTTATAGAGGCAGTAAAAAGAAATACTGTTGCAGATGTACCAATAAGCATATTGCTGAGTGGTGGGGTTGACTCAAATATTATATTATCAGTGGTAACGAAAATTTTAGGAAAAAAAGTAGCAACATTCTCAATCATAGATAGGGATAAAAGATATAATGAAACCAATTTAATCGATGCCTCAGTAAAAAATCATAAAGTTAAGAACTTTAAGATCAATCTTAAAAAAATAAAAGCAGACAAATTAATTAGGGATCTTGAAAAATACGTAAATCATAATTCTAAACCTTTATACACTATCACTTCTTACGTAAGCAGCAAATTACATAAACTAATAAAAAAAAAAAAATTTAAAGTAAGTTTAACTGGCGCAGGTGCTGATGAATTATTTGCTGGCTATTATGATCACGGGCTACATTTCTTGAAACAGTTAAATCACTCAAGTTCTTTTAAACATGAATTGGAAATGTGGAAAAAAAATATATTAAAACACGTAAGAAACCCCCATTTTAGAAATTTTAGAAAATTTATTAAAAGTAATTATTATACAGATTATATATTTTCTAATCCCGAAAATTTGAAAAAAATGATTTGGTCAAAGAAATACTCTAAATTTAAAGACAAAAAATATACTAACGACAATCTTAGAAATAGAATGTTAAATGAAATATATTTTGAGACAATACCCCCAATCCTAAACGAAGATGATCAAAACCATATGTTATCTTCCGTAGAAAATAGATCTCCTTTTTTAGATGCTGATCTTGCAAATTTTTCGTTTACCATTCCAACAAATTTATTGATAAAAAATGCACAAAATAAATATATCCTAAGAGAAGCCTTTAAAGATATTCTACCGAAAAAAATATTTAATAATAAAATAAAGATGGGTTTTAATGCTTCGATTGACTCTATAGTTATAAGGGACAAAAAATCTTTTTTAAAAATATTTCCAAATAAAGAAAGAAAGATTTATAATTATATTGATTTTAAAAAGTTGAAAGAATTATATTCAAAAAAAAAATTGACTAACGCAGAATCAATGTTTTTATTTAGAGTAATTAATTGTTCAATTTTTTTAGAGAGATTTGCATGAAAAATTATCTACCAAAAAAATTTTTTATTATAAGAAAAAAAATTTTAGAAAATTTGTATAAAGTTAATAAAACAAAATTTAGCTATAAAATCATTATTCAAGAGCTAGTTTATTTGATTTTAAAACACGAAAATCTGTTATTTGATCTTAAGAATAAAAAGGGCAACCCCACGACAATAGTGTATGAAGATCTCTTAATTTTTCTAAATAAAATACAAAATATCAAAACATTCGGTAAGCATGAAAAAAATTTAAGAATTAATAAAATAAAATTTATTAGAGAAAAATCACATCATCTTCTTTTCAATAAACTTTGGATAAATTTCTCACTTGGAGAATACAAAAAAGAAAGGCTTGGAAGATACTTGAAAAGAATTAGGATAAATAATTTAAAAAAAATGATCAACAAAAAACATATTGTTGATTTTGGGTGTGGTCATGGAAACTTTTTAATTTCATGTTCTCTTATAGGTGCAAAAAAATGTGTAGGAGTTGATTATGGAGAAAAATCGATAAGTTTAGCCAAAAGTATTTCGAAAAAATTTAAATTAAATCACAAAGTCAAATTTTATACCCGTTCTGTTTATGACACTAAATTACCAAATTCAAAATTTGATTTTGCAATTCAAAACGGCGTATTCCACCATCTCGATAATGAAACTAAAGCATATAAAGAAATGTATAGAGTCTTAAAAAAAGGAGGATTTTGTTGGATATACACTGATGGAGGCGGAGGACTAAGAGATTATGTGGGTGATTTATCTCAAGAGATATTAAAAGATGTAGATAAAAATTTTGTAGTAGAAACAATTAGATCAATGAACCTCTCTACTAACAAAGAGTATCATTTAAGCGATAGTCTAAACGCCTTATACAGACATACAGACTTAAAAAATATGAAAAAAAAACTTACAAAAATCGGATTTAAGTTTGCAAAACAACTTAAAGGTGGTTACGAGACTGATTTTGACAAACCCTTTGTGAAAGATAAATACTTTAATCAAAAATTTGGCTCAGGTGATTTGAGATTATTATTTAAAAAATAAGATTATGATTAAATGGTGTACAAAATGTGTATTGCCCAATACAAGACCTAATCTAATTATTGATAAAGATGGAATTTGTAATGCTTGTAAATATCACCAAAAAAAAAAAATTAAAGTAAATTGGAATAAACAAAAAAGAAAATTAATAAAAATTTTTAATTCCGTTAAAAAAAAATCCAAAAATAATTTTGACTGTTTAATACCAGTTTCTGGAGGCAAAGACAGTATATGGCAGGTTGTAGAGTGTTTAAAACATGGATTAAAACCTTTAGCGGTATCTTATAAATCCCCTGGAAGAAATTACTATGGAGAGCGAAATTTAAAAACTTTAATTTCATTAGGCGTTGAACATATAGACTATACTGTAAATCCAAAAACTGAGGCATATTTCATGATAAAAACTTTAAAAGAAAAAGGGTCATCTGCCATACCAATGCATTTATCAATATTTAATTTACCAATAATAATCGCAGAAAAATTTAAAATACCTTTAATTGTTTTTGGCGAAAATCCTGCATCAGAATATGGTTTTGGGGATAAGACCCACGAACATGAAATAAACAGGTTTGACAACAAATGGATAAAAACTTATGCGCCAATAAATCAAACAAATCTAAATTATTGGAAGGACAAATATTTAAAAAATGAAATATTAATAAGTTACAAAACCCCAAATAACTATAAACATATAAAGATTTTGTTTTTGGGAGAGTATATTAAATGGAGCCCACAAAATAGTCTTAAGGTGGCAAAAAAATATGGCTTTATTTACCCATCAAAACCCAAAACTGGATATTATAATTATGCTGATGTAGATTGTGATTTTATTTCAATTCATCATTACTTAAAGTGGTTTAAGTTTGGTTTCACGAGATTATTTGATAATTTATCCGTTGAAATCAGGAATAAAAAATTAACAAGAAACCAGGCGATAAGAATTATTTGTAAAAACTTTGATAATATAAAACCAGAAGAGGATATAAAAAGTTTTTGTAAATTTACAAATATAACTTCAGAACAATTTGATAAATTTGCAGAAAAGTTCAGAAATAAAAACTTATGGAGAAAAAATAAATTTGGAAAATGGGAGATAAAGAATTTTATAACAAAGAAATTTAATTGGAAATGAAAATCATTAGAAATAAAAGAAAATTTATTGTTGGTAAAAGAAAGAATATAATTCTTACAGATGTAGGAAGTATTTTTTTGAATGACAATGAAAATATCACATTAAAAAATCAGAAAAAAATGGAATATGACATTTGTAAAAAAAATTGGGGGTATTATGGGACACCTTCTTTAAATAAAAGATTAGATAAATTTGGTTTTATAGCTGCTATTGCGAAAAATAAGGCTCTTAAAACATTCGCTGTGATGATTGTTGAGAAAAGAAAAAAGAAATTGTTTTTAAAATATCTTAAAAAGGAAGACATGATTTTAATTTGTTGGTTAAGTGAAAGTAATTTAAAAAAGATAAATAAATTTTTCCAAAAATAGCAATTTAATGTCAGTAGCCATAATTCAAGCAAGATCGTCATCCAAAAGATATCCCAACAAAGTAATGACATATGTAAATGAAAAACCTTTATTATACTATGTAATGAGTCGCGTTAGAAAATCAAAAAATATAAAAAAAGTAATTGTTGCTTGTTCGATATTAAAGTCTGATAGTTCTATAGTAAAGTTTTGTAAAAAAAAAAAATATAAAACTTATAGGGGTTCTTTAAATAATGTTTTAGATAGATACTCGCAAGTTTGCAAAAAGTATAAACTAAAATATTTTGTTAGAATTAGTGGAGATAGTCCGTGTATAGATCCAAATTTAATAGATAAAGCGATTCAAATATTTAAAAAAAAAAATTGCGATATAGTAACGAATGTATTTCCCAGAACGTATCCAAGAGGAGTTTCTGTTGAAGTAATTAAATCAAAATGTATTTTAGATTTGAACAAGAAAAAAATACATGATTTTTTTAGAGAACATATTACGTCTTATTTTTACAAAAATTACAAAAATTATAAGATTATTAATTTTAATTATAAAGAAAATTTGAGTAAAATTAACTTATCTGTGGATAAAAAATCAGACTTAAAAAAAATAAGTAAAGCAATGATAAAGAAAAACTTTTTAAATATGTCTTGGAAAAAAATTAAAAACATTACACATATATGAAAATAAAAGCAGCTATAATTGGAACTGGAATAGGGTTAAAACATTTTGAAGCTATAGAGAATTATAAAAACTCAAATGTTGAAGTTATATGTGAAACAAATAAAAAAAGGATAAAATTTTTAAAAAAAAAATTTCCAAATAAAATTATTACAAGTGATGAGAATTATGTTTTTAAAAATAAAAAAATTAATTTAGTTTCTATTGCCAGCCACGATGACGACCATTATTATCAAATTATAAAGTCAATAAAATCAAGCAAAAATATTATTGTAGAAAAACCTATGTGCTTAAACATTTCACAGCTAAAAAAAATACATAAACTTATTACTAAGAAAAAAAAAATTAAAATGACATCAAATTTGGTGTTACGAGTTAATTCATTATTTAAAACTTTTAAAAAAAGAATAGATAATAAAAAAATTTTTTATATTGAGGCTGATTACATTTGGGGGAGATATAAAAAACTCTTTGGATGGAGATCAAATGTAAAAGAATATTCATTAACATTGGGTGCAGCAATTCATATGATAGATCTTGTTTGCTGGTTAATTAATCTTAAACCACAAACTGTTTTAGCAATCGGTAATGATAAATTGACTAAAAACACTAAATTTAAGAAAAAAAGTTTAGTTGTGATGTTTTTTAAATTTCCTCAAAATATTTCAGTAAAGATATCGGCTAATAGCGTTGCAATTCATGATCATTTTCATGCTTTGAAAGTATTTTCAAAAAATGAAACGCTAGAAAACTCAATGCAAGGAGCCTTCGCCCATAGTAAAAGGGGCATAACTAAAATTAGAGGCAAATATCCAGACAAACAAAACAGAAAAAAATTAATCCACAATTTTTTAGATTGTTTAAAAAACAAAAATACTAAGCCAATAGTCACATTAAAAGAACAATTTGATTTAATGTCTATTTGCTTTGCAGTTGATAAGTCAATTAAATTAAATAAAACAGTTAAGATTAGATATTTTTAAAACTATGAAAAATATAAGATTTTCAATTCCTAACTTTACAGACAAAGATATTAACCTTGTAAAAAAAGTTTTGCAAAGTGGATGGCTTACTCATGGAAAATATACAAATCTCTTTGAAAAAGAATTTAAAAAGTTTACGAAAATTAAATATGCGGTTTCTGTATCGAGTTGCACAGCTGGTTTGCATCTATCTTGTATTGCATCGGGATTTAAAAAAGGTGATGAAGTAATTGTTCCAGCAATGACCCACACAGCTACAGCTCACGCAGTAGAATATACAGGTGCAAAAGCAATTTTTGCTGACGTTGAACTACCATCGGGAAATTTATCTCTAGAAAAGATAAAACAAAAAATCACAAAAAAAACCAAAGGTATTATAGTTGTTCATATGGCTGGTTATCCATGTAACATAAAAGATATTAAAAGTTTTTGTGTAAAAAATAAGATTATTCTTTTAGAAGATTGTGCCCATGCACTTGGAACTTTTTTTGAAGGCAAGCATGCTGGGAGTCATGGAATTTCAGGCAGTTTTTCTTTTTACCCAACAAAACAAATTACAACAGGTGAGGGAGGGATAGTTGTAACAAATGATGAAAAATTTTATAAAAAACTAAAAACTTTAAAAGCTTTTGGAATAGACAAAGACATAAACGAAAGAAAAAAACAAGGTGATTATGATGTAAAATTTCTTGGATTAAATTATAGACTTACAGATTTTCAAGCTGCACTAGGTTATAAGCAGCTAATAAATTATAAAAAAAACTTAAAAATTAGAAAAGAAATTGGTAAAAGATATATTAAAAATTTCTCAAAGACTAATAAAGTAAAATACGTAGAATATTCTGAAAATTGTTCTTATTTTGTATTTCAAATATTTCTGAAAAATAGAGATAAAACTTTAAAAATGTTAAAAAAAAATAAAATAGGGGTAAGTGTGCATTATTCAAGACAACTTCCTGAAATGTATTACTATAAAAACAAGTACAAATTAAAAAAAGGCGATTTTCCTAATTCAAATTTATACGCAAATACAAACATATCCTTACCGATTTACCCGAAGTTGAGTATGGAAAAAATTGATTTTATATCAAAAAAAATAATTCAATTTGTGGAACATGAAAAATAAAAAGATTTTACTTGTAGGTGGCTGTGGTTTTATAGGTCACAACCTTGCTTTAAATTTAAAAAAAAACGGAGCACAACCAATAATATTAGATAGCTTATCTGTAAACAACTTATATTCTTTAATTGACGATGAAGTAAAAAATAAGAATTTATATAAAGCTATTTTAAAAAACCGAATAGAATTGTTAAAATCGAATAAGATTAAATTAATAGTTCAAGATGCTAGGGACTATCATAAAATATCTGAACTGTATTCAGAAATAAACCCTGATATAATTATTCATCTTGCTGCTGTATCTCATGCTAATAAATCTAATAAAGATCCACACAGCACCTTTGATCATAGTTTAAGAACTTTGGAAAACTCTTTAGATTTTGCACGATTAAAGAAAACCCATTTAATTTATATGTCATCAAGCATGGTTTACGGAGATTTTAACTCAAAAGAGGTAAATGAGAAAACAGAATGCAATCCCATCGGTATATACGGAACTTTAAAATATTCTGGAGAGTTACTTGTAAAGTCGTATAATCAAATTTTTGACTTACCATACACGATTATACGACCTTCAGCTTTATACGGGGAAAGATGCGTAAGCAGAAGAGTAGGGCAAATATTTATAGAAAACGCAATTCAGAATATAGATATTAAAATTAATGGAAGTGGTGAAGATAAATTAGACTTCACATATATAGATGATTTGGTTAAGGGTATATCTTTGTGCTGTAGTAATGAAAATGCGATTAACCAAACTTTTAATCTAACATTTG
>MDSV01044874.1_pt1 | contig 12896 bp, 15 predicted proteins | sample 810851 | NCBI WGS metagenome assembly MDSV01 (sample SAMN05326640, study PRJNA326480) | marine metagenome | isolation source: seawater | place: Atlantic Ocean: North East | collected 2012 | reverse complement strand
TTTTACAATAAAAAACAGCAAATTGGTCCCTTCGTCTATCGGTTAGGACACGTGGTTTTCATCCTCGAAAGAGGGGTTCGATTCCCCTAGGGACCGCCATTTATGGATTATTCAGTTTACATGATAATCACCAAAATAAGTAACAAGATAATATCTTATGTTGGGTATACTAGTAATTTGGATAAACGACTAAAATTGCATAATTCTTCAAAAGGTGCAAAATTTACAAAAGGAAAAAAGTGGAGATTGATTTATAGTAAAAAATTTACATCAAAAAATTTAGCTATGAAATATGAGTATTTATTAAAAAAAGATAAAAAAAAGAGAAATTTAATTAAATTAAATAATATTTAAAATGAAAATTTCTATCCTTCTACCCTATAAAGAAAACTATTCTAAAATTTATGCTGGTGCTGTATCAATTTTTGTAAATTCTACTTCTAAAATTAGTAAATATAAAAAAAAAATTACAGTATATGGTTCAACAAATTATAATAAAATCCTCTCAAAGAATTATAAAAATATAATTTTAAAAAAAAGTTTTCTTAAAAGTCAAAGCAAAGATTATGTCGAAAAATTTTTAGAAATTCAAAAAAATGATAAACCAGATATAATTGAAGTTCATAATAGACCTATATACATTGAAAGCCTAATTGATCTTAAAACAAATATAGTTTTATATTTTCATAACGATCCTATTACTATGACAGGGTCCAAAACTGTTAAAGAAAGAATTTTTTTATTAAATAATTGTAAAAAAATTATATTTAATAGCGAATGGTCAAAAAAACAATTTTTATTAAAACTTGATAATTTTTATCATAAATCTAAAAAATTAGAGGTTATACATCAGTCAGTAAACAAAACACTTATAAATTTTAGAGAAAAAAAAAAATTAATTGTATTTGTTGGGAAATTAAATTCAGCCAAAGGATACGATATTTTTGCTGAAGCAATTATTAAAATTTTAAATAAATATAACGAATGGAATGCAATAGTAATTGGAGATGAGCCTAGAGAAAAAATAGAATTATATCATAAAAATTTAAAGAATTTAGGTTTTACAAATCATAACAAAGTACTAGAGACGTTTAAAAAATGTAGTATTGCAGTTGCATGTTCAAGGTGGGAAGAACCTTTTGGAAGAACAAGTTTAGAGGCATCAAGTAGAGGTTGTGCTGTGATAATATCAAATAGAGGAGGTTTACCGGAAACAATTACTAATGGATTAATTTTAAAAAAAATTAATTCTTCAGAATTATATAAATCAATTGAAAGTCTAATTTTAAATAAAAATAAATTGCTTAAATTACAGTATCAATCATATAAAAATTTTTTTTTAACAGATAATTATTCATCTAAAAAAATAGATAATTATAGAGAGAAAATTTTTAATCAGTCCTATAAAAAATATACAATTTCAAAATCACAAAAAAATCTTAAAATTTTGCACGTGACAAACTTTAACGAAAGACATGACGGTAGACTTTTTTATAATACTGGAAGACGTATAAATAACGGATTTATAAGATTAAATCACAGTGTACTTGAGTTTAGTGACCGTGATATAGTAAGTTACTACAGGAATTTAAAAGATTTAAACGGATCAAAAAAACTAAACATTAAACTCTTATCAGTAATTTCAAATTATTTACCTGATATTTTAGTTTTAGGACATGCAGATTTAATTAAAATCGACACATTACTGTATATTAAAAAAAATTATCCAAATATTAAAATTGTACAATGGTTTTTAGATAGAATGGATAGTAATTGGATAACTAATAAAAAAAGATTTTTAGATAAGATTGATTTAATGGATGTTAGTTTTTGTACTACAGATCCTATTTCTTTAAATTTTAATAAAAAAAATAAAATTTTTTATATGCCAAATCCTGTTGATGCTTCATTTGAAACTTTAGAAAATTATAATAATAAATTTTTCTCTAACGATGTTTTTTTTGCTATGAGTCATGGTGTACATCGAGGTGTTTTAAAAAAAGGTAAATTTGATGAAAGAGAAATATTTATTAATAAATTAATTAAATTAACACCCAATATTAGATTTGATCTATATGGAATGAACAATATTCAACCAATATGGGCTGATGATTATAGAATAGCTATATCTAAATCCAAAATTGGTTTAAATTTAAGCCAAGGTAAACCTACAAAATATTATAGCAGCGATAGATTTTCTCAATTAATAGGTAACGGTCTTCTTGTGATGATTGATCAAAAAACCCAAATAGGAAATTTTTTTAATAAAAACGAAATTGTTGAATACAAAAATATCAGTGATTTGTCAGAAAAAGTATTAAAATATAGTTACGATGACAATTTAAGGAAAAGAATTGCTTTTAATGGAAGAAAAAAATATTTTAAATACTTCAATTCAAAAGAAATAGCACAATTCATTTTAGATAAAGCATTCGAAAATAAAAAAAAATATTTTTGGGAATAATATTTTAATGATTTCTATATTAATACCTACGTTTAACAATTTAAAATACTTGAAGCTCTGCATAAGAAGTTTAAAAAAAAATTCCTATTTTGATAATCAGATTGTTTGTCATGTAAATGTTGGTGAGGATGGAACAATAGAATTTTTAAAAGATAACAATATAGAATACTCATTCACATCTTTTAATTCAGGGATTTGTGGAGGATTAAATAAAGCTGCTCGATTATCAAATTTTGATTATTTACTATATGCTCATGATGATTTTTATTTCTGTCCAAATTGGGATTTAATTTTATTAAATGAAGTCAAAGAAATTGGTCATAAAAACTTTTATCTATCAGGAACAATGATGAATCAAGGTCAAATTAAATTTGATTGTGGAGATAATCCAGATGATTTTGATGAAAATAAATTTTTGGAAGAATATAAAGAATATAATTATTATGATTTTCAAGGATCTACCTGGGCCCCTTCATTGGTTCACAGAGATACATGGGATAAGGTAGGTGGTTTAAGTGAAGAATTTTTTCCTGGAATGGGTTCAGACCCTGATTTCAACATGAAACTTTGGAATTTAGGTATAAGAATATTTAAAGGAATTAATAATTTTAAAGTCTATCATTTCGGATCAATAGTATTACGTAATAAAAATATCAAATTATCAAAAAAAAAGTATGGCAGTATAAGTTCTAAAATTTTCTTAATAAAATGGGGTATTACAATAAAGTTTTTTAAAAAATTTTATTTAAGATCAAATACTAAATTTAATAATCCATTAAGTAATCCTAACAAAAATTTAATCTATTTTATATCTCTTGCAATATGTAAATTAAATTATTTTTATTTAAAGGTATTATATAGAAAATTAAATAAAATTATTTGATTTAATAATTTTTTTTAATAATTAGTAGATATATTTCTTGTCAAATTTAGATCTTTTAAATGAAGGCATTCCAATTAGTGAACATAAAAGACCTTCAATTTTATAATATTTATATTTTGCTTTAGTTGGGTTTATTAGAATGTAAGGTAAAATTTGTATTAAATTCAGAAATAAACCAGGCAAACATTTTAACAATGCTATAAAAAAACCTTTATTTTTTTTTGTATAATAAAATTTAGACCATTGACCGTGCCATCCACCAACAAAAAAAGTACTATCTTTTTCATCTTTGTTTGTGAACGTTGTAGAATGTAATTTTAGTTTATCATTTTTTTCTTGATATTTTACGTGACTAAATAATGAATTTGTTATTAAATATAATTTTAAATTTAAATAATTACATTTTATAAAAAAATCATCATCTTCATAATATAAAAAATATTTTTCATCATATCCATTAATACTCTTGAATATTTTTGTTTTTATTAACATAGCAGCAGCAATAATTTTATTCTTTTTTAATATTGTATTTTTTTTATATTTAGTTTTTTCATCATAGTAAATTGGCCCTATAGCTCCAAAATTATTTATTTTCTGTGCTGCCTTAATTAAATTTTTTAATGTATTTGGATAAAGTTTTACATCTGGATTCATTACAAAAAAATACTTTGTTTTAACTTTATTTGAAGCAAAATTTACAGCTCTGCCATATCCAATATTTTTTTTTAAATAAACATCAACATTCTTATATTTATTTTTTACCAATTCTTTTAAAGTCTTATCATAAGAATTTTCAACAATAATTAATTTATATTTATTAGATAATTTTTTTATGTGAGATAAAATTAAAATTTTCGATCTATAAGAAGGAATAATTATTGTGAGTAATTTGTTCATTTTAAGTTAATATTTTTATTAAAATTATTTTTGAAAATTAATTTAAAATTTTTTTTAATTTATTTAAATTCATTGTTTGTTTTGATGGAAATTTTTTATCAACATTACTTGCTTTAATAGTTTTTTTATTATGTAATTTTGCAAACTGATATGCTGATCTTGATTTTCCTCCTACATTAATAATTCCACAATAGTTTACTAATTTAGGTAAAATTTTGACCATATCTTCATGAAACATGTAATTTGAATAAACATTGGTAAAAGCTTTTTTGTATGAAAATGGTTTTTCAGTCATTTGTATTCTAAGAACTAATGAATTTTTGTACATTAAAACAGATGCTTCACCACCCATTTTTGATAAACCATAATTGTTTATTGGTTTAATTCCATCTTTTTCATTATAGTTTCCTTTAACACACTCATAAACATAATTAGTTGAAAAATAGATTAATTTTACATTGTACTTTTTACAAATTTTCACAACATTGGCGGTTCCAATTATATTTAGATTAATGCTTTGTATAATATCTTTATTGTGTTGCTCCATTGGTCTTGATAGACCGGCCGTGTGAATTAGAATAGTAGGTTTATACTTAATTATATTTTTTTCAATAGATTTCAGATTTAATATATTTAGATCTCTTTTTGAAAGAAATATTAAATTTAATGAAGTATTTTTTTTTTTTAAAACTTTAGCAAATCTACCATTTCCGCCTGTGATTAATATTTTTTTTTTCATAGTAATTTAATACATTCATTAAAAGAAATATTTTTCTTATCTTTTAAAGATATTATAGGATTTTTAGTTGGCCATTTAATATTTATATCTTTATCATTCCAAATTATACCTCTTTCATGTTTTTTATATCTATAATCAGACATTTTATAATGAATTAAAGATTTGTCAGATAAACTACAATATCCATGCGCAAAACCCTCAGGTATATAAAGTGAATTATTTTTATTTTCAGATAATATGCACGAAAAATATTTACCAAAAGTTTTTGATTTTTTTCTACAATCTAATGCTACATCAAAAATTTTACCACTAAGCACAGTTATGAATTTTGCTTGTGGTTTTTTAATTTGTAAATGTAAACCTCTTATTACATTTTTTTTTGATATAGATATTAAATCAAATGGAAATTTTATTTTTAAATAACGATTATTGAATAATTCTCTTGTGTAACCTCTATTATCCACATATGTGTTTTTTTTATAAATTTTTAAACCTTTGAAATTAGTTTTAATTATTTCCATCTATTTATAAAAACCTGAAAAATATTACAAATAAAATTAACATCTTTTATTGTCATTCCATGGTGACATCCGAGTAAAATTCCATTTTTCATTACATCATCTGCAACATCGTTACAATATTTAAAGTATTTATATTTCCTATTTTTCATAACTGGTTGCTTTAAAATATTTCCTGTAAAAATTGTTCTAGTTTGTATATTGTTTCTTTCAAAAAATATTTGAAGCATCTTTCTATTAAAAAATTTGTTCTTTTTTATTACCAAAGGAAAGGCCAACCAAGGTGTTTTAACACCAGTATACATTTCTGGTAAGTTAAAGTAATTTTCATATTTTTTAAAAAAAGATATTAATTTTGAAAAATTTCTGTTTCTGATCCTAATATTGTCTTTTAATTTCTTAAGTTGCTCAAGTGCAAAAGCCGCTGAGATTTCAGAAGGCAGAAAATTGTATCCCATTTCAGAAAATACATATTTTGCATCATAATCTATCCCTGATACTTTTATGTTAAACCTTTTACTAATACTTTCTGACTCATTAAATGTTGCCGAAGATCTTCCCCAACCCCTAAGCAATTTTGCCTTTTCATATAATTTATAGTCATTAAAACACACAATTCCTCCAGTACCACCACCATTAATTATATGTGAAGCATAAAAGCTGTTAGTTACCACATCTGATTTTGAGCCAGTATTCTTTTTTTGAAATAAATATCCAATAGTATCTGCTGAATCTTCAATTATTTTTAATTTGTATCTTTTTGCAATTTGAGAAATCTTTTTCCAATTAGCTATGTTACCTAAAAGATTTGGTATCATAATTGCTACAGTTTTCTTATTAATACATTTTTCAATTTGATTATAATCAGCAACAAATTTGTTTTTTTCAACGCCTATAAAATGGGCAATTAAACCTAATTGATATATAGGAGCAACAGTGGTCGAAAAAGTCAAATTTGGAGTAATAATTTCAGATCCTTTTTTAAAATTAAATGACGCTAAAGCCAATAAGTTTGCAGATGAACCAGAGTTAACCATTAAACCATATTTTTTCCCAAAAATTTTTGAAACTTTATTCTCTAATTTTTTAACTTTTTTACCATCCGTTAAAGACAAACTATCATTTTTTAAAACATTCATCACTGCATTAATTTCTTTATGATCATACACTGCTCTGCCGTAATAAATTTTTTTCATATATATTATTAGTTAATTAAATTTTTATTATTAAGTATTTTTTTTAGGTAATTAGAGTATTCACATTTACCATAAAATTTTATTTGATTTAAAATTTTTTTTTTATTTATCCATTTTTTTAAAAAGGCTATTTCCTCCAAACATGCTATTTTCAAACCTTGTCTGTTTTCTACAGCCTGAACAAACGCTGATGTTTTATAGAAGTCCTCTATAGATCCAGTATCCAACCATGCTCCACCTCTACCAATAAAATCAGCTTCTAATTTATTCGTTTTTCTATATATATTTAGCAAATCTACTATTTCTAATTCTCTTCTTTTAGAAGGTTTTAAAGTCTTTGAATATTTTGTTACATTTTTATCAAAAAAATATAATCCTGTAATAGCATAATTTGAAATATAATTTTTAGGTTTTTCTTTAATTTTGGTAACTTTTTTTCTTGAATTTATTTTAGCTACACCAAATAATTCAGGTTTTAAAACTTTATGCAAAAGTATTCTGGCACCTTTATTTAGTTTTGAACAATTAATTAAATTTTTTGTAAGATTTTGTCCATAAAAAAAATTATCTCCAAGAATTAAAGCAACATTTTTATTATTAATAAATTTTTCACCAAGTATAAATGCATCAGGTAAACCTTTTGGTCTATCTTGTTCTGCATAGGTAATTTTAATACCTAAATTATTGCCATTTGGTAATATTTTTTTATATTGGTTTAATTGACCTTTATTTACAATAATTAGAATATCTTTAATATTTGCTAACATTAATATCGATAAAGGATAAAAAATTAGTGGCTTATCATGAATAGGCAGTAATTGCTTATTTACAGCTTTTGTTAAAGGGCTCATCCTTGTTCCTAAACCGCCTGCTAAAATTATTCCTTTTTTTATCATTTTGTTCCAAATCTTTTTAAAATGTCTATTTTTTTAAAAGTTTTAAAGTATTGTTGATTTTTAATATACCATTTTACAGTTTTATAAAGACCGACATTAATATTAGTTTTACTTTTCCATTTAATCTGATTTATAATTTTATTACTATTTAAAGCATATCTTCTATCATGACCCGGCCTATCTTTAACAAATTTAATTTTTGAATTACTTTCAAAATCAATTTTTTTAAATGAATTAAATAATTTTGAGCATATAGCTAGATTGTCAATATTTTCATTAGATCCAATATTGTAAAATTGGCCTATTTTTCCTTTTTTAAAAACTTGTAACAAAGCTTCACAATGATCTTTTACATAAATCCACTCTCTGGAATTTTTTCCATCACCATAAATTGGTAAATCTTTATTATTGATAATGTTATAAATAATTTTAGGAATTAATTTTTCTGGATGTTGTTTTGGACCATAATTATTGGAACAATTTGTAATAATTACTGGTAAATTATAAGTAGCAAAGTAAGAATAAACCAAATGATCAGATGAGGCCTTGCTAGCAGCATATGGTGAGGATGGTTTGTAAGGATAATTTTCACTTGTTCTACCTTTTAATATATCACCATATACTTCATCAGTTGAAATATGGATAAATTTAAACTTCTTATTTTTTTTTGAGTAGATTTTGAGATTTTCTAAAAGATTAAAAACACCTAAAATATTATTTTTAATGAAAGGGTAGGGTGACTCAATAGATCTATCAACATGAGACTCGGCAGCAAGATTAAATAGAGCAATTGGCCTTTCTTTTTGAAGGATATTAAAAATTCTCTTTTTATTTAAAATATCACATTTTATAAATTTATATTGTTTATTTTTTTTAAATTCTTTAACGTTATAAAAATTAGATGAATAAGAAACTTTATCTAAATTAATTACAGAAAATTTTTTTTTTAATAATAATTCAATTAAATTGCTACCTATAAATCCAAGTCCCCCTGTAACTATAACCTTATTTTTATTTTCCATAATTTATAATTGATATATTAATAATAAAGTATTTTAAATCTTATCTTTTTTAAATTTAAATTAACAATAAATTTAAAATAATAAATTACATATTAACTGTACTATTTAATGTTTTATTTATTTTAAAATCAATTATATATCTTTTATGAGTTCCAATAGAATAGTCTGTTATCTATTTACTGTTTTTGATAAAAAGGAAACTTTAATAGATTTTATTAATCACTATAAAAAATATAATTCCGGTATAAATCATGAACTTATAATTTGTTTTAAATTATTTAATTCATTACAAATAACTGAGTTAAAAGAATATTTAATTGATATAAATTATACAGAATTTATTGATCCTGGTAAGAATAATGATTGGGACTTTGGTAGTTATATGAGAGTTTCAGAATCTTTTTATAATAGAGATATATTATTTTTAAGTAGTCACTCATATCCTGTGTGTAATGATTGGTTAAAAAAATTATTTTTATTTAAAAATGACGAAACAGTAATAGCACCTACAGCGTCTTATGAAAGCTTAATAGATTCTATTCAACTTAAAAATAAATTTCACAAAATAATTAGATATTTAATAAGAAAATATAAATTTTCTAAAAATTTCAATAAATTTCCAAATCCTCATGTTAGAACATCAAGCTTTTTAATTAATTCAAAGATTTTTTTAAACTATATTCAAGATAAAAAATTAAAGAACAAAGAAGACACGTTAAAAATCGAGAGTGGTAAAAATAGTTTGACAAAATATTTAGAAAATAAAAATATTAAAATTTTAGTAGTAAATTCTGATGGAAAAAAATTTGAACAAAAAAATTGGAAATATAGTGAAACTTATAATTTTTTAAAACATGATAAATCAATTATATCTGATAAACATAGTCGAAAATATTTAAAACTTAATAATGATGAGAAAAAAGCTTCACGTCTCATAGTTTGGGGCACTTGATCATGATTAAAACTTTTTTGAATCTCGGTGTTCAGCCTCTTGCAAATCAATATTTAAAAAAATCAAAAATTTTATCTGAAAAAAAAGGTGAATTATATAAACTGAAAGTCTGTTTTGATACTAAGTCTAAGCTTGTTTCAATATCAAAAAAAATTCCTGTAAGAAAAATGTTTAATAGCACTTACCCCTATAAATCTTCTATGTCAAAAACAATGCTAAAATCATTTAAAAACCTTGCAAAAAAAATAAAAAAAAGATTCAAGCCAAAGTTATTTTTAGAAATAGGAAGTAATGATGGTGCTTTAATTAAAAATTTTAATTTGAAAAATACCATATGCGTCGAACCTTGCTCTAATTTAGCAAATATAACAAAAAAAAGGGGATATTTTACTTACGCAAAATATTGGAATTATTCATTATCCAAAACTATTAAAAAAAAATTTAATAATATAGATGTCATCTATGCCGCAAATACATTAACTCATATTGCTAATTTAAATGATGTTTTTAAATCAATAAGTAATATTTTATCAAAAAATGGAGTTTTAATTATAGAAGACCCATCTTTATTAGAATGTATAAAAAAAACATCTTATGATCAATTTTATAATGAGCACATATATGTTTTCTCAGCCTTAGCTGTCAGCAATCAAATAGATAAGTTTGGATTAGAATTATTTGATATAGAAAAAATTAACACTCATGGCGGATCTTTAAGATTTTTTATTAAAAGAAAAAATAATAAATATTTAAAAATTTCAAAAAATGTTACTTCGCAGATTAATACAGAAATAAAATTTGGTTTAAACAAATTTTCCACATATAAAAGATTTGCTAGTAAAACACTTGATTCAAGGAGAAAATTAATTTTTTTGTTAAATAAAATTAAAAAACAAAAAAAAACTATTGTTGGCTATGGTGCAACTGCCAAAGCTACTACTGTACTTAATTATTGCAACATTGATGAAAATATTATTGATTATTTTGTTGATACTACACCAGATAAAATCAATAAATTTATGCCTGGCAAAAAAATAATAATCAAAAAGTACCATAAAAACATATATCTAAATATTGATTATTTCTTACTCGGAGCCTGGAATTTTAAAAAAGAAATTTTTAATAAAGAGAAAAAATTTATTAAAAATGGTGGAAAATTCATTGTTCATGTTCCTTCACCAAAAATAATTAATAAATAAAATTAAATTTTAATTTTATTTAATGCATTATTTTTGAATATGTTAGCTTCTTTAATATATCTTCTTACCATTTGAGATGTCTTGTGACCTGTCATAGCCATAATACTTCTTTCATCAGCACCAGAATCTGCAGCAGCAGTTGCAAAACCTGATCTTAAGCTATGACCAGCAAAATTTGTATTTTCAATTCCCGCTAGATTAAGGTATTTCTTTATTAATAAAACCACTGACTGATCTGTTAATCTATTATCTGTAAGTGATGATCCTTTGGCAAATCTTCTAAATATAGGACCCGATTTAATCTTAGAAATTTCTAACCATTTTTTTAAATTTACAACTGGGCAATATGTTTCATTAATAAAGTAGGGCAGACCTTTGATCATTCCTTCGCCAAATTGGTCAGTTTTTGATTTTTTTATTATTATTTTTAGTCCTTCAGGAACAAATTCTAAATCCTCATGATCAATCGATACGATTTCTGTTCGTCTAAACCCTCCTCCAAACCCTATTAATATTAATGTTTTGTCTCTTAATTTTTTAATTTCTTCAGTTTTTTGCTCATTTATTACATTAATTATTAATTTTAAATGATTGATTAATATAGGTTTTTTACCCTTTTGAATACTTCCTTTTATCCTTTTTATTCCTAAAAGATTTTCAACTATAACTGGATGTTTGGTATCTAAATAATAACCTTTTAGCTTATGGACCATACTGATAGCAACCAATCTCCTTCTCAGAGTGCTAATTTTTGAATTTTTCGAAAGGTGAGTAAGATAAATAGACACAATTTTAGGTTCGGCTGGTAATGAATTTAAGCCATGTTTGGCACAAAAGGCTCCAAAATCTTTAAAATCAGACTTATAAGCCCTGAGTGTATTATTTGCTTTAGAGTTTTTTAAGTTATTTAAAGTTGCTTCATGAAGGGATTTTAAATCTGTCGTAAGTTTATTCATATAATTACTATTGATAACCATTAATTATCATTAGTAATATATTAAGTGATTTATAATGTCAATAGTTTAAATATAAAAATAAAGGATTAAAAATGGGCTCATTAGATGGCGTTATAGAACCAATATATTTTTTAATTACATCTATAGCATTTGTAATCCTTGCTTTTTTGCACTACAGAAAAGTTGGTAAAAGTTTAGAAACCATTTATCTATCAATTTTGTCTATTTTTTTTGTAATTTGCTTTATTATTTTAAATTTTTATTGAGTTAAAGTTAATATTGATTGATATTGTAAGTATATTTGTTGCCGGCATATTTTCCTGCATAATATTAGATATTTTGGGCTATTTATTAAAAAAAATAGGCTTTCCAGAACCCTCCTGGGCTATTGTAGGTAGATGGACTTATTACATGCTTAAAAAAGGCATTTTTTTCAATCCAACAATTAATGAAAAGCTTGAATTTAAACATGAAGTATTACTTGGGTGGGTTTTTCATTATTTTATATCGATATGCTGGGCAGTTATTTTTTATATCAGCTTTATTTATCTTGGAATTAAAATGTCATATTTTTCTGGGTTTATTTTTGGAGCAATGACAACCTTAGCGCCATTATTAGTATTTTTACCTTTTACAGGACAAGGTATTTTCGCAAAAAATACAGAAAAACCAATAGAAACTTCTTGTATCTTTTTTATTAGGCATTCAATTTATGGTATTGCAATGTATGAAGGTTTTAGATGGTTTATAATATTAAATTAAAAGGAACAAAGTTTCAGCAAAAGGTGTGGAAATACCTTAAAACTATACCAAAAGGTACTGTTAAAACATATAAAGAGGTAGCAATTGCTATAAAATGCCCAAAATCAGCACGAGCAGTAGCTAATGCATGTGGAAGAAACCCATATCCCCCTAAAATACCCTGTCATAGAGTAATTCGTTCAGATGGAGAGCTTGGTGGATACTCAGGTATTGGTGGGATTAAGACAAAGTTAAGATTATTGAGATCTGAAAAAGTTGATATATAGGGGGGCATTTTAGGAATATTTTCTGGCTGAAATACCAATAAAATCAACAATTTTTGACTATTTTGGCTTATTTTAACATAAATGCTATTATGCACCCTTCAGTTGTGCTATATATGGAGACATATCAAAATAAAGCACCTCTATGG
>MDSV01157106.1_pt1 | contig 12897 bp, 17 predicted proteins | sample 810851 | NCBI WGS metagenome assembly MDSV01 (sample SAMN05326640, study PRJNA326480) | marine metagenome | isolation source: seawater | place: Atlantic Ocean: North East | collected 2012 | reverse complement strand
TGCAAAGTTGGAAAATAAAAGGTTTACGGAAAATGCACCTGAGATGGTGATACAAAATGAAATTAAGAAAAAAGATGATGCAATGTCAAAAATTTCTGTTTTAACGGCCAGACTTGATAAGCTTAAAAATTAATCCTTTGAAGCTATTATGGTTATTCCTCCCTTGACTTTTTGATTTAATTGTACATTTACTTTTGTTCCAATAGGTAAAAATAAGTCAACTCTTGAACCAAATTTTATGAATCCTGCGTCTTTACCTTGTTCCGCCGTATCACCAACTTTTGCATAGTTAACAATTCTTCTTGCCAGGGCACCAGCAATTTGCCTGTATAAAATCTCTCCGAATATTTTATTCTTAAGCACAATAGAAGTTCTTTCATTCTTTATGCTTGACTTGGGATGCCACGCAACTAGATAGGCCCCAGGATGGTATTTTGAAAATATAATATTCCCGCTCATAGGATATCTTGTTACGTGAACATTTAAAGGGGACATAAAAACACTAACCTGTAATTTTTTTTCTTTAAAAAATTCGGGCTCAAATACTTCTTCAATTATCACAACCTTACCATCCACTGAAGATAATATGTGATTTTCATTTTTATTTACTTTGATTTTCGGGTTTCTAAAAAATTGAAGTATCAGAAGTAAAATAATAATCAATAGTACTTTCACAATCATTGCATATTTAAACTCGAAGTAATCAACAGATATTATAAGTAATGTGACAACGAAAAAAGAACCAAAAATGATATTATAACCTTCTTTATGAAACATTTTAAATTAATTTTAAAAATAAATATATATATGGGCTAGCGAATATAATGCTGTCTAATCTATCTAACATCCCACCGTGTCCTGGAATTATTTTTCCACTATCCTTAACCTTTGATTCTCTTTTGAACTTCGACTCTATTAAATCTCCTAGGGTACCAAATATGCTAATAATTATTGCAATAATAAGCCAATTTGATGTTTCCAAATTGTCGTTGATATATTTAGAAACAAGTGATGCTGAAATACAACAAAAAAACAGTCCTCCAAGAAAGCCTTCTATTGTTTTGTGTGGAGATACTCTCTGAAATAACTTCTGTTTTCCAAAATTTTTTCCCACAATATATGCAAAACTATCATTAACCCAAATTAGAATAAAACAACCCAAAAGGGTTTGTGGTTCAAATTCTCCGTTTACATTGGCAATTAAAAATATAAATACAAAAGATGAAGAAATATAAAAAATTAAATTTATATATTTTTTGGCCAAAAATCTTGGAAGATTTTTAGTAGAAAAAAGGTCCCTTACAAGAAAAACCGAAACAAAAATTGACAATATTAATAGTGTATCTTTTAGGTCGTTAAAATTAGAATTAGTATTTTGGATATTATGCTGAGTAACTGAGAAAACCAAAAATATAATTGAAAAAATTATATAAAAACTATAACTCTTTTGCTTTAATAAACTGTTAAACTCATTACAGCATATTAGCCCACATAGATAGGTCAATAGTCCAAAGCTGTAATCATTTTGCAAAGATGCTATGAAAATTGCACCAAATACAAAGCCACTTAAAACTCTTTTAACGGGTTCCTTCAAAATTAATTAAATCCTTTTTCTAATAGGATCAAATATAGGTTTTTTGAAGAAGTTCCATAACTTAAAAAATTTTTATCTTCTTTGTTAGTACTAAAATTTTTTATTGCAGTAATATTTGTAGGGATATTTTCACCCTTTGATTTAATATAAGCAAGACCTTCACTTATATTATTTTTTAGTTTACGAGTGTCTGTTATGATTATAAAATTTTTGGGTAGTTTTGATAATTTTTTTTCATAAATTTGATTAGATGAAATTAGTATTGACCCGTTACTTGCAATCAAGTTTTCACAATCTGTTACAAAACATTTTTTAAGGTCCAAAGATGAATTATAAGAAGTTATAAGTCTATATTTCTTATTTAATTCTAATTTAATCATTAAAATATCATTCTCAATCCACTTATTTTCATTTAATATTAAATTAAAATTCTTACGAACTTCATCTATAGTCTCGCAGTAGAGAAATTTACCGCCATTCTTAATAAAATTTAAAATAAATCTCTCTTCAATTACAGCTCTTTTCTTTGGTAAAAATTTACTTGAAGGGTTTTCTTGATCCTTGGGTATAGGTTTTTTTTTAAAAAAATTACTAAAAAAATCCAAAATTAATCGTTTAAATATTTAAGTCGATTTAATAAGATAAAGTTAACTAAATTAAGTCAATAAATTTTGTTAAAAAGTTCATTATCTCTATTCTTCAATAGATTTTTTTAAATCTTCTTTATTATAGGGTCTTTTTCCAAATATTTCTTCTAAGTTATCTTTGAATATGACTTCTTTGTTTAGTAATACTTCAGCTAACTGAATGAGTTTCTTTTTATTTTTTTTAAGAATTGAAATTGCTCTCTGATATTGTTTTTCAATTATTGCTGAGATTTCTTTATCAATAGTTTCAGCAGTTTGCTCACTGTAGGGCTTGGTAAAACCGTATTCATTACCATTAGACGAGTCATAATATGTAAGATTTCCAACTTTATCATTTAAACCATAAACAGTAACCATTGCTCTTGCCTGTTTGGTAACTTTTTCAAGATCACTTAAGGCTCCGGTTGAAATTTTATTGAAAATTACTTTTTCTGCTGCTCTTCCACCAAGTGCAGCACACATTTCGTCAAGCATTTGTTCAGGCCTGACAATAAGTCTTTCTTCTGGAAGATACCAAGCAGCTCCAAGTGATCTTCCTCTAGGAACAATAGTAACTTTAATAAGCGGGGCAGCATGCTCAAGCATCCAGCTTACGGTAGCGTGACCAGCCTCATGATAAGCAACTGCTTTTTTCTCATCCTCAGTTATTATTTTATTTTTCTTTTCTAATCCACCAACAATTCTGTCAACAGCATCTAAAAAGTCTTGTTTTCCCACAGATTTCTTATTTTTTCTAGCAGCGATTAGTGCAGCTTCATTACAAACATTTGCGATATCTGCCCCTGAAAACCCAGGTGTTTGTTTGGATAAAAAGTCTATATCAACAGATGATGATTTCTTTAGGGGACGTAAGTGAACTTCAAATATTTTTTTTCTTTCTCTAACGTCTGGTAAATCAACATAAATTTGTCTATCAAATCTTCCAGCTCTCATTAAGGCTTTATCTAGGACATCAGCGCGATTTGTAGCTGCAATAACTATTACATTAGTGTTTGTTCCAAATCCGTCCATCTCTGTAAGTAACTGATTTAAGGTATTTTCTCTTTCATCATTTGAACCTGTGAAATTGCTTTTGCCTCGAGCTCTACCTATAGCATCAATTTCGTCGATAAATATTATTGACGGAGATTTTTCTTTCGCTTGCTTAAACAAGTCTCTTACTCTTGAAGCTCCAACACCAACAAACATCTCAACAAAATCAGAACCCGACAGTGAGAAAAATGGGACTTTTGCTTCTCCAGCAACCGCTTTTGCTAAGAGAGTTTTACCTGTACCAGGTGCACCTATCAATAAAGCCCCTTTTGGGATTTTTCCGCCTAACGCCGTATATTTTTTTGGATTTTTAAGAAAATCAACTATTTCTTGTACTTCTTCCTTGGCACCTTCAAGTCCAGCAACATCTCTAAAAGTAATTTTTACCTGAGAATTAGCATCGAATAATTTTGCTTTGGATTTTCCTATACTAAATATTTGCCCACCAGCACCACCACCTCCAGCCGACATTCTTCTCATTATAAATATCCAAATTGCAATTATAATTATAAATGGCAGCATTGATATTAATATATCTCCCCAAATACCTCCATCTTCATTTTCATTTTGGATTTTATCAGATAAATCTTTATTAAATTCTTGAATAGATTTTTCAAGTTCAGAAGCATCGTTTGTTTTAAAATTGTAACTAGCTGAACTTCCATTTGCATATCTTCTATGAATATCCCTTTGTTGCGCACTTCTGGTTAAAAATACATCGACACTTCTTTTGTTAAATATTTTGATTTTTTCTATATCACCAGCTTTGGCAAATTCTTCAAATTCAAATAGAGATATTTGTTTTGTTTGGTTAAAAGAGCCTGAAAACACATTTAGCAGTAAAAAAATCATGACAATTGAACCAAACAACCAATACTGGTTGAATTTTGGCATTTTTTGTTCCTTTTTTTGATTCTTCTTCATTATTTTAATTTAATTCGATCATTTTAGCATCACCCCATAATCCTTCAAGATCATAAAATTCCCGCTTTTCTTTTTGAAATACATGTACAACTACATCAATATAATCTAACAGTACCCATTCGGCATTTTCAGTGCCTTCAATTCCCCAAGGTTTTTGTTTCAATTCTTTACTAACCTTTTTTTTGATAGAATTTATTATAGCATTAACTTGAGTATTAGAATTACCATCACAAATAATAAAATAATCACTAACCCTATTTTCAAACTTTCTTAAATCTAACAGGCTAATTTTGTTGCCCTTGACATCTTCAATACCGTCTAATATCAAAAATATTAATTTTTTAAATTTGTTTCTGGATAACATTAATAAATTTTAGTACTTGTACAAATTTATTATTTTTTTTATTTTTTCTATATGAAAGTAATCAAACTTGATGCCACAGTTTCAACAAATTTGTATTTAAAATCACTTTTAAATAAAGAGAAATTAGACGATTTAACAGTTGTTGTATCCAACTTTCAAAAAGAAGGTAGGGGGAGAAATGGTAGAACTTGGGAAGGAGACCCATCTTTAAATGTTGCTTTTAGTATTTATAAAAGATTTGAGAAACTTAAAGTAAAGGATCAATTTTTTTTAAATATTTTAAGTTCTATTTCGGTATTTGAATTACTAAAAAAATATAACCTAAATGAACTTTCAATAAAATGGCCAAATGACATAATGTCAGAAAATAAGAAAATTTCTGGAATTTTAATTGAGAATAATGTAAAGGGAGATATGATTACACACTCCGTTATTGGTGTCGGAATAAACGTAAATCAAAGTAAATTTAAAAATTTGTCTAATGCTACCTCAATTCTCATTCAAACAGGTATTAAAAATTCTATCGATGAAATTAATTTAAACCTACATCATATTTTTAAAAGCAACTTTATGGATTTTTTCAACAAAATGTCTTTTTTTTTAGATCAATATAATAGTGTTTTATTTAGAAAACGAATAAGTTCAGAATTTATAATCGATCGTAATAAAAATTTTTTTGGTGAAATTGTTGTAGTAAGCCAAAGAGGGCTAATTAGAATAAAAAAATCTGATGGGACTTATGAAGATTTCCATGAAAACGAAATAAAAATGAAATTCTAAAACCATTTTTCAGGGTTATTATTCCATTTTTCAAGTGATAAGACATCTTTTTTAGAAATGTAATTGGCATGAAGGGCTTGTTTAATTAAATTATTAAAATCACTTAAAGTTTCTAAATTAACTTTTTCATTCTTAAAATTATCTTCTGATATTTTAAATCCATATGTAAATATAGCTAACATTCCTAGTACCTCTAGCTTTGAATTTCTTAATGCTTTTACAGCGTTAAGTGAGCTTAAACCAGTGCTTATTAAGTCTTCAATTACTATTATTTTTTTAATTTTTGAAATGTCTCCTTCAATTTGATTTTTTCTACCATGTTTTTTTGGTTTTGGTCTAACATAAACAAAAGGTAGGTCAAGTTTTTCAGCAACCAAAATGCCGATACCGATTGCTCCTGTTGCCACTCCAGCAACAGCTTCAGAATCTATGTATTTGTCCTTTATAATTTTGGTAAAAAAGTCAGCAATCAAATTTCTGCTTTTAGGACATGAAAGAATAATTCTATTATCACAATAGATAGGCGATTTCCAGCCGGATGACCAATTAAAGGGATTTTTTGGACTCAGTTTAATCGCATTTAATTTTAGCAATATCTCCGAGGTTTTGGATTTAAATTTAGTTTGGGTTGATTTATTCATAATTCTTAAAACAAAAATATTAATTTTGATTTATTTATATAGAAATGCTAAAAATTTTTTACAAAAATAAGCCCATAATAATCTCTGATAAAAAAACTGATTTAAATCAAAGTTTGTTAATAGATATAGATATGTTAAAAAGTCTTAATTTATTAGAGATCCTTAGAGAAAAAAAAATTAAATCCATTGGAGTCAAAACAAAAAATAAAAAAAAAGCAATAAATATATTAAAGAAAATCTTTCCTGAAATTATTGCTGCAGGAGGCAAGGTTTACAACAATAAATCTGAAGTATTATTTATCTACAGAAATAAAAAATGGGATTTGCCAAAGGGAAAAGCAGAAAAAAATGAAAATATTTCTCAAACTGCACTAAGAGAAGTGATGGAAGAAACTGGTATTAAAAAAATTTTTATTACAAAACCTCTAGATAAAACCTATCATATTTTTAAAAAGGGATCAAAGCATTATTTGAAGACCACATATTGGTTTGAAATGAAGTCAAATTTTGAAGGTAAATTAATACCACAGTTCAAAGAAGGTATAACCAGAGTTGAATGGATAGCAAATGAAAAGTTGTCTGAAATTTTACCAAAAAGTTATGCTAATATAAGATTATTAATCGGCTAGAATGACACGGATTTTGGTACGAATTTTTTATAATCACCGCCGTTGTTAATCAATTCTCTAACCATAGATGAAGAAATAAATGAATAAGCTGGTGATGTTAGAATAAAAATAGTGTCAATATTTTCTAAATTATTGTTAAACAATGCTATGTTTTTTTCAAACTCAAAATCTTTCGAATTTCTAAGGCCTCTAACCAGATGCATGATATTTGTTTTTTTGCAAAATGATGCGGTTAGACCTTCATAACTGGCAACTTGTATTTTCGGATTATTTTCAAATTCAGAAAAAATAAAATTTAATCTCTGATTTATTGAGAATTTGTATTTTTTTTTAGGATTATTACCAACAGCTATGATCAGTTTATCAAAAATTTTACATGCTTTTTCTATAACTTCACAATGTCCTAAAGTGATTGGGTCAAAAGATCCAGGAAAAATTGCTTTTTTCATAATTTAAATTTAGTTAATTAGTCACTTCATTAATAGCATTAATAAATAAATCATCCAATGAAATATTTGCACATTTTAGCTGTTGAGGCAATATACTTTCATGTGTCAAACCTGGAACTGTATTTGTTTCTAAAAAATAGATTCCGCTTTTATTAACAATGAACTCACTTCTTGTAAATCCCTTTAGTTTTAATAGATTAAATATATTTTTTGAAATAGATTGTAACTCATATTTCAATCTGCTAGAAATCTTTGCTGGGGTAATTTCTCTTGATTTTCCTGAATATTTAGCTTCAAAATCAAAAAAATCATTTGATGCTATTATTTCGGTTATCGGAAGAGCTTCAACATTGTTTTTGTATGATATTACTCCAACTGAAAACTCTTTTCCTTTGACGAAAGATTCTATTAATACATTCTTATCTATTTTAAAAGCTGATTTAAGACAATTATTTAGTTCTTTTTGACTGTAAACTTTATACACGCCAAAGCTACTTCCGGATTTACTAGCTTTAACAAAGCAAGGAAAACCAATTCTATTTTCAATATGGTTTAGATTTATACTCTCATTGTTATTAATTGTAATTGAATTTGAAGTTTTAATTCCTTTTGACCTTAAATAGTTGATGCATTTAATTTTGTCAAAGGTTAGTTCAGATGCATAGGAGCTACTTCCTGTAATAGGAATATTAAGTTTATTAAAATACTTTTGTATAATTCCATCTTCTCCTGGCGATCCATGTACGGCATTAAATATACAGTCGAATTTTAATTTAGGAATTTTTTTTACTTTAAATGTTTTTTGGTCTATTTCATATTTTTTTTTATCTCTATCTATCATAAACCAATTTTCCTTATTGATTATTATTCTGTAACATTTAAATTTAGAGATTAAAGTTTCATATACAACTTCTCCACTTTTTAGTGATATTTCATGCTCATTCGAGCATCCGCCCATAATAATTCCAATATTTTTATTAAAATTCATATTTCAAAAGTAGCTAATTAAAGTTATTTATAAATTAATTAATTTTGTATTTGAATTTATATGATGTCATTATTTAAGTATTTAAAAAGTAAGTCATTTTTAAAGACAATATCTTTAATAACAGTTACTGCTGTTATTTTATTTTTCCTTTTACAACTTTTTTTAAGAACAACCACACGACATGGTCATTTTGTTACAGTTCCCGATCTTACTGGAAAAACAATTGAGGAGGTTAACGAACAGTTAAAATCTCTTAGTTTAGAACCAATTATTAAAGATATTGGAAATTATAACCCAAATTATAAAGACAGTTCTATTTTAAATCAGATACCTAGCGCTAATTCCAAGGTAAAAATTCAAAGAAAAATATATTTAACATTAAATGCATCTGATTTTGAAATGGTAGAAATTCCAAACGTTACAAAAATAACCGTAAGACAAGCAAAGGAATTGATTGAATCTTTGGGCTTTGTTTTTGGAGAAGTAGAATATGTTGATGATATTGCTAGAGATGAAGTAATATCTATATCAAATAATGGAATTGATATTAACGTGGGCGACTATTTAAAAAGAAATTCAATTATTGATTTCAAACTTGGAAATGGAAAACAATAATTCATTGTATGAACATTTTGGCTTTGAAGTAGAGAAAGGTCAAAATCCTATCAGGATCGATAAATATTTAATGAATTTTATTGAAAATTCAACTAGATCAAAAATTCAAGCAGCTGCAAAAAAAGGCAGTATTCATGTAAATGGAATGATTGTAAAGTCTAATTATAAGGTAAAACCCCATGATAAAATTAAGGTATTATTTGAATACCCCCCTAACGAAAACTTATTAGTTGGTGAAAATATAAATATAAATATAGTTTATGAGGATGATGATATTGTTGTTATTAACAAGCCAGCGGGCTTGGTTGTTCACCCTGGACATGGTAATTATAACGGAACATTAATGAATGGGCTTATTTTCCATTTTGATAATTTACCCAAAAATTCGTCGAATAGGCCAGGTTTAGTTCACAGATTGGATAAAAACACTAGTGGATTAATGGTTATTGCAAAAAATGATAGGTCTATGGTACATTTATCAAATCAGTTTGCAAATAAAACTTCAAAAAGAGAATACGTTGCATTAGTTTGGGGAAATGTTAAGAATAACAAAGGTAAAATTGATAATTATATTGGAAGGAATCCAAAAAACAGATTACAAAATATAGTTTTAGATAAAGACTCTATAAGTGTTGGTAAAAGGGCTATCACCAATTTTGAAGTTATTGATAGAATGAGTTATGTTAGTTTAGTTAAATGTACTCTTGAGACAGGAAGGACACATCAAATAAGAGTGCACATGAAACACATAGGCCACACATTATTTAATGATGAAAGATATGGTGGTAATATAATTTTAAAAGGAACTACTTTTACAAAATATAAACAATTTGTGGATAATTGTTTTAAAATTTTACCAAGGCAAGCATTGCATGCTAAAACCCTTGGAATTATTCATCCAATAACCAAAAAGTTCATGCAATTTGATTCAAATCTTCCACTGGATTTTAGTACTTGTATTGAAAAGTGGAAAAAATATACTTCAAATTAAATTGGTATATTTATTGATATTTACCAAATAAATTTTTATCTCTTAAAAAAATCGAATGAAAATATTATTATCACCTGCAAAATCACTTGACTTTAAATCAAACTTACCTACTGGTGAAATATCTTACTCTTGCTTTCAAAAAGAGGCTAAACATTTAAACTCTATACTAAAAATAAAAAGCCCAACAGAATTATCCAGTCTAATGAATATTTCCCCTAAAATTGCTTATCTTAATCATGAGAGAAACAACAGTTGGTCTCTTCCCTTTACTACAGATAACTCAAGACAGGCTATCTATGCATTTAGTGGTGATGTTTATAAAGGTTTCGATGCTTATTCTATCGACAATGATAAAATTGATTTCATGCAAAATACCGTTAGGATTATCTCTGGTTTATATGGTTTATTAAAACCTCTCGATTTGATACAACCATACAGATTAGAAATGGGAACAAAGTTAATCGTTGATGACAATAAAAATCTTTATGAATTTTGGAGAAGGAAAATAACAGAAGAACTCAACAATGAACTGATTGATGAAGAACAACTTGTAAACTTGGCCAGCAATGAATATTTTAAAGTAATTGATTCAAAAGTTATCAAGGCAAGCATTTATTCTGTGAAATTTAAGCAGTTAAAAAATGGTGAGTATAAAACTATAGCAATATTTTCTAAAAAAGCTAGAGGAATGATGGCAAGATATATCATAGATAATAAAATAGAAGATTTTAATGATATCAAAGAATTTAATCAAGATGGTTATCTTTTTGATCAAAACTTATCAACTCATAACGAATTAGTTTTTACGAGATAGCTTTAATATTTTTCTACCGAATTTATAAATTTTACTTAGAAAACTGATAATGGTCAACTTATTTTATGGCATATGATTTGATGTTTATATTTCATGACAAGTATCAATAGATTTCTAAGTGTATGTTTAATAGTGCTTTTCGGTTCTTGTTCTTTTAATACAAATAATGAAATCTTAAAAAAAAATAACTCCATTCCTATTGTTGACTTTGATAGTTTTTACAGCATTTTAGATTTGTCATCAAAAAAAACATATGTCGTTAACTTTTGGGCTACGTGGTGCGCTCCCTGTATTAAAGAACTTCCTTACTTTGAATATATAAATGATAAGTATGAGTCTGATAGTGTCAAAGTTATTTTAGTAAGCTTAGATTTTCCTTCTCAAATTGAATCTAAATTAAAGCCATACTTAAAATCTAATAATATAAAATCCAGTGTAATTCTTCTTGATGATTCAGAATTAAATACGTGGGTACCCAAAGTATCTAATAAATGGGACGGGGCAATTCCAGCTACCTTAATATTAAATAGATCAAACTATAATTTTTATTCTAAACCTTTTGAAAAGGATGAATTGATAGCTGAACTAAATAAAGTTTTATATTAAATATTGTATATTTCTAATTATATGGATTTAGATCAAATTTCTTGGAAAAATAATTTAGATGCTGATGAAAGTGCAATAATCCTAGATGTTAGGACAGCTGAAGAATTTAAAATTTCGCATTTATCAAATTCAATAAATATAGATTTTTACAATCCCCAACATTTTATGAATGAGCTTGGTAAATTGGATAAAGACCTTTCATATTATGTTTATTGCAGAACTGGTGTCAGAAGCTCTAACTCATGTGCTTTAATGTCTGAATTAGGTTTTAAAAAGACTTTTAACTTGATAGGTGGTATTGTTGAATGGAATGGAGTAATTAAAAGTCAATAAATGTTTAGAATTTTTCCAATAATTTTATTTTTTATTGCTTCTTGTAATTTTAATAATACATCTCAAATAAATTTTATTGATGATTTTGAAATATATGATTTTGAAGATTATGAATATTTATTAGTTGATTTAAGAACTGCTGAAGAATTTAGCTCCGGATTTATTAAAAATGCTGTTAATATAGATTATTATTCAGAAAAATTTAGACCAAAAATCTTATCACTAAAAAAAGATCAAACAATTTTTCTTTATTGTAAAACAGATAACAGAAGTATCAATACTGCTAAGCTCTTATTAGAAAATGGTTTTGTCGATGTAAATGTTATTGAAGGAGGGATTACTTCTTGGGTTAATAGAGGAAATGATCTTGAGTATTTTATCATTGACTGATTTTTACCATAGTGGACTAGGATAAGTACCCTCATCAATGTAAAGTTTTAATTTATTCATGCTATTTAATTTGTCTTCTTTGTATGTCACCCCAAACCAATCTGAATCTGAATTTATTATATCAACCGATATAATTTTTTTGGTTAACATTTTTTGTATAGCAAAAGGTAAATAGATTTCACTTTTTTCAATATCAACTAAATTCTGCATTTCATTCTGAATATAATTTTCTAAAAATTGAAAGAAATTAGCTTTACATAGCCAAAAATTCATAGAAACATAATCCTCTTCGCTTAGAATATTACCACTCTCAAAATCTTTTATAAGTTTATTTGATTTTTTAATTTTTAAATACTCATCTATTGATAATAGCTTTCCGTTTGAAATTTTACAAACTCCTCTGGAAACAGAACCAAATTTTGACAAGGTATTTTTTAATTTATAAGTCACTAATCCATATATATTATGACCGTTAGATTTATCAAAGAATTTGGATGCATTTTTGAAAGCATAAGAACCATAATAATCATCAGCATTAATTATTGCAAAACTATCATTTATATATTCTTTTGCACACCATACAGCATGAGCAGTACCCCATGGTTTTTCCCTATTCATATTTGCATTAATGCCATTTGGTAAGTTACTAGTTTCTTGTACAACAACATCCAATCTGATTGCACTAGGAATTTTTTCTTTTAAATATTTATATAAGAAATTTTTATTTTCTTTTTTAGTAATTAAAACAATATGATCAAAACCAAATTTGATCGCATCATAAATGCTAAATTCCATTAAAAATTCACCGCCTGGCCCTAATTTATCAAATTGTTTTAGTTTTCCATATCTACTACCGCTTCCAGCAGCCATTATTAATAATATCATTTAATCTTATATATTTATTAGAGATTTTTGTAATCAAATTTGATTACAGTTAGTTTTTTAAAGTAAAGCATATAAAAAAACCCTCACAAGGAGGGTTTTTTATAATAATATTAAAGTTATATTACTTCCCTTTTAGGAATGGAAGTCCAGTTTTTGTATTTTCAACTACAGTTTTACCTGCAGGAAGATCACAAGCACCAGCTTTAGCTTCTTTT
>MDSV01247774.1_pt1 | contig 12898 bp, 9 predicted proteins | sample 810851 | NCBI WGS metagenome assembly MDSV01 (sample SAMN05326640, study PRJNA326480) | marine metagenome | isolation source: seawater | place: Atlantic Ocean: North East | collected 2012 | reverse complement strand
TTGTTTATATAAGATTTTTCATTACTGACTTCAAAAGATTTTTTTCTTATAAAAATATTTTTATTTTGCTTAATCAGATCTGAAGAGTACGCTACTAAAGATTCCTTTTTTAAACTTAATCTCCTCTCATCTGAAATTAAAAACTGCTTTTTACTCTTTGTTTTCCTTATAGAAATAATAAATTCAATACCCATAATTTCAGCATCAATAATCTCTAGATTCTTTATTATTTTGCATGTCACTAGATCCTCAAATATTGAGATAAAACTTTCTAAATTAAATTGCCAAACATGGTTATCTATATAGGGAGTTTTTTTGTAGTTTTCTACTATTCCTTGGTAGGTGGAATAAGAAAGATTTTGTTTTAAAGTAAGTTTATTGAAGTCATAATTAAGATCATTAACATTAATGAAATTTTCATTTTTACCAAGAATTCCCACAGTGGAAAATAAGTGATCAAAATAATCTCCGAAAGATGGTTTCTTATTTTTTGAAATAAATGCATCCAACATTTGTCCAGTAGTACTTAATGGACGAAAGCAATCAAAACATCTTGAAGATATTGGTATTGCCATATTTAATATTCCATTTTCTTTAAGAAGCTGACTTGCATCTATAAAAAATTGGATATGATTAGGCATATGTTCGAGATTATGAGATGAAATTATATATTCAAGGCATTCAGATTCATTTTTTATAGCTGTATTTTCTTTTTGAGCATATTCAGATAATGCTATTTTCATAGATTCAGATGAAACGATATCTATTTCTTCTAATTCTTTTTTTGCATACTTTCTTTCTGTTTTATAATTTTTATTTAAAATTTCTGTTGATAAAACATCCCAAATTAGGACATTATAACCTTCATCTTTTCTACATAACCCCCAGAATAAAGGGCCAATTTCTAAACCAAGTTTTTCTTTATTTATATATTTCCTTAAAAGTTCCTCTCTTAGCATATTAAAATTAAATATTTATATAATATTATCATTATTTACAAATAGATTTAAATAAAAGCATTCTTAAATTTAAACTCCTTAGAATTATTAAGTACCAAAAGAACTTACTATTTTAAATCTCTATAAAAATTTTCAGTAGTATTTATCAAAATTAAAAAAAAATTATTCTTTTTTTAATCAAAACCTTTTCTAATAAATATATCTAATTTATTTTTCCATAAATTTAATAGTCTTTAGGGCTTTAATTGAATCTTTATTTTATCTAACTACTCTTCTGCAGTAAACTAAATAAATATTAATTTATCTGGATTAGATAAGAAACTTATTTTGGCTTCTTATCTATAGAATTCCAAAAATATTTATAAAGTTTTTACTCCAAAGAGATAATCACATTCATAATTTTCAAAATTATTTTCTTAAAAAATAAAAATTTAAAAACGTAATTACTTAAATGAAATATATTTATGACCAAAATAACTTGTAAAAACTGGGAATACTACACCTGTAGAGTGAGAAATTAATTCTATAAATTGATTAATGCCTATATAAGGCAGAATAATTTCTTTTGTCCAAATACTAATATAGTAGGTTTGGATAATTGCTAAAAAATTTACTATTGTGAAATAAAAAAATGATTTAAATAAATTCTTTTTTGAAAAAAATACTATCTTTCTAGACAAAATATACGCCGTAATCATTCCTAATATATAAGCGTAAAATATAGATGTTTTAAAATCTAAAAAAAAAGAAAAAATTGACCTGCTAAAAATATTCACCAAAGCAGCTAAACCTCCTGAAAATAAAAATAACAAAAATTCTCTATTTCTTAATTGCATCTTTCTCAAAGGATTCCAATATTTTTTTTACCAGTTTTCTTCCATAATCAATACTTTCTGAAATACCTCTATCTTCAGGGTAATAAATAGATGTATCTATAGTCCAAAGATTTTTAACAGGATTAATAGGAGGTAAATTTTGAAAGTGATTTACCTTAGAAATTGGTTGAGCAAATTCATATCTACTACAATAAACATCGATAATATCTTTTTTCTCAAAATTCTTATTTATTGCCATCAAACATTCTATTGATTTAGAAATAAACATTTCATCTGAATCAGAATACTCTTTCAAATCCTTAGGCATATAAAAAGGAACATAAGTAATGTGAGGTTTTTTGTTAGTTAAATTTGAGAACTCAATAATTCCAGGAATTAAAAATCTTTCATCATTTATATTAGTCCAAAAATTATTAGTTATTTTTTTCTTAGTTTTAAAAATTACACAAATGCAAGGGATAGATATTTGATCTAGATAATTTCTTTTCAATTTCAAAGTAAATGACTTCTCGTCAAGTATCTGACCCACAATTGGCAAAGGTATGGTTGATATCACAATATCGAACTCATTTGAAATATTATTAGAAGATAGTAATTTTATTGAATTATTTACGAGAGAGATATTCTTAACTGCTGTACAGAAATTAATTTTTACCCCAGAATATAAAAGTTTTTTTTCCAATTTCGAAATCCATTTATAAGAACCACCATCAAGAAATCCTAAAGTTTCTCTAAAATTTTTTCTTGATAAACCCAATCTTCTTATCCTGCTCCAAATCCAGGCGGCAGAAATATCATCCTTAAATTTATAGAATTTATACTCTAATAACTTAGACCAAAGAATATTAAATGCTTCTTTACCTAACCATTTTTTTAACCAAAATGTAGCATTAACTTTATCAAGATGATTCCAATTTTTTATTGAAATACACCTAAGTGCATGAAATAAATATCTTAATCTTGAAATAATTGAAATTTGATTAAATTTCAAAACTGAAATTGGACTTCCCCAATCATATAAATTATTTTCATAAAAAAAACCCATTTTTGTTTTTTTCCATTTTATTTTTTTTTCGAGGTTTAATTCTTCTAATAATTTAAAGAAGGGTTTATCACTTAAACAATGAAAATGGTAATATCTTTCTATTTTTAAACCGCTAAAATCAAAGCTAGCTGCCATTCCTCCTAACCTATCATCTGCTTCATATATTACTGATTTATAACCATATTTAGCTAATTGATAAGAGATTCCCAAGCCCATTGGTCCTCCTCCAATTATTGCTATTGTGGGTTGATTTTTTTTTTGATTATATTTTTTTAAATATTTCAATTTTAGTATGGTATTTTTATATTTGAAAAATCCTTATCTCTAAAAGTTATTTCAAATGCTTTTTTTAATTTAGTATTTTTGACTTTAAAAATAGTAGGCCAATCAATATTTTGAAATTCATCTCCTGCTGTAAGTGCCTTTAATTGAGATTTTGTAAATACAGGTTTAAAAGTAATAAATGCCCATAATTGAAGCAAAAAACCAAATATTGGGATTGGAATTATTATCATTAAAGCTTTTGCATTGATTGTCTTTCTTAATAACTTCATTAGAGAAATATAACTTATTTTTTCTAAACCAGTTATTTCGTATTTACCAACTAATTTAAAATCTAAAAGACAACTAATGATTACTTTGCAAAAATCTCTAACATATAGTGGCTGTCTTATAAACTTACCACTACCTGGAATAGGGAAAATAAAAAATCTTTGCATAAATTTAGCTAGCCAACCTAAATGTTTTCTATCAAACCATCCAAACATAAGTGTAGGACGAAGTATGACTGGATCATTCCATTCTCTAATAACAAGTTCCTCTTGCTTTCTCTTGGTAATAGTGTACAAGTCTTTAGATACTGAATTTACAACCGAACTACTTATATGTACCAATCTTTTAATGTTATTCTTCTTTAGTTCATTTAAAACACTTTCAGTACTTTGCACATTATTAATCCAGAACTCTTTATTATTTTTATTTCCTATTTCTGCCTGTAACATTACACAAGCATCACAATCTTGAATTAGAAGGGGCCATTTAGTAGTTTTAGTATTATTAAGATCTTCGCATATAAAAATAATGTTTGAACTTAAAAAAAGATTTTTTGCAATTTCAATAGATTCTTTTTTTTTATCAACTACTATTATTTCCCATTTAGGATGATCAGTAATTAGTAAATGAATTAAATTAAGCCCAACCAAACCAGCGCCTCCTGGTAAAAATAATTTCATATACCAATCCTATCTGCCAAATCTGAATAGAATTTTCCTTCAGGATCCATTTCTGATTTTATTTTTATCCAATCATAATATCTAGGGTATGTTTTTTTAAAAATATATTCACTTTGTCTAGAGTCTTTAGCTAGATATAATTTGCCTCCAGCTTCAGAAATTTCATGATCTAAATCATTTAGAACTGCAAACAAACCTGAAGTAGATATAGGAACATCTGCTGCCAAGGTCCAACCTTTAATAGGAAATGATAAATATCCTGGATTAGGATTACCAAATCTTTTTAGTACAGTCAAGAAGCTAGGAGCTCCTATTTTTCTTAACTTATATAAAGTCTTAGATATTAAGTAAGCTGCACTATCAGGAACTACAAATTGATATTGTAAGAATCCTTTCGGACCATAAATTTTATTCCAGTTTTTAATACCATCAAGAGGATGAAAAAAAGAACTTATTGTTTCAAAACTATTTTTACCATTCTTTGGCACCTTTCTAAACCAAGCCTCATTAAATATTTTTACTGTTAAACTATTCAAAACCCCAGTAGGGAAAAGATTTGGTGTATTTGCAATTGCCTTAGGATCGTATTTTAAAAAATTTAATTTTTCTTTTAAAAAATAATCATTAATTTCATCCTCTAATGCATGTTCTCCTGAAGTTATTACTCCTCGACCATTTGCATTTAAACTGTCTATCCAAGCCACATTATATTTATATTTTAAATCATTTTCCTTCATTTTATGCATTAATGTCTCAAGATCATCTATTCTTTGAGAGACAACATTCATCAAAGAAGTTTTAATTGAAATAAGCGAGAATTTTGCCTCAATTATTAAACCAGTTAATCCCATACCGCCACATGTTGCCCAAAAATATTTACTTGTTTCAAAATCATATGGGCTTAAAGTTATTTGCTTGCCTCTACCATCAATTAACTTTATATAATCTACAAAATCGCAAAAACTTCCATCAACATGGTGATTTTTACCATGAACATCAGCAGCAATTGCACCACCAACTGTCACAAAACGTGTACCAGGACTTACAGGAATAAAAAATCCATTTGGAACAATTTTTTTTAACAACTCATCTAAAGTAACTCCTCCTCCTACAGTTACTTTTAATTGACCATAATCAATTGAAATATGCTTAAATAATTTAAGATTAATAACTGACCCCAAATTCCTTTGAGCTGGATTACCGTATGATCTTCCCATTCCTCTAGCGATAATACTTTTAGATGGTGAATCAAAAATAATTTCCTCTAATTGTGTTTTATTAGAAGGTAAATAGATTTTTGATTTAGAAAATAATGATCTTCCCCATCCTGATATTATTTCCTCTCTAAATGAATTATCCATCATGACCAACTACAGTTTAGAAGCTAACTTCGCTGGCAATAATTTGACAAAAATCATAGTTAATTTCCACCATTTTGGGAAATACTCTACTCCAGATTTGTTAAAACTTTTTAAGAGATATTTAGCAACTAAATTAGGCTTAATTGTTAAAAAAGATGGAGTTTTGCCTTTAGACATTTTTGTATCAATATAGCCGGCCTTAATAACTCTAACCTTAAATTTTGAATTTATGAATTTTAGCGCAAGTCCCTCGCAATAAGTAGTTAGAGCTGATTTAGCAGCGCCATATATAAAATTGGAAGGTTTCCCCAAATCTGCGGCCACTGATGAGAAAACCCATAAGGAAGTTTCTTTTGTAAAATCAAGATTCGAAATTATATTTTGTAAGAAAGGAATTAAAGATATAAAGTTAACTCTTAAAATTTTTGAAGATTCTTTTTTGTCATAAATAGCTAAATTATTATCCCCCAAGTAACCCGCAGTGATTAAATACAAATCATATGCCTCTATATCAATATCAATTTTTTCTTCAATTTCTAAAAGGTCTAATTCTTGCAAATTAATTGTAATTCCATCATAAAATTTCAAATTTTTTACGAGAACTTCATTATCTATTTTTCTTCTTGATATTAAATGAAATTTTTTACACCCATTTTTTGCTAATTCATTGCATATTGATACAGCTATATCACTTGTGCTACCTAAAACCCAAACACTTTTAAATTTCATTAGCTAGAAAAATTTACTTGATATACCAACTATTAATACTGTAACTAACCATCCAATTATACTTAGTTGAATCCCTTTATCTGTTAACAAAATTTCTTCAGGATTTTCTGCATTTTTATCTGGGAAAGTTATCTTTCTTCTCTGAAATTCTTCAGGATCACTTAAGAGTTGATATCTAAATATACCCACAAGCACGAATGGGATACTCAATAACATCCAACTTGTACTGGCTCCATTTAAACTAGGTCCAGAGCTCCATAATGTATAAGACATAAATGTACTACAAGCTACTAAAGACTCCAATCTCTGAAGCAGCGGGAGGGAATATCTAAGCAAAACCTTCCTTGTAACCACTCCTGTAGAAATAGTCGTTCTTAGTTCAGCTTTTCTCTTCTCAATAGCTAAGAATAATGCCAACAAACCAAGTGACAATAAAAACCAATGTGAAGGTAATACACCATCAAAACTTATACCGGAAACAGCTCTCAAAATAAAACCTATTGCAATACAAAAGATATCTAATATAGGTTGTCTTTTTAGTCCTAAACAATACATTAATTGAATTACAAAATAACTCAAAATTGAACAAAACAATAATTTACTAACACTTAAAGAAAGTGAAAGAGATAATATCAAAATAGAAAAGAAGTATATTTTTGCTATTTTTAAAGGTAATTTTCCCGATGCTATTGGCCTATGCTTTTTTGTGTTATGTAATTTGTCTGAATTTCTATCCAAAATATCATTTAAAGTATAGATGGTGCTAGATATTAAACAAAAACAAATAAAAGCCTTTGTTGAAAAAATAAAATATGAAAATTCAAAGTTAAAAGTAAATAAAAATGCTGCATATATTATTAAGTTTTTGGTCCACTGCCTAGGTCTTGAAACAATGAAAAGCTCTTTAAAAACTTTTGGATTAAACATTTAATATAATCTAGAAAAAAATGATATTTTTTATTAAAATTTAGAAAAAATATTTATTTCAAATATAACCTAACTAATAATTATTTATAAGATTTCTTAAAAAAAAAATGAATAAAATATTTAAAAAGACATTTAGTTACTCAATCATATCTTTATTGTCAATTTATATAGTTTGGAGTTTTTACAATTTATTCATATTATCTTATGAACACTGGCTTAAGCCTACCTTATATGGAGACAGCTTTCGTTTAACTGAACGAGGCGGACATGGAGTTCCTATATCATCATGGATTTTTGATTTACATAATGAACATAGAATATTATTTTCAAAATTAAATAGTCTTTTAGAAGTAAATTTTTTAAATTTATCCATTGGTCAAACTGCTTTATTTCAAAATCTATTGTTAGTACTTTTATCATGTGGAATATGGACAATGATAAACCAAAAATTATTTAAACATCAAAATTTAAAAACAATAACTACTCTTTCAGGAATTTGCCTAATTTTACAGCCATGGCAGTGGGAAAATTTTTACTGGGAATTTCAAACTCCATGGTTTTTTATCAATTCTCTTTTACTTTTAGCTACCTTAATATTATTTGAACCGCTCAAAAGAAAGCAAAAAAAATTAAAGTATTTAAATTTAGTATTAATTATTATCCCATGGTTAGCCATATATTCATCTGGCCAAGGAATAGCATTAGCAATTGCTTTATCTATAGCATCATTTCTAAAGAACAAGGGTATAGGGATAAAAGTGAGTTTATCAACGATAATTTCGCTATACTCATATTTTTATCTTCTTAATTATCTAAAACCGACTAATCATTCAAATTATAACTTTGATCCTACTTTCTTCTTAGCAATATTTTTTGGGGGTATCTGGCACGGACTTTTTTTATTAGTTTTAATTACTTTCTTAGCATTATTACTTTATAGGCCCAGTATAAAAAAGGAATTAATTTCTCCCTTATCATTACCTATTTTATTTAGCTTAGCTTTCGCAATGATGGTGACATTGTCAAGATCATCAATGGCTGGTATTAGATTGGCTGGAAGTTTCAGATATACTACTCACTCTTTAGTTTTGGGACTAGTTTCTATATTATTACTTGGAATTATCGCAGAAAAAACTAATAAAAAGGCATTTCCCTCTGTTATTGGATTAATCTCATTATTAATAACTTTTGCAGGTTTCCCACAAACATTAATATTTAAATCACAATATCCAAATTACCGGGGATATTCAGGCTTAAGACTCTGGAAACATATGGCAAAAGAAAAAAAGAAAATCAGGAATAATTTTTTATGTATGGCTGATAGCTCTGCTTTTAAAATTAAGAACATTAAGCTAAAGTGTGATCCATCACCACATTATGATGATATTGGTCCAGATTATTTTTCAAATAAACTTGTAGTTAAGCCTAATGGTTGGCATGAAATCTATTCAATTAGTTCTCTCAATAATGAGAAAAATAAAATTTTCATTGAATACGATGTTAAAGATATATTATTATTACCTTCAGAAGATTTAAGGCTTAAGCTTTCAGCATATGCTTATAGCAAAATAAAAGGACCAGAAAGATTTTTTATTGTTGCCAATTATGAATCTAACAACCAAAAAATTATCCGATACGTAAATAAAGATTATTCTTATATAGATTTAAAAAATCATGTAAATATTTTAAATTCTTATTTTATAGATCATATTCCACTTTATTCAGAAGGATTTTTTTTGAAAAACATTACATTAGAAACAAGAAATAATTCATCCATAATAGTGAAAAATAGTTTTATAAAAAAATTCCAAAAATAATTAGTTTTAGGACTTTTTATAACTATCTAAAAAAATTTATATATATAATAATTTTGGGATACGTTCAAAAAATTTTTTATTTATTTTTAGGAAATTCCCTGAAAATAACTTTTTATAAAATTTTAAATAAGTGGATAATTTGTTTTCAAGGTAAATTTCTGATTAATTACCACAACTAAATTAGGATTTAAAAATACTTGAAAAAAAATTTAATAAAAACAGAAAAAATTTAAAGTTAATTTCCTTTATGACAAAATTAGTAATTTCTTTTTACTTTCTTAAATAAACCTGAAATACAAGGCCAAATTTTTGAATAATTAATAGTAATTTCAAATTGCTTATTTACTTTAAAGGTTTTATTTTTTATTTAAAATTCTCTTTTATTTTCTCTTAAAACAAACATCACAGAAGTCTTTAACTTGATTAATAAAAACCTCATACTCTGTTTGAATAGTTTTTTGATAAGGTTTTATACTTTTCAAAAAAAATTCTCTATTTTTATCAATATACTTAATTTGAGATTTTAATTTTTCAGAATTCTCGAGTATATCAATATTAACTTTTAATTCCTTATTTAATTGAATATCTTTGGAAGATTTTGCAGCACCAGTTTTCCTAACAATAGGAATACAATCATATAAAGCTGCCTCCCTTGGGATTCGATCTTTTCCAGGATGATGACCAAAATCAACAAAAAATTTGGATCTTTGTAGATTCTTTTGAACTTCCATCTGGGACATATTTATTAGTGGGATAATAGAAAAAACCTTGGCTAGATCAGAAATAATACTTTCTGCTCCTCTAGATTTATTTGGTAAATAGCAAATGTCATTTACCTTAATTACCTTTTCTTTCAAAAGATCTTCATTAAAAAATGTATAATCCGAAAGAATTTGCCCTTCAATACCATATCTTTTTGCTTCAAATTGTGCATAAAATGATTGAAAAATATTAATTGATGCTCTTAAATTCAAAATACTATCAAAATAATTAATCTGATCTAACGGGGCATTATCCCAACTTAACCACCAAAATACAGAATTTCTAAAGCCACGTTTTCTTAGATTAATTAATATCCCTAAAAGAACTTCAGGAAAAATTATAAAATCTTTTTTATCTACTCGATTACAGATTTTATAATCAAAATTTTTTAGAGATAAATCTGGCTTTTTTTTATATATAACAGTGAGAGTATTATCTGATAAAAATTTAAATTCGCAAATATCGTAAAATACCACTTCGCATTCATGGCCAAGATTTTTTAATGCTTTATTTAATTGAAGCATGGCAAATGGACCACCTGTAAAAAGATCTGGGCAAAATAAAATAAATTTCATATTTCTTTTGTCTTTTTAATAAAATTCTTACAAATTGTAAGAGAAGATGAAACTGCTTGATCCATATTTATATAAACATAGTTGCCGCATCGGCCAATAAATGTCATATTTTTAGGGACATGAGCTTTATATTTCTTATAAAGTTTATAATTCAAGCCTTGCTTATCCACTATTGGATAATATCTTTCATAATTATTAGATCTAAAATCACAAGGCTCCTCTTTGGTGACTATTGTAAGTTCTTTATTTGATCCATGAGAAGGAAAGTTTTTCCATTCGGTGTGTCTTGTATAAATTGAATTATTTGTATAGTTTATTACTGGGTAAGGAGTTAAATTTTTTAATTTATAAATTTGATTATGAAATTTTATTGATCGATAAGGAAGGAATCCAAACTTATAATTAAAGAATTCATCTACTGGCATACTATTAAAAATATGATCATAGTGATTCAGCATATCGTGATCAAAAGGGGTAGATAACTTAATATCAATCAGATTATGAATAAGGATATTTTTAATTAAAGATGTGTATCCTTTTTTTGGGAGTTTTTGAAATCTATCTAAAGGAAAATATTTTTCTTCGTAATCCTCTCTTATAGGAACTCGCTTTATGATTTCAGGATTAATTTCCTCTAAATCTAACCCCCACATCTTTTCAGAATAAGGACGATAAAAAGTGTTAACTAGATCAGTAGGTTTTACATATTCTAAAGTCTTAAGGTTAGGGGGGAAAGGAACTAATTTTCCTGAATTGATTTCTGCTACAACTTTATGCTCATAATCAACCCATTCAGTAAAACGACTTAGCCATTGAAAAACTTTCTTGTTAGAAGTATGAAAAATATGAGGACCATACTTGTGAAGTCTAATATTAGTTTTCTTATCTTCGTAATCGAAACAATTTCCTGCAATATGTGCTCTTTTTTCAATTAAAGTTACTTTATATTTGTTATCAGCTAATTGTCTTGCGATAGTTGCCCCTGAAAGTCCAGCTCCAATAATTAAGAATCTTTTTTCCATTCAATACTCTAACTAAGACTTTTTATTTAGAAAGAGTAATAATATTTTTTTAATTTTTTGTCTTGAAGCAATTCTGAATAAATATTGAATAAATTTTTTAAATAATCTCGATAATTTAGGAAATCTTAGATTAAGTAATCTTAATACTTTAATTATAATTATTTCAATTGAACCATTTTCATCATCAGAAAGATTAGGAATTATATTAAGGTCTTCCAATAATTTTTCTTCTGATTCTCTTCTATCCTTAATTTCTATTGATTTCTGAAGATTTTGAATTGATAAAAGAAAATATTTTAAATTGGATTTGGATTTATTTATTTCTTTTACAATTAATTTAGAAATAATTTCTTCAGCCTCTTCCACTTTGGAATCCTTAAATAGTATTGAAATAAGAATTGCTGCTGCATAGTTATCTTTTCTTTCTTGCCTTTGATCAATAAAACCATAAAATCCTTTATTTGTTCCAAGACCTAAGGGAGTATATATTTTATTAAAGTCTTTAGTATGGGCCCAGCCAAAATCGATTATATAAATTTTCTTGTCTAAGTTACACCAAATTAAATTATCAGGAGTTATGTCTCTATGCTCAACTCCTTTAGAATGTATATATTCCAAACAAGAACATAATTGTTTAGATAATGAAATTTTCTCTTTATCAGATAATTTTTTTGATGCTTTAAAAATTTGACTAATAGTATTACCTCTTTTCTTTTCAATTTCTAAAACTGAATAATTTGATTCTTCTCTATAACTTAAAAGTTTAGGAATAGAAGGATGGTTTAAAGAATTTAATGCGTTACGTTCATTTTGGCCGATATCAAAGGATGTTTGTTTAATTATTTTATTTTTTAAATCATATACTCTTGAATAAACAAATTTAGAATTAGGATTAAGGCATAATGGTTTTGAAGATATAATATTTTCCTCAGGGTGAATTATTTGAGCCCAATTTAAATCTTTTGGAACAAGGTAAGAATGATCATGCGCTAAATAAATTTTTCTAGATTTGGATAATGAACCAATTAAAATCAAATTATCAAATCTATTTCTTAGTAAATCGGTGAAATTTTTTTCATTATAATTTTTAATTTCTTCAGGATTTTTAGCTGTAGAGGTATGCTTAAAGTCTTTTATTAATTGATCATTTGGATCAACCCATTCAATAATTAAGGCTTCTTTTGTTACACCCCTTAAAAATTCAATAGTTGATTTTAGAGATCCAAAACCAGTTGTCAAATCAAATACCCAGTGAACAAGAGCTAATGCTAAAACAATCTCACTCTTTGTAGATATCTCTGATAAGTTGACACATTCACCTGTAAGTTCATGTATCTTTGCATCAATTGATAATCTTTTAACATTTTTAATGGCTTCACAATCTATATCAATTATGTGAGCTTTTCTTGCTCCTTGAAATAGAGATAACAAACTAAAAAGACCATTATTCCCTCCAAGGTCGAGTACATTCTTATCTTTTAAATTACCTAAAAATAATGCCCTTTTAATTAGGTTTTTTTTTAAAATTGTTCTTTGGTCATTTTCCTTTAAAATTAATTTTCTTTTTTTTATATCTAATAAAAAACTTTGGTAACCATCTATATGGATTAATTTATCATCAAAAAAATATGAT
>MDSV01060082.1_pt1 | contig 12898 bp, 8 predicted proteins | sample 810851 | NCBI WGS metagenome assembly MDSV01 (sample SAMN05326640, study PRJNA326480) | marine metagenome | isolation source: seawater | place: Atlantic Ocean: North East | collected 2012 | reverse complement strand
TGGACCGGTAGTTCAGTTTGGTTAGAACGCCGCCCTGTCACGGCGGAGGTCGCGAGTTCGAGTCTCGTCCGGTCCGCCACTTTAACTCTTCAAAATATCTTTCCTTCTGGTTGTAATAAGGGATTAAAGGGGATAAATTAGTTACGGACTAGGGAGTAAATATAAATGCGCTGGCAATATACAGAAGGCAAATTAGTTTTAACAATTAATGATGAAAAGCATGAATTTGCTATTGAAGACCTAGAAAAAAGAAAAGATGAATTAATTAAATTATTAAACAGTGATTCTTAACCCATTGCATAAAATATTTCAGAAAACCCTTATCCTAAGTTTTTTGTTCTTTAGCACTCTAGCAATTGCAGACAAGAAACCTCCTATTATTGATTACAAATCCATCTCTCATCCAGTGATAGGGTCAAAGGGTATGGTGGTGAGTCAAAGAGAGGTAGCCAGTAGGGTCGGTGCAGACATATTATCTAAAGGTGGAAATGCAGTAGATGCAGCAGTAGCAACTTCTTTTGCTCTAGCTGTAGTTTTACCTAGAGCTGGAAATTTAGGAGGAGGAGGCTTTATGCTCATTCACCTTGAGCAGGAAGGAAAAACAGTTGCTATAGATTATAGAGAAAGAGCACCTTTAGATGCTTCTAGAGATATGTTTTTAGACTCCAATGGCAACTACGATAAAACTAAAGCTAGATTTTCCTTACTTTCAGCTGGAGTTCCTGGAACCGTGGCTGGTATGAAATTTGCACTAGATAACTATGGATCAATGTCTTGGGAGGAAGTAATTCAACCTGCTATAGATCTAGCTGAAGGATTTGCCGTACCTCATGATCTATCATCTGTAACTAATAGCTATAAAGCTAGATTACAAAGAAACTTGGCCACTAAAAAGGCGTATTACAAAAAATCAGGAGATGCATATCTTCCTGGAGAAATCATGCGACTTCCTGATTTAGCTTGGAGTTTAAAGAAGATAAGAGATGAAGGTCCATCTGCCTTTTATAAAGGAGATATAGCTAGAAAAATAGTAGATGAAATGAATCGGAATGGTGGCATCATTTCTATGCAAGATTTATCTTCTTATGAAGTGTCTCTAAGAAAGCCAGTTATAGGTTCATTCAACGATTACAAAATAGTTTCAATGCCTCCAAGTAGCTCGGGAGGTATCCATATAATTCAAATGCTTAATATGCTAGAAAACACTTCAATCAAAGAAATGGGCTTTGGTTCAGCGGATTCCATTCATTTGCTTTCTGAGGTCATGAAAAGAGCTTATGCGGATAGAAGCAAATATCTAGGAGATAATGATTTTGTAGATGTTCCCATAGAAGGGTTAACTAATAAGAAATATGCCAAAAATCTATTAGCTAAGATTTCACAAGATAAAGTCACTCCATCACAAGAAATCTTACCGGGAAATCCAATTCCTTTTGAAAGTCCAGACACAACTCATTTCTCTGTTATGGATTCAAATGGAAATACAGTATCGAACACTTACACCCTTAATTTTTCATTTGGGTCAGGAATTACCATACCTGGAACTGGTATTTTGATGAATAATGAAATGGATGATTTCTCATCAAAACCTGGTGTGCCTAATGCTTATGGACTTATTGGTGCTGAAGCCAATGCTATAGAACCATCAAAAAGACCTCTTAGTTCAATGACTCCAACTATAATTTTAAAGAATAACGAACCTTATATGGTTTTAGGAAGTCCCGGTGGATCTAGGATTATTTCTACCGTTCTTCAGGTGATTATCAATGTTCTGGTCCATGATATGAATATAGCTGAAGCTGTTAATAGTCCAAGAATTCATCATCAGTGGCTTCCTGATGTTTTATTTATGGAAAAAGGATATAGTCCAGACACACTTAAAATACTAGAACAAAAGGGTCATGCAATTAGATCTTCAGGAACGATGGGAAGTGTTCATGCAATCATCAAAGATGAAGACTATTATTATGGAACTGCAGACACTAGAAGGCCCAATTCTGGTGCCATACCTGTAGATTAAAAGATGAAGAAAAAGCTTATAAATTCTCTAATGCTTCTATTTATAGGGGCACTATCTTCAGCAGAGTCTATCCTTAGGTACGATGAAAGAATCCATCCTGAAATAGGTAAGGAATTCATGGTAGTTACCCAAAATTTTCATGCGACACGTGTTGGTTATGAAATACTCAAAAAAGGAGGGAATGCTGTTGATGCTTCCACTGCAATTGGTTTCGCACTAGCAGTTACTTTGCCTAGAGCTGGGAATTTAGGTGGCGGTGGATTCATGTTGATTTACGATAAAAATAAAGGTGAAATTTCTTCTATCGACTATAGGTCTGCAGCCCCAGCAATAGCTAAAAGTTCAGATGTCGTAGGTAAAAATGGAAAAACCATAAGATATGGCCATAAAGTTACAGCAGTTCCCGGCTCTGTCGCAGGCCTTCTAAAGGCACACTCTGAAAGAGGAACTCTAAGTTTAAAAGAAGTTATGGAACCTGCTATTAGGTTAGCGGAAGAGGGGATTGAGGTCACTTATGATTTAAATCAGGCCTTGAAGTTTGGAGAGTCTTCACTTTTACTGAATTCAGAAAGTAAAAATAAATATTTTATAGATGGTGAAGCTCTTCCAGTTAAAAGTATTTTTAAGCAACCTCATTTAGCAAAAACGTTAAGACTTATAAGTACAGGAGGTGTCAAAGAGTTTTATGAAGGAACGATAGCTGATTGGATAGTAGAGTCTTCAAAGAAAAATGGAGGTTTCATTAGAAAATCAGATTTAGCATCTTACCAGGCTAAAGAAAGAACTCCTTTAATGATCAACTATAGAGGATCAATAGTTGTATCTATGCCACCTGCAGCAAGTGGAGGACTGGTAATGCTCCAAACCCTCAATATTTTAGAGCGCTTTCCAGTTTCGAGATTTGGACATAATTCTTCTAGATCTATTCATTATATGGCAGAGAGCATGAAGCTAGCCTGGGCTGATAGAGACAAATATCATGGAGATCCAGACTATGTAGAAGTTCCAGTAAAAAATCTTTTAAGCAAAGAATATGCAAAAAAGAGAGCTAAGATGATAGATAGTAGGAAAGCTAATGATTATAAAGATTTAAGTCATGGAATATTTATCAATATGGATGAGAGTCCAGACACCACTCATTACTCTGTAGTAGATTCTTATGGTAACGCTGTATCGAACACCTACACTTTAGGGTCTTCTTTTGGTTCAGGAGTTACCGTAGAAAAGGGCGGTTTCTTACTGAATAACCAAATGAGAAACTTTTCAAGAAGACCAGAAGCAAAAGCTAATAAGTTAGAACCTGGGAAAAGAATGATCAGCACTCAAACACCGACACTAGTATTTAATAAAGAAGGAGATTTAACTATGGTTTTAGGCTCTCCAGGAGGAGGCAGGATACCGAATGTCATCTCACAAGTTATATCTAATGTAATAGATCATAAATTAGGCTACTCAGAAGCACTTATTGCACCAAGAATAAATCAGAGATACGCCAAAGAATTAGAGCTTGAAACAGGTTTCAGTAGAGATACCACAAATATATTAAAGAGATTGGGTCATACAATAAAAGATTCAAATTTAGCAATGGGTAGCGTACAAGCTATATTTATTGAAGATGAGAACTTGTATGGAGTTCCGGATACCAGAAGACCTGGAGCTAGTGCATTAAGCGAAAGCAATTAGAGCAAGAATGCTGGTATTAAAAAGATTGAGACTAAAGACACAACAATTATTCCCAAAATATTTAAAGAAAAGCCAGCTCTCGCCATTTGCGGAACTCTAATTAACCCTGAACCGAATACTATTGCATTAGGTGGTGTAGCTACCGGTAGCATAAAGGCACAACTGGATGAAAGAGCTACCGCAGCTGTTACTAACAGAGGGTTAAAATCAGATTGAATTGCAATAGCAGCTACTACAGGTAAGAAAGTTGCAGTAGTTGCCATATTCGAAGTCAGCTCAGTAAGAAACAGGATAAGAGTTACCACCATCACAACAATAATAACTAGACTAATTCCTGTAGGAATTAAATTTCCTATCCATATGGCTAAACCAGTACTTTGGACTGCTGCAGCTAGACTTAAGCCTCCTCCAAATAATACTAAAAGACCCCAAGGTACATTTTGTTCTGCATCCTTCCATTCAAGTAAGGGCCCAGGATTTTCCTTATTTCCGTTAGGAACAAGAAATAACGCTAAAGCAGCAATCATAGCTATTCCAGAATCTGAAAGGCCATTTAGGAAACTTATATCATCTAATAAAGTTCTAAACATCCAACCCATGGCAGTTAAAAAGAAAATTATAAATATTTTTAATTCTGCCCCCTGAAATGGACCTATGTCTTCTTTCATTTCATTAAGTAAGTTTTTTGTTTCAACAGAAGTCTTAAATGAAATTGGAAAAACGAATTTGGTAAGAATCATCCAACTTAAAGGCAGCATCGTAAAGCTTAAAGGGACACCAACTTTCATCCAGTCAGAAAAACTGATTTGTAGATTGTAATTGTCTTCCATAAAGGCAGCTAAGATACCATTGGGGCCAGTTCCTATTAGAGTTGACATTCCACCTATGGTTGCGCCATATGCAATTCCAAGAAGAAGGGCTAGTTGAAAATTATCTGCTTCATCCTCAGTTAGATCTTTAACGGTTTCTTTAACAACACTCACTACAGCCAAACCTATAGGAAGCAACATGATCGTAGTTGAAGTATTCATAACCCACATACTGATAAGAGCTGCTGATAGCATAAAGCCCCAAATCATAGTCCTTCCACTTGATCCAGCATATTGGAGTACAAACAATGCTATTCTCTTATGCAAGTTCCACTTCTGAATCGCTGTAGCTATAAGAAACCCACCTAAAAAGAGATAGATGATCTTGTTGGCATAAGGAGCAGCCGTTTCTTGAATACTTGATATTCCAAACAAAGGAAAAAGAGCTAAAGGAACTAATGCTGTTATGGCAACAGGTACGGCTTCTGTAGCCCACCAAGTTCCCATTAACACAAACAAGGCAAGAGTTCTTTGAGCTTGTGGGTTTAACCCTTCAGAAGCCGGAAGAAATAGAATAATTAAAAAGGCTGCGAGACCTAATATAAATCCTGGATTGTTTTTAATAAGATTCATAACTCAAGGCGTATTATGTAAAAAAAAGGGAGCTAATGCTCCCTTTTTTTAAGGAATTAATTTAAAGATTTATTCTCAAATCAATATAGTAGTTCCTTCCCAAGTCTTGGTGTGCATCAGCAAAGTATCCATAATAACGATCAGCTAATGGAGCTCTTTCGTCATCTAGATTCTTAACTGCAAACCTAATTCTTGCGCTTTTATCAAATCTTGGAGTTGTAAATCTGTAATCAACCAATAAGTTGTAGGTTGTCATTTCAGGAATTACATATCTTGTTCCATCACTAAGAGTTAAAGAACTTTGATAGAATTCACCTTTCTTAATGCCTGAAAGGGTAGCTCCCCAATTGCCTTTTTTCCAAGAGACTCTTGCGTAGTGCTTGTTGTCGTAATTTCCATTTTGACCTAGAAGATCTCCAAAACCATCTATTGGAATTGAAAGAGGTATCTCTCCACTATCCTGAGCAGCTTGAAGGGCAGAAAAATCACCGCCTGGCTTCTGTTCAAATTTATCTATATGACTACCAATATATCTTACGTCAAATTCCCCAAAATCAGTTTCTACATTGTAGTAAACACCAATGTCATAACCTTCAATGGTTCTGTCGGCTAAATTAACGTAGTTATCAGCTACGTACTTGATAACTCCTATAGGACATATTCCAGCATCTGCAAAGTATTGAAGATCTCCATCGTCTGGAGCCTCCCTTACAACAGCTGGATTACCTACTGTGTTGGCACAATCAGAAGTACCTGCTTGGAATCTAAGCATCATGTCTAGAACTGTGTGATTATTTCTTCCAAACAACCCTATAGTTTTTTCCTTATCTATAGACCATTTATCAGCGGTTATAGTTAATCCGTCTACAGGATTAAGTACTAAACCAAAAGAAGTATTATCAGATTCCTCTGGCTCTAAGTTTTCTGCTCCAGTGGCTTGTCGTTGTATTGTGTAATAAGAGTCTATATCACCATCATCAAGGCCTAGAAGTTGTTGAACTCTCTCGATTGTATAATCATGTCTACTACCTGACCTAACAACTATAGTTTCATTTATTTGAACTATATTAGGTGCTCTAAATGCAGTAGAAAATGAACCTCTTAACAACATCCAATCAGTAACATCCCAACCCAACGCAACCTTTCCTACAGTTGAACCATCTGCATCACTAGTATCTTCGCTTCTAAGTGCTATTTGCATATCCACATTATCAGCAAGAGGTATCTGTAATTCAGCAAAGATTGAAGTAACATCTCTCTTTCCTCCAACATCTCCAGTTGGACTAGAATTAAGAACATCACTCACTAGAGGATAGCAATCATTTTCATAGTCACAATAATCTATTGTTCCATCTAATCTAGGATCTCTATCATCTTGAATTTCTTCTTGTCTAAATTCAGCACCCGCTAGGAAGCCAACAGGGCCCGAAGACAACTCAAATAAATTACTATTTGTAGTTTTAAAATCTACCATGGTGAGAGTACTAAATCCTTTTCTATATACGTCCACAAGGGCTCTTTCAATATTTGAATCAACACCTGCACTGAATGGGTTATAAGCAGCAGAAGTGTTGTCATATAGAGCTTCTTTTAACAAAGTATTCGAGACTCTATTATGTGTGACGTCATCCGCCTTAGCTTTTGACCTAACAAAAGCAGTTTCCCAATCCCAATCTCCTCTAGTTCCTCTAAATCCTTGAAGGAATCTATAAGTGGTTTTATGTACGTCTATAATTCTAGGAACCTCAGCATAACGATAGTTGTCTATATATAGCTCTTTTCCTGCAAATATAGGAGTGGCAACACCATCAACATCTACTGTCAGTTGGTTTAGCCAGTAATTATCTGGTCCAACTCTATGCTTAGATGAACTAAACGCGTAAGAGGGATGTCTTGTTAGATTTGAGTCAGATTCATACCATCCTAGTTCGGTGAATGACTCCATTCCATTTTCCATTTCATGATTTATGTAAACAAAAATATTTTTTCTTTCTAGGTCAGACCTGTAGTCAGTTCCACCCCAAAGATTAAATCTTTCTACCCCATTTCCGTCTGGTGCAATACATGTTCCAAAGCCCGTATCAAATAAAGGGTTTCCTCTATTTGTACATCTTTCATCACCTAGAGGAAAAATTTCAAACTCACCATTGGAGTCTGTCCAAACATGATTGTAAGTCTCACCACCATGTTCTGAAGAACTTACCATATCAAACTGACCATAAAGAGAGTTGGTACTTGTATTTCTGAACGATGTGCTTCCTGACCAAGGCGAGTCTGCTGGTATCCATTGTCTATGATCAGAATTTCCCCATCTAGGATCTTCAGCAGCTCTGATTCTATCTCTGTTATAAATATCAAAGAAAATACTCACATTCGTAGCACCTCCATTGAAATCAGCTCCATATTTTCCTGAAATAGTTACATCATCTGCTGCAAAATGATCATAAAAACCTCTTTTTATTCTCATTACAAAACCTTCATAGTCATCTTGCATAACGTTATTAACAACTCCAGCAATCGCTTCTGATCCATAGATAGCAGAAGCTCCATCCCTAAGAATCTCTAACCTATCAAGACCATAAGTTGGAACTAGAGTTGAATTTACAGTTACCGTAGGTACATAATCTCCACCCAGAAGTTCCGTCTGATATCCTGGTGAATTAACTAGCCTTCTGCCATTCATTAAAACCAGAGTGTTTCCTACACCCATATGTCTTAAGTTATAAGCTCCCATATCACCTCTAGCAGAGTTGACACCACCAGAAGCATTCTCAGTTTCATTAAAGAAATTAAGTCCTTGTTCAGCTACGCTTTCCAATAACTCATCTCCGCCATCAGCGCCTATTGCTTCAATATCTCCAAAGTCTAAGACGGTAACAGGAAGGGCTCCTGAAATGCTAGCACCTTTGATTTGAGATCCTACAACAACCACTTCTTCTACAGTTTCTTCTTCATCACCTAGTACAAAGAAAGAAAATAGAAGAGGTAAAATCAATAAAGATTTAAATAAATTTTTCATATATTTCCCCAATATTTTGTATAAAAACAAAAACACCCTAGTCACTGTATCAAATAACGTTATTTTGTCTATAAAAGCCATATAGAATAGGCCTTTATTAAGAACAGTAAAGAAGTAAAATATATCTCTAAACTAGTACAATCGAATGAAAACAAAGTACATTCTTTCCTTAGACGGAGGTGGAGTTAGAGCTTTAGCCACTGTAACTTTTCTAAATTCTTTGGAAAAAGCCTTAAAAACTCCTATTTATGAAAAATTTGATTTCTTTATCGGCACCTCAGCAGGAGCAGTAAGTTGCCTTGCTATGGCTGTCAATAAGATGAATTCTTCTGAATTAATAGAGTTTTGGTCACAAAAAAACTTAAATCAAATACTTTCTGATTCTATCTGGGACAAAAGAGCAAATACACTGAGAAGCACCCTAGGTCTTCTTCAAGGCTCCAAATACAAGGACAAAGGAAAAATTGATCTACTTACAGATTACTTTAAAGAGAAAAAGATGGGTGATTCCTATAAGCCCGTGTGCGCAGTTTGCTATGACGTTCAATCTAGAAAACCAGTTATTCTAAGCAGTTTTAAGGACAAACATCTTTCGGTAATAGAAGTAGCAAGCGCAACCTCTGCAGCGCCGACATTTTATCCAACTGCTAAGGTAGGAAATAGATATCTTATCGATGGAGCTATAGTAGCTAATCACCCATCTTTGCATGGATTTATTGAAGCTAAAAAGGTCTATCCTGATACGAATTTTAAAGTATTGAGTGTTGGTACTGGTTTAGACAGAAAACCTATACCTGGAGAGGAGTCCCAGTCTTGGGGAACAATAGGCTGGTTAAGAAATAATTTATTTGGATTGATGGCAGAAAGTAGCTTAGATCATGAACTAGCTGAAGGTATTTTGGGTGAAAATTATCTTCGTATAAATTCTGAACTTGGAGATGTAAATCCAGAACTGGATGATAATTCAGAAGAAAATATTAAAAGAATTATAGACATGGGCAATTCTTGGTGGAATGTTTTTGAAGATAGAACTTTACGCTTATTGTCTAATGACTAAGATTTTATCTTTATTAGTTCTATTCTTATTCTTATCTAGTTGTTCCATAAACCCGGTAACAGGCAACCCTGACTTTGTTTTAATCTCGGAAGAACAAGAAATTAGCTTGGGTCGAAATGTAGCTAAACAAGTCCTACAACAGGAAAGAAAGTATGAAGATGAATCTTTACAGAGATATATTCAAGAACTAGGAGATGATTTAACTAAGAGAAGCCATAGACCCAATCTAATATATAGATTTACAGTTTTAGATAACCCTGCTGTAAATGCCTTTGCTTTACCAGGTGGACATATATTTATTTACAGAGGTCTACTGGCTCATTTTAATTCTGAGGAAGAGCTCGCAGCTGTTCTTGCACATGAAATAGGTCATGTAACGGCGAGACATAGTGTTAGGCAGTATTCACAATCTCAAGCAACTCAAATACTCACCACCATTATCGGTCAAGAATATGGAAGCACAGCAGCTGATCTATCCTATTTGATGGGTGGGGCTTTAATATCAGGTTATGGAAGGGACATGGAGTTAGAAGCTGATGGTCTAGCTGTTCAATACTCATCTATTTCAGGTTATTCCGGCAATGGAATGATGAACGCCTTACGGGTTTTGAAAGCCCAAGAAGAGTATTCTGTTGAGGTGTCTAAAAGAAGAGGGGTTTCTACCCAAACTTATCATGGAGTTTTTGCTACCCATCCCGAAAACGATAAACGATTAAAAGAGGTGGTTAAACAAAATGAGATATTCACAAATGAAGCTTCAAAAGAAGACAGACTATTTAGTTTTTTGAATGGTTTGGTTTATGGAGACTCTTCAAGAGAGGGAGTAAGGAGGGGGAATAATTTTTATCATGCAGATCTAGGGATATTTCTTTCTGCCCCTAGAAAGTGGGAGATGATAAATAATAAGAATAACCTTTTATTCATTTCTCCAAATGGAAAAGCTCAAGTAAAAGTTTCTATGGACGATCAATCAAGGGTAGAAACTCCTAAGCAATATTTACAACGAATAACTAATCAAAAAATTCAAAACGGAAAGACAATCTCTTCTTCAGATTATGAAGGCTATTCTGCTACTGTTAAATTCAGAGGAAAAGATGCTTTAGCAGCGGTAATATTCAGAAAAAAGGAAATTTTTCTATTTACCTCTAGATCAGAAGATTTACAAATTTCTAATTTTGTTAATGAATTTAATTCAATCATTTCAAGTTTTAGAGATTTAAAGAGCAATGAGTTAAAACTAGCAGAATCTCTTAAGATAAAAATCTATAAAGTCAAAAAAGGAGACACATACTCTTCCTTGTCTGATAAAAGTCCAATTTCATATGATCCTGAGTCTAAACTTAGATTACTTAATGGAGATTACCCAGATGGCAAGCTTTTACCTGGGAGATTAATTAAAATTGTTGATTAAAGAGGGTTAATAAGATGACCCCCATCTATGTTTATAACGGATCCCGTCATAAACGAAGATGCGTCACTTGAGAGAAGGAGAAGGGCGCCGTCTAGATCTTCTTCAAGACCTAACCTGTTCATGGGAATTTTTTTTATGTAATTTTGACCTTCTTCAGTTGCAAAAAAATCATCATTTATTTCTGTAAGAATATAGCCTGGAGCCAATGCATTTACTCTTATGTTAGATCTAGCAAGTTCTAGAGCCATGCTTTTTGTAAGTTGAATTAAAGCAGACTTACTAGTTGCATAGCTGGCTAGATTCAGACCCACTCTTTGCCCAAGAATAGAGGCTATATTTATAATACTTCCTCCTTTTTTATTTTTTAGCATTAGATCAGTCGCCATTTTGGCTACTCTAAAGGCCCCATTTAAATTAGTTTCTAAAACGTAATTCCAACTTTCTTCTGATAGATCTTTAAATCTTTGAGGGTCAGATGTCCCCGCATTATTAATCAGAATGTCCAATTGAAGATTTGCAGATTCAATATTTGATTTTAATTCACTCACACTTTCTTCAGAAGTTACATCCAGTTTAAATAACTCACATTTGTTTCCTAATTCTGTCTTTAGTTTTTCTAGGTTTTCAGTTCTTCTAGCACTAATAATTACGAAAGCTCCTGCTTCGTGCAGTGTTTTCGCAAAGTGCTTGCCCAGGCCAGATGAAGCGCCTGTAATTAATGCTGTTCTTCCCTCTAAGTTAAATAAATTTTTCATTTTTTACTCTATATAATTTCAAAGTACCTTTTTAATTCCCATTGAGAGATTTCTGCACTATTTTTTTCAAATAATTTCCTTTGGTTTTCATACTGTGAATTTTCCCAATCTCTAGACATGGAAAAGTGATTAACAAATTGAGTTCCAAATACCTCTTTAGCTGCTTCAGAACTCTTAAATACATCTGATGCTTCTCTTAGTGATTTTGGAGTTCGAAGAGTTTTATCAATTTTTGCTTCATACGCATTACCTTTAAATTCATCTAAAGGTATTATTTTATTCTCAATCCCAAGAATACCTGCTCCTAAGGTTGCAGCTAGAGCTAGATATGGGTTTGAGTCAGCTCCTCCAACTCGGTTCTCTATTCTTTGAGAAAAAGGAGATCCTAGAATTGCTCTTATGCCTGTTGTCCTATTTTCCTTTCCCCAAGTGTAACTTGTCGGGGCCCATGCTCCTGGTGTTAATCTTTTGTAGGAGTTTATAGTTGGTGCAAGCATTAAGGTAAATTCTGGTAAGTATCTTTGTAAACCACCAAGGAAATGATTCATTATTTCACTAGGGCCCTGTTCTTTAGATCCAAAGATTGGCTCATTAGATTCATTGACCAGAGAACAATGTATGTGTCCTGATTGCCCAGGGTATTTATTCGACCACTTTGCCATAAAAGTTGCCATCAGATTATTTTTTTGAGCTAGAACTTTCATAAAAGTTTTAAAAATAGATGCCTTATCAGCCGCAAGCATTGCCTCATCTACTTCTATAGCTGCTTCTAAAACTCCAGGGCCTGTTTCAGTATGTAGCCCTTCAAGCTTCATATCCATCTCAAGACACATATTAAGTATGTCCTCGTAAAGTTTAGAGTGCACAGAACTTCTTAGGATTGAATAGCCAAACATACCAGGTGTAAAAGAAGAGAGATTTTGAAATTTTTTCTTTCTCACTGTATGAGGATCTTCATTGAAGAGAAAAAATTCATATTCTAAGGAAGCCTTAGCTTTAAGGTTATTGTGAGTCAATCTGCTTAGTACCTTCTCTAATAACCCTCTAGGACAAACCTCTTCTTGATCTAATTGAGCTAAAAATAAAGGCACATTATTTTCAAAAGGAATGGACCTCTTAGAATCTAAAATAATTTTTACTTTTGCATCAGGAAATCCAGAATACCAACCTGTAAGAGGTTCATACCAAAGATTCTCTAGTTCATATAAATCATCGTTACTATCCCATCCAAAAATAACATCACAAAAACCAAATCCTGACTCACACGCTTTAAGAAATTTATCTTTATGCATGTATTTGCCTCTCAGTACTCCATCTATGTCAGTAATGGCAACCTTCACATAGTCAACATTGGAATGGTTTAAAAATTCTCTTATTGAACCTAGGTTTTCTTTGCTTTGCATTTTTCCATCATAACCCGAAATAGATATATTCCTGTATAGACTGATAAAATAAAAAATAAATATATAAATACATGAATAAAAAAACAATATCTGTCCTTGGAGGAGGTA
>MDSV01038151.1_pt1 | contig 12898 bp, 7 predicted proteins | sample 810851 | NCBI WGS metagenome assembly MDSV01 (sample SAMN05326640, study PRJNA326480) | marine metagenome | isolation source: seawater | place: Atlantic Ocean: North East | collected 2012 | reverse complement strand
TTCAATACCTTCTTTTTCAATCTCTCGATCTACTATCTCTTTTTCAAGTACTTCAATCTCTGCTTTAAGAGTTGTAATTTCTTGTTCTTGTGCTGAAAAAGCATCATAAACTTTGAGGACTCTTTCTGTCTCTTGCCTCAATGCTTCCTCTAATTCTTTAATCCTTAATTCAGGTGAAATTGTACCGGTTGTTGTCTCGTCAGTCATGAACAATCCCTCTAAGTCTCGGAACACCCCATGAGTTCGTCCATATTAACTGCGACGCTTGAGGACTCAATTAATCACTATTATCTAATAAGTTTTAAAATAACTCGTTTAATCAATTAATCGGTTCCTGAATTGATAATTTCAAAGTCATATACACAATTTTCACAAGAGTTGTTCTTCACAACACCAATATTTATGTCATGAGGCTTATTGATTGATGATTTAACAATCCAATTTAATAAATTGTCAAGTTCGTATTGCATTTCATTTTGTTCATTTTCTTCCCAAGATACAAGCCTACCTGATGCTGCAACATATATACAAGGAGGCAACACTAATCGATTTGTTTCACTATTTCTTTGGATTGAACTCAAAACATGATTATATAATCCCAATTGAAAACTATGATTTTCTAATAATTCTATTTCACTACTAGACTTTTTAAATCTATTTTCAAAATCATCACCAACTTGTTGTAATGGGGTACCATTTAACGGGTTATCCTTGTTAAAACCATGTAAACTTCCTTCTGTTTTAATATCAACAGCCATTAAAAACTTGTTATTTAATTCGTCTGATAAAGCCAAAACCAAATCTATTCTTCCAGAAAATGATACTGTTGCTGTGTTAATTTCAGCTAAAGTTTTAGTTCCTTGTGGCGTCCATAAATTTATTCCTGTTTCTAAGGAATTAAGAGGTATTGTACATTCAAACGGCATTTCTGTTAATAATCCATCTATCTTCAATCCTTGAATTATGTGGCCTGAGCATAACTTACCCAAGGGACCGTCTTCAAATAATTTAGAAAGTATTTTTAATCTTTTTTCTGTAATATTTTTATCTGCATCAACTGGCAATAATTCTGTAATAATATTAGAAATAATTTCATTATTTAGTAGTTGTGACTTTTGTTTTCGTTTCCATGTTGAAGGTAAATCAAAATTATTTCCAATTGCAGGGTTTCCAATGCCTACCTCAACTAACCTATGAAAAATTGTTCCAAAATCAGCAGGGTTTGGGAATTTACTAGAAATTTTAATTGTTTTTTTATTAATATAAGATAATAAAGATTCAAAATCAAAACCTAAATTAATATTATCCCACTGCTTAATTTTACAACTTTCAGAGCATGAAGATTTGAGAATCCTTCCTGCAACATCTAATTTATGTGGTGCTAGTTTTAACGAAAGTTTTCTTGAATGATTATTATTTAATTCTTCAAAAGTGGATTCTTTTAATTTTAATAATTTTTGTTCTTCTTGAATTTTATTAAATGGTGTTTTTTCTATTAAATTATTTGGAAAACATTCTAATGAATGGAAAATTGTAAATGAATGTAGTCCTTCTCTAAAATATGACTTGTGAAATAATTCTGCAGGTTGTAAACTAAGTTTTGTTTTCGAAGAAGGTTTTAGCCAGGGGGATTCACTTTTTTCAGGAGAATTATGGGCAAATCCAGAAAATAACATTTCACCTAAAGAGGGATTTTCTTGGGACTTTAAACTCATTGTAATTTCATTATGTTTAGACATTGTAGCAGGAGACTTATTTTTACCTCCGACCAATATTAAATGTTTTTCAACTCGAGTTAGCGCCACATATAATAATCTTCTACTCTCCGCCTGAATCTGTGATTTTGTTAATAATTTAGACAATTCCCACATGCCACTTCCAATTCCTTCTTTACTTGACCATGGTTTTAATTCGGATGCAATTAACTCTGGAGTTACCACCAATCTTTTACGGGTAATATTATTCAAAGAATGATGAGTTTCATCAAACAAACCACATAACACTACAACTTTACTTTGTAATCCTTTAGATGCATGAATAGTCATTATTCTTACTGCTCCTGACAAAGGATTTGTTTTTACTGGCAATTCAATTCCTTCTTCTCTTAAATTTTCTAAAGTGGCCATCAAAAGCACCCCAGAACCTTTAACTTGTGAATATATTGTACTAACGATTGAAATAAATTGTTCAGCTAATTGACGATCCTCAGAAGAAGAAAAAATTGTTAATAAATCTGAGTGGTCTAATGTTTCTTCTAATAATGTAACAAAATCTCTTGAATGAGATAGTTTTTTCCAACGAGAAATCATTTGTTTTTGTGCTCCATCTTCAAAATTTTGTAATAAGAATTGAAAAAGATTTTTTTCATCTTTGATATTTTTAATAAATCTATGGAGTTGATTGTCAGAAAAACAAATTAATTCTGATCTTAATAATGATGAAAAAATTGTTTTGTTATGTGGATGCACTGCGGAATTAAGAAGATCATATAACGCTTTTACAATTGGTTGATCCAATAACCCACTTTGTCTATCTACAATAGCAGGTATTCCCCAATTTGCTAATCTTTTCATTAAATCTGAAATATGCGTTCTTTTTTGTACTAAGATCATGATGTCTTCAGGTGCTATTTTTTCTTTATTTGGAATTTTTATCCATTCTGTCTTTTCTGAATTGGCTCCTAAAATGTTGCAATCATAACCATGTATTAATGCAAACAACCTAGCCGCTAATAATTCAAATTCTTTTTCATATGATTTAGAAAGATTGTTTTTTACGAAGGGGTTAATCGGGACGTTTAAATCATTTATTTTATTATCTTCTAGTTCAAATGTTGTTGGTAAAATCCATTCGATTTTCCCACTTTCATTCTCTAATTCATTTGATGGGAGTAATGATTGAGAGCGGGCATACCAATCACCTTTAATTAGATCTCTTTCTTCAGAAAATAAATCTTCAAAAATATGATTTAGTGTAATTAATAGTGCTCCGTCTGTTCTATAATTCACTGATAATTTTAGATGTCCTTCCATCCTTTCTGTTTGTGTCAAATAATCTAAAATTTCATCATTATCCCCTAATTTACAAGTCAATAACATTTCATTACTACCTTCAAATTTATGCTCATAAATATCTCCAGTTAAAAATTTATTAGTTTTGGTTTTTGATGGAATCGGGCGTGGATCTCTACCATATCCTTCTTCAACCCCCTGTTTATTACGTAAATTGATTAATCTACTTTCATTAATAATTTCGTTTTTATTTATCTCTCTAATTATAGAAATTGTTTTTAACATTACAGTAACTTGTGCTTGCCTAAATCGAAAAATACTCTGTTTTAAATCACCTACAATACAAATTGTTGGATCCCAAGGAGATATTGGTGCAGATAATTCATTATTTTCTAGTTTCCTTCTACCAAATAATCTACACAATAACCTATATTGTTGAGGATTAGTATCTTGATATTCATCTATAATAAAAGTCCTAAAACGCCTCCTAAGTGATTTAAGAACGTCTAATCGATGATTTAAATCCTTAACGAGTTTCTCCTTTAGATGGACATCATTAATTTCTTTGGATAAAAAGAGTGCTTCATCAATATTAGTGTCTTCCCACGGATTTTCAGACAAATTATCTAGCGCATTTATTATATTTTTAGGATACCAAATCCTACAAATGTCTGGACATCTAGCTAGTAATAGATCTTCTGATAATCTTTGAATATCAGAATAATCATGCACTCCTTGCATTACCTTGATATTATGTAAGATTGATTGAATGCCATGCTGAACTGAAAATAAATCTTCAAGTAAATTAATTTGAAGAGGAATTGAAGCAATTAATGTGTGTTCTGGTGGTGTTGTATTCAATTCTGTAACAATTTCAGAACCTCTCAATGGTCCTCTTGGGTGTCTAGGACATCCAAATGTAGGATTAAATAACCAGGCACATCGACTCATACGCCTTAATTGAACAAAAATAGGAGTGCTTAGTAGCGACGAAATTTTTTCACCTACTTCTTGAATCTCTATTTTTGATTTCGCTTTATTCTTAGAGCCTGTGATTGAAGATCTCGGTTTAATTCCAGATGGCCACATCTTATCCGTATTAGGCAACATCCCCCTCGGCATTGCCGAAGAATCTGAATCCATTTTTTTATACGCGTACTCAGAAGTAATTATGAATTCAAAGTGCGAAAACCATTGTAATTTTTCCCAATCATCACTTGGAATTCCTGAACGGATTATTTCGTCAAAGGCCGCGTAACGAGTATCCCGGTGAAGCGCTTCTGCTAAATCTAAATCAACACTAAAATTTGTGCAACCATTCAACCAACTAGAACCTAGTGTATGCAATTCTTCTAATTTTTCTAACCCAGTGTTACTAATTGATAAAATCATATTTTTTACATAATCAACTATTGCATTATCTTTCCCTATGCTTTCACTACGTAATTGATTAATTTTAGATTCTGATTCCTCTACAAATAACGATTGATTAAGTAATTCTTCTAATACTTTTTCAGCATTAAATCTACCACCTAATCCCAGGGATAAGCGATTTCTAGCATTAATAAAATTATCATGACTTGAAATTATTCCGGCTTGAAATGAGTCGTTTTCATTTCTAATTCTCCAAGCAATTTTAATGGCTTCTTTTGTGAGTAATGGTCTTTTTTCATCACTAACATTTTCATTCGTGGGGTTTTCATTTACTAAACCCATCCATGGCCGTAACAATGATGAAAAGAACGAGTCAATAGTTCCTATTGGCGCATCATCTAATAGGGATAACATTTGTTCAATTAGACCTTCTTTATTTATTCTAGGATCATCTTGTTGTTTTTGTTTCTCAAATAATAATGTTCTAATTCTATGTCTTAATTCATCTGCTGCATCATTTGTAAATGTAATAGCAACACATTCAGAAGGTAGTAATCCACCCCATTCCTTCAAATTAATTTGCTCTCTTTTTGGCGCCATTAAAGAACCTGGTCCCTGTAAAGGTCTTCTTGGTGATGCAGGTAACAACACAGTAGCTCTTTGTTCAACACTCAATAAATGCTCAATATATCTTAAGGCCATGACACTAGTTTTCCCTGTTCCAGCTCCTGCAGAAATCGCCATATGCTTGTCAATGTCCAAGCCTAAACGTTGACTACGATTTAATTTTAATTTCAAATATCATACCTCCTGAATTTACCTACATATATTTTTTACAGCACAATGATCACAATATTTACCTGGTGTTGGATAAACATGGCCGTTTTCTGCAAATTTAGATGCCTTTAAGGCAATCTTAGTTTTCCAATACATCCATGCCCTAAAAGGATTAGATTTTGGAGGAAGACTTTCTTGTGGAAATCTATACATGTCATGAGTTAAATTAGTAAGAATTCCGACATTAATGGAAGATAGATAATTTTGATATTCAGGATCTACTTCTAAATAATGTTTAGTAAAATCACCTGCTTCTGAAATTCCAACTCCAATAACTAAATCTCCGGGATTTGCTAATTCCCAAGCCCTTGCATATAAAGCAAGTTGAATATCTTCAAAAATACCTTTTTCATGTTTTTCTCCAGACCTTTCTTTGCTTGGACCTTCAACACTTTTGGTATCTCTAATCAATATTAATCGACTTGGTTGCCAACCATCTAAGAAAAATGGTGCAGGCGTATCGTCTCCATTTTCATTATAGAAAGTACCATCTTCGAAAGGAACTAAATCAACCCTATCAATCCAACCTCTAAGTGGAAATCTTTCTATCTTGCCAGATTCGGAGAGTTCAATTAAAATCTGTTTTTTATTACCAAATTCCCATTCAAAAGAAAGATTAATACTATCATTAATTGCAAATTCAGAAATTAACATTTGACCTAATCTTCCTTTAGGAGTAATTGGAGGATTATCATCTTCCCACCAAGTTTCAAATTCCGGTAATGACATCCCAATAAAATCCCTGCGCCTGTGAACAGCCATGGCATCATTTCGCCAAAGCCACTGAAGTGCGGTTTTTGAAGATAAAATCTTAACAAATTCTGACATTAAATTCTCTATCGAAATGCCAGATATTGAAATGTTTTTAATAGAGAGATTAGTTCTTTCCCCTCCTAATTCAAAACCTAATTGTGAACAAATTAATTCTGCGAAAGAATCATGCAATGTCTTTCCTCTAATTCTGACATCTAAATCTTCGTCCATAGTTTCATCTTTAGATAAATATAATTCTGATTCTAACCAACCTCTTCTTGGACATTGTATCCATTTGTTTAATTTACTAGTTGACCAAAGAATCTCTTTTTTGATTTTTATTAAATCTAAATGACCACTACGCTTATCTAAAATTTCAATTCCTACGGGTTTAATATCCAAAGGCCTAGGATCAATACTCGTTGTTGAATTAATACGATTAAGTCTTCTACCAATTACCGGCCATTTCCGATATTCTCTTGGCGAAACTATACGAGAGGGCAATTTTTTGGGGGGGATCAATTTAAGATTAAAGCTCGAAACAAAATGTACTCTTTCTGACCAATCTAAATAATCCTCTTCTTCTTCAAAACCTAAAGGTTCTCTCTTTATTCGATCATCAAGTAATTCTTTTTCATAGATTAATATGGGGGATTCTTCATTTAATAATGGCACTTTTTTATTTTCCTGTTTTCTAATTACTCCATTGGATTGTTTAATTGATCTAATCGTTGAACCTCTAAAAGAAGTATAATAAAAATTGTCTTTCCATACTATTTTTTCTGGGTTAAAAACATACATTTCTTTTTCTTTAACATTTTGTTTTACCCATGGACTTTCATTATTTACTAACCAATTTGGTAATATTTCTTTATTTCTTTTTGTTTTGTTCAGCCATTCTGCGAACGGGGTACAAGGATATGTCTTTGAATCAATTGAAGGATCAATTAACAAAATTTGTTTACCGCTTGATAAAATATGATTGTAATAATGTCTTGCTGCCCTAATCTTTTTATCGGGGTTTAGCAAACCAACATCTCTTAATTGTTCAAAATCTAGCCAAGGGAAAAAGGGCGTTGATAAATCCCAATCTTCATTTCCTAAACCAATAAACAAAACAATTTCAGCATTACATCCAAGCGCATTTTGTGGAGACAATACACGAATTGAACTATCTGAAATATTAGTTTTTGATATTGAAACTGAATTTAACAATTCTATTGATTCTTCAACCCATTTTTGCCCATCAAAAGGAGGTTTAATTCCTGATGATTTTTGAATTGTTCTTAAATTAGTATGAAAACTAATAAAATTTTGAATAGCAATTAATGAGTTATCTGAAGTATTAACATCCATCCAATTATTCCAATCTAATTTTTGAATAGTTTGTAACAACCATTCGTCTCCAGAATTTGAATAATTAAATCTTGGTAATTCACATTTAGAATTACAACCGATATAGTACTCATTATTCTCTAAAACTGTCCTATCTGATTTATTTAATAATGGATGAATGAAATTTGCTAGAGAAAGTAACCACCATTGGGTTTGTTCACGGATTTTTCTTTGTACTTCTTCTTCTACAAACGGGTTGTCAAATTTTTCTCTACTTAAAGCATATAACCAATCATTAAGCGAATTCCCTCCTCCAAGAATATGAAATGTTCGCGCTGTCTCTTCTAGTAACTTATAATCGGGGACAGGGATATATTCGCTATGAACGGGATGTTTTTTACAAATCAAATAATTATCTATTAATGAAAAATTATTCTGATTTAGAATTAATTTTAATTTAGTAATTGACCAAGCGTCTTGACCATCTCCAAGATTCATTAGTTCGCCCAACCAAGATAGAGCTCCAAAATTTGAATCATTAGATACTCCTGAATCTAATTTGATTCCAAGTGATTCAAATAAACGAGGCCATTGTTTTCTGCTTTCTTTGGGTCTTGGGTCTATAATCATAATTTTTTCATTTTCTTTGGAGTTATTTGTATAATTTGACAAAATATTATGTATTGCTTCATCTGTTTGAGAGGAATTAAATAATCCCAAATGAAATATTTCTGGTTTTTTGAATTCTGAATCTAAATCATGTTCTGGGACCCATTTAGGAAGAGATTGTTTTGTTTTACACACATCAACATCTGCTAAATATGCTCCATGTTCACCTAATCGAAAACTTCCAGGATTACATAATTGATGTATCGGCTTAAATGTTGATAATAATTGTAAAAGTTTTAATTTAAGGGGGCTTAAAGTAGGAGATAAATCTTGAATAATAATGCCATCAATATCTCGAAGACTAAATAAGTCTGTGATTTCATTTTTTATCAACAAGTTAATTATTTTTTTAAGTCTTAAATTCGGATGGGTGCCCGACATTTGCTTTTCAACTTTACAAAGTAAATTTTCATATTCAATTATTCCGGGGTCATCTTCCCAATTAGAAGTAATATTTTCCTCACAAATTCTCTCGTGTAATTGATTCAACATTTTTGTTTTCCCTCTAGACCACTCTACCTTAATATTAGAATGTAGTAATGGAAATCCGTATTCTGAAGCATTTTTTACACAATTATAATGAATTATTTCAAATAATATTCCATCGTCATTAATTAATTTTGGTAAACGCAAATCAGAATGTAATGATTCCATTAACCTAGGGATAGTTAAATGGAGACTAGAGTCTAGAGGTGTCCCACCTCTATTATTCAATTCACTAAGTGCTTGTTTTCTAGATTCTTCATTAGAATAAATAATCATTATTCTTGGAAAGATTTGTTCCTTAGAATCATTCCATTTTGCTAATTTTAATTGATAATCAAATAACCACTCTGGTAAATTTACTCCTGGTTGAATGTGCTCAATAGAAATATTAGAGTCATCAAACGGGAATTCCATTGCGCCACCTCTAACCACTCTTCGAGTCATGGTTATTGAATACTTTCTTTTGAGTAACAGTAAATAGTTAGGTATAACATCTTAAATGTATTCGAAAGTATATGAGCAAAAGAAGAATGGGCATAATTTTAATCACTGTTTGTATTGTTTGTTGTAACATAAATACTGCCTATGCAATCCCAGTAGAGGATCCAAATGAAAAAAGAATGATTTTTGGAGGAATTACAATAGATATTAATGAAACATATAATTATTCTATTGATTCTGAAAATTTATCTTCTATTGCTCATATTTTTACTGCAACATGGTGTAATCCTTGCGTCGAAGTTGAACATGCAATAGAAGATGTTGCAAATGAAACTAATCTTACAATGCTTACATTTCATAGGTTTGCAGGAGAAACGGAAGACCCTTTTGGAACCGAAAACGCTGAAAATTGGTGGAAAGAATGGTTCAATGATGTTTTACCATTACAGCCAACTGCAATAATTAATGGAGATGACCCATTCATTGGTGCTAACCAAGGAAGTTATGAAAATATTTATGAAAAAGCAACAGAAAAACCAAATTCAAAGTTTGTTGGAAATCCAATAATTTCAGTTGATTATAATCCAGATTCTGCTGTTTTTGAATGGAGTATTAGCGAAATTTCAAATAATTGTGATGAGGTTAAAACATTCGTGAATTTTGTAGAAGATGTTGCATATTTCCCTAATGGTTCAAATGGATTGAAAAATTATTCACATATTGTACACCATGTGAAAGAGATTCCCGGAGAGAGCGGAACTGCTGATTTAACTCAGAAATTAGCTGAAATAAATGCTTATGATGGAAATGATTTGAAACTTGTAATTGCATTTGGATGTTCAATATTTGATAAAGAAGAAGCAGTTATAGATGATAACTCGAACAATTCTCCTTTACCTCATATTGGTTTAATCCCAACAATAATAACCATTATTTCTGCATCAATGGTAATTTTAAGAAGAAATAAGTTTCAAAGCATTAATTGAATAATTAATATCTTCATCAGTAATATGAATATGGGTGACTGCTCGCAACAAATCATCACCTAATGCAAGAACATGTACATCCTGTTCTGATAATTTCTCTACAATCTCGTCCGCATTAATATCTCCAAGTACCTTAAAATAAACCATATTAGTTTGAACCCCATCTAAATCTACAGAAAACATATCCATTTCGTTAATGGCATTGGCTAATATTTTCGCTCGACGATGATCATCTACTAATCTAGAAATATTGTTTTCTAATGCATAAATTCCGGCAGCTGCAATTACCCCGGCTTGTCTCATTCCACCCCCAAACATCTTACGCCAACGATGAGCTAAATTAATAAAATTTGAAGAGCCGACCAAAATACTACCCACTGGTGCACCAAGGCCTTTCGATAAACAAATAGAGATTGAATCAAAATCTCTAACCATACGAGCTGGCTCTATTCCTGTAGCAATAGACGCGTTGAATAAACGTGCTCCATCCAAATGCACTGCACAATCATTTTCATGGGCAATCTTAGCAATTTCGTCCAATGTATCCTGAGAATAGCAAGTTCCACCACCACGATTAGAAGTATTCTCTACACAAACTAATGATCCATTTGGGAAATGTCCAAGGCTCCCATCCTCTTTACGAATAGCTTTAGCAACATTTTCAGGAGTCATTAATCCAAGTTCGCCTGGAACTAAGGCCACTGAACACCCAGATAATGCAGCATAACCTCCTCCTTCGTAAATGTAAATATGGCTAGTACTCTCAGTAATTATCTCATCGCCAGGGTTAGTATGAGCGCGGATTGCAATAGCATTAGACATTGTTCCAGATGGGACAAAAAGTGCTGCTTCTTTTCCTAACATTTTAGAAATCATGTTTTGAAGTGTAATAATTGTAGGATCATCTCCCAATACATCATCTCCAACCTGAGCATTTGCAATTACGTCCCTCATCTCTTTTGTTGGTTTTGTAACCGTATCGCTACGTAGGTCTACCATTAACACTTCGAAAAAGAAATAATACTTAATGTAATAGATTTTAAAGAATAATAATTTAGTAATAAGTTTTAGTAATATTTTATTACACTCAATAGGAGCATGAAATTTCTATATAATCGGAAAGAATCAAAATATGATTAGTATTGGATTTGTATATGAAGAAGTGGCAATATAAAGTCATAGATTTAAGGGAAACTAATTCAGATGGAGAGATATTAATTTCCAATAAAAAATTAATTGCAAAAAATTAAATTCATTAGGAAAATATGGTTGGGAAGCTGTAGGAATTGGAGGATTTAGTTCACAAGAGAATCAGGGCTATCATGCCATATTAAAACGAAAAATAAAAAAATAAATTTCTAAGTAAGTTTACTAAAATAAATCAGGTGTTATTAAATACACGGGAAAATAGAACAAACCCCTAAAATAGGGGCATTAGAGGGGTATTCGACAAAACACTTGATAAATGATAAAGTTAGCGAGATTTAATCGGCTTAGCCGACAAAAACAAAAAATGGACGTGAAAAAAGATGGGAATAATGGAAAATAAAAAGAAATTAGGCATGGAATTTTTCGGCGTTATGGTGATTGTTATGGTTGCATATTCTGGTGACCAACACCCAATGTTAACTGGTTTAACTGCGGGTCTAATGTACACTATGGCAATGGGAATTTCTGGAGGCCATTTAAATCCGGCGATCACAATCGGATTAATGGCAACTAAGAAAATGGACGCAGAAGAAGGTGGACAATATATTGCTGCACAGGTTCTAGGTGCTTTTGCAGCTTTTTTAATGGCTGATATTGTGCTTGGAAATGAAATAGCATCTGCTGCAACTACTGGTGGAATGCTAGAACTATGGCAAGACATGGCTGCAATGACCTTTGCAGGATTCATACTGATGATTGTTTGGATTACTACACTACAAGACAACAAAACTGGTTTTGCAATGGGTGGTTTTGCAGTAGGTATGATTTATTGGATGCTAGAAGCCTCTGGATTTGCAGCATGGAATCCAGGAAGTCACCTTGCTCAAGGATTATGGACAAGTATAATGAATACTGAACTAACTCTTGACCTTGGAACATTTTGGATCTTCTGGATTTTCCCAACTGTAGGTATACTTCTAGGTATGGTAGTTTGGGATTGGTTCGAAGCTGATGTTGAAAAAGCTGATGTTGTAGAAGTTGAAGAATAAAAATAAAACCAATTTATCAGATATTAAGCTGAGTACAGGCCCCTTAGAAATTGAGGTTTCTAGGGGGCTTTTTTTATTTATAATAATTTTAAATCTTTTGAAACAACATTAATTTTTTCTGAGAAATCCGGACCAATAGCAACCACCGTCAATGAATTGGGAGGTATCTGAGTTTTGCCAGCGTCACGTATAGTATTAATTTCTAAATTGTTTTCTTTCGCTAATTCAATAATTTGTTCTAATTCTGCAGTTTTTTGGACCTTCAAAACTACTTTTGGTTGACCATTATTTAACCACCCTTGCATAAGGTCTGGATGTCTTGCTGAAGCATTCAGTGCTGCTTTAACAGAAGCATGTCCCACTTGTGCAGCAATCTTTCCTTTACCCATTTTTAATTCATGATTAACCAATAAAACTAATTTAATTTCTTTTGAGGTTTTAAAATCTAATTTTGAGATAGTATTAGGTGCAGTTAAAGCATGTATCCACGATTTTAAACTCATTGAATCACCTAAAATACTATTTTAATAAAGGAAGATTTCTAGTTAATTCATCAATAACTCGTCTTGGTCCGGGACCTATTCCTAATAATGTAATTGTACCAGAAGGTATCTCAGTTTTTCCTGCATCTTTTATCATCTCTGCAATTAAACCTAGTTCTCTAGCTTCACCATAAAGTCGTTTCATGTTTTCAAGATTACTGACTTGACAAACAATTTTTCTTGAACCTGAATTACGCCACTCTTCTAAAAGTCTAGGTTTTAATTTTCTTGCAGTTAAAACACAATTTACAGCTGCATGTCCTGCT
>MDSV01146343.1_pt1 | contig 12899 bp, 13 predicted proteins | sample 810851 | NCBI WGS metagenome assembly MDSV01 (sample SAMN05326640, study PRJNA326480) | marine metagenome | isolation source: seawater | place: Atlantic Ocean: North East | collected 2012 | reverse complement strand
TTTTTAAAAAGTAGTAATAATAAAAATAAACTAAATTTTTCAAGCATACTATAAAAATTTAATTTTATTGAAAAAGAATTATCCTCTATTTTACTCGAAAGATAATTTAAAAAAAAAGACTTTTTAGGGTGTAAATCTTTTAAATCATAAACTTTAATTTTTTTTTTTTTTAAATAATTATCTAATAGTGAATTTTTTTTAATAATATTATTTTTGGAGTAGTTAAAAATAAAAATATCAATTTGATAATTACAATAATTTATAATTGGTAATAAATAGTCAATTTCCGCAGTATTTTTTGATAAAACTATGCATATTTTTTTTTTCATACAAAGATATTTTTATTCTGCTTATATATTTTATTTATAATGTTCATTAAATAAATGGCATCATCTATACTACAAATATTAATTTTTTTTTTATCTTTAACTTTCTTTAAAAAAAATTCTGTTTCGTCTAAAAATGATCTGTCTGTTTTGTATCTTTTATAAATAGTTTTTGACCATTTTATTCCTGGAGGTTTAATGGTATTTTTACAATAAGCTAATACTTCATCGCCATAACTACCCGAAGGTGTTCTTAAGCCATTTAAAACCACATATCCCTTTTCAAAAAAAATTTCGATTGAAAATAAATGTCTCCATTGTGTAAGTGTTGAATGTATAGAAGCAGTTTGTTTAAAAAAATTTTCCAAAATAACAAAAGCGTTATCTTCAATTTTTCTTTTAACAAAGCTATTGCTAAGTAAAGATTTAATATTTTTAACTTTTCCTAAAAATAAAATAATTAAATCTAATAAATGAATTCCTTGATCAATTAAAATTCCTCCTCCCGATTTTTTTAGATTTCCCCTCCATCCTTGGATATAGTTATTGTCTATAGGTTTTCCATACCTACCTCTTATCCAAAGAATATTTCCAAACTTCTTTGACTTAATAAAAGATAAAATTTTTTTAATACTAACGTGATGTCTATGATTAAAACCGTACATTAAATTTAAGTTTTTTTTATATTTAAAAATTTTTTTTATTTTTTTTAAATTATTAATATTATTAGATGGCGGTTTTTCACAAAATACATTTATATTTTTTTTAATTAAAAAACTTGTGTATTTCGCAGCTAAAAAATTAGGAACACAAACAAACGCTGCATCAATTTTTAAATTTTCTATATGGTTTAAATTATTTAAAATATTAATTTTTAATTTATTTTTTTTGTAAAATGGATCATAAATATATATGTTTTTTATAAAATTTTTCTTATTTATTATATCAAATCTAATTTTTCCAACTTTTCCAAAGCCTATAATTAAAACATTCATTAAATTTATTATTTAGTCGTTATTCCACCATCTATTTCTATTAATGATCCATTGAAAGAACTAGTTGAGTGATTTATTAAAAAAAATGTTAAATCAGCAATATCAGTTGATTTGATCCAAGTAGAAGTAGGCATGTGATTGTTTATCATATCTTTTATTAAATTTGGGTTTGAAATTTTTTTCTTAGACCAAATACTATTTTCATGCATCACATGTCCAGGAAGTATGCCTGTTATACATATTTTATTTTTTTTATAATTTTTTGCAAAGTTTACTATAAAAGAATTTAGAGCAGATTTTGCAACACTATAAGCAATTGGAGTATTTACTATAGATTTTGAGGCAATAGAAGAAACACAAACTACTTTAGCATGTTTTTTAAAATATTTCTTTAAAGTATAAATGATATTTATTGTAGAGTAAAAATTAATATTAAAACTATCTTTATAATTTTTTATTTTTTCTTTTCCATTTTCGGGATTTTTTCCACCTCCCACATTACATATCAAGCTATCTACTGAAAAATTTTTTTGTTTTAAAAATTTAACAATTTTTTTTTGTGTTAAAATTGTATTTATATCTCCTTTTATATATTTAACATTTGAATATTTTTTAGAAGTTTGATTTATAAAACTATTGTTTTTTCTACTATTTAATATTAAAAAAAAAAATTTATTATCTAAGAACTTTTTTGCTATCTCCATTCCTATACCTTTTGATGATCCTGTAATTATTATTATTTTTTTAGACTTTTGAAGCATTTAAAATAAATTTAAGATTATTATTTAATTCATGAAAATGTTGATTTGTTTTTGATCGTGCTGTTTGCAGTATATAGTTACCTTTATAATTTATTTTTTTCATCATCTGAAAAAGTTTTATAAAATCTACATCTCCAGTTCCTAAACTTTTTGTTTTTCCTTTATATATTCTATCCTTAATATGTACATTAATTATTCTTTTTTTATATGATTCAATTTCTTCAGAAAAGTCAAACCCATTACTAGCACTATTTCCTGTATCATAATTAATCCCAAAATTTTTTTTTGGAAAATTTGAAATAAATTTTTTTAGTTTTTTGGGATTATAATCACTTTCAAAACAAATCATTATATTTGTAAATTTAATTATTTCTTCATATAAATTTATAAAAGTTTTAATTACAATTTTTTCTTCAATCTTTGATTTAATAGAGGAATTATCAACAAGAGGTATTACCAATATAATTTTTTTGTCGTAGAATGCATTAATAACTTTTTTTAAAAAAAATAGTTGTGAATATTTTTTTTTTTTGAAAAATGGTTTTTGCATAAAAAAATCACAAGTTATACTTTCAATTTTTAATTTTTTTTTTTTTATTAATTTAAAAATTTTCTCTGTGTTTAAAATTATTGGGTTTTTTAATAGATTGGGATGGTCTAATGTCCATTCTATTATGTTTATGTTTAATTTTTTTGTTTTTTCTAGTTCTTGCTTCCAATGCATCCAAGGAAAGCTTTGAATTTTATTTCTATAAATTGGAGATAATCTGCCTTGCATAAAACCTATTTTGTTTAAGATTTTATTTTTTTTCATTTAATAAGATAATTTTTGATTTTTCAATATGTAAAATTTAAATAAATATTTCTTCTTTTATAAGTATTAGATTAATATAAAAAATCAAGGAGATAAAATTTGAAAAAAATTTTTATAATAACACTTGCATTGTACCAAACGAAATTTTGGTTCAAAGTTTTTAAAGACAATAAGGATAAAAATTTTGAGTTTATTATTATTAGTTTTGATAGTGAGAGTAGTATTTTTCTAAAAAAATATTTCCCTGATAATTATATTGATGCAAACATTTCTATAAAATCAAAAAAAAAATATTTTCACTAAATGAATTTAAAAAAAAAATTAAAAATAAGAAAATTTTTAATTTTAATAAAATTTTAAATCATGAAAAAATTTTTTATGGCAAAAGAAATAATTTAAAATTGTTCTCAAAGTTTTTAAATACTCTAGACTTTTTTTATGAAAACAAAGATTTTAAGGATAATAAAAATATTATTTTTATCCAAGAAATTGGTGGATTTATTCCAAACATATGTGCCTTTGAATTTTGTAAAATTTTTAATATTAACCATTATTTTTTAGAAGGTTCTTTTTTTACCAACTATTTTCATGTTATTAAAAATAATTTTTTATGTGATCCTTTGGAAATTAATATTCAAGATAAAAATTTTGATTTAGAAAAATATTTAAAATTCTTAAAAAATAAAAATGTTATTTCAATTCCAATCAAAGATAAAAAACATTTTAAAAATCCGTTAAAAAAATTATTAGACCCTCATAATATTTATAGATTTTTTGAAAAAAATTTCAAAAAATATTTTTTAAATTATAAGTTTGTTTTTGGATCTGACATTCTTGTTTTGAAACAAAATTTGATAAATTTAATAAATTATTTTTTTCTTAAAAAAAATTATTTAAATTTCTGCGATGATAATTTTATATACTTTCCTCTTCATGTACCAAATGATTATGCTCTAACAATTAGATCTTCAAATTACCAAAATCAATTAGATTTTATTGATAAAATTTCAAAATATTTTTATCCTGAAAAAGTATTTGTCAAAGAGCATCCAGCGCGAATTGGTTCAATATCATATAAAAGTATTAAAAAATTATTAACAAATAATAATAATCTAAGAATACTTAACCCTCAGATTAATAATTATGAAGTGATTAAAAAATGTAAGTTTTTAATCACTATAAATTCTAAAGCTGGATATGAAGGTATATTGCTAAAAAAACATATATTTAGTTTTGGAGATTCTTATTATAAAAAATCAAAGTTAGTAAAATATTGTGAAAAAATTGAAGATATTTATAGAAGTAAAGAATATTTAAATGGGAAAATTCACGATAGAGAAATAATAAATTTTTTTAATAATATAAAAATAAAGTCTTTTAAAGGTTCCTTGTATGATTTAAATTTTGATAATATAAATCATTTTAAACAATCTATTAAACGTATCATAAATGATGAATAAAAAAAAAGTTGCTTTAGTTACAGGTGCCGCTGGTTTTCTGGGAGAAATTTTTATTGAAGCTATGCAAGATTTAAATTGTAAATTAGTTGTTGCTGATAAAAATTTAAAAGGTTTAAATTTAATTGAAAAAAAAATTAAAAAAAAAAACAATGAATACTTAATCCTTAAGTTAGATGTAACAAAAAAAAAAGATATAAAAAGTAGTTTTGAAAAAATTATAAAAAAATTTAATAAAATTGATATTCTTATTAATAATGCATCAATAGATGCAAAACCAAATTTTAAAAATAAAAAAAAAAAAATGGGTTTTGAGAATTTTTCGCAAGAACAATGGAATTTAGAGATAAATACTAATCTAAAATCTGTATTTTTAATGTCACAAAAGATTGGAAATTATATGTCAAAACAAAAAAGTGGAATCATTTTAAATATAGGTTCTGATTTGTCAGTTATATCACCAACTCAATCAATCTATAAAATTAAAAATAACTACTATAAAAAACCTGTAACATATTCAGTGGCAAAACATGCAATAGTCGGATTAACAAAATATTTGGCTGAATATTGGGCAAAAGATAATGTAAGAGTTAATTGTTTATCACCTGGTAGTGTTAATCATAATCAGCATAAGGCATTAAAAAAACAAATAATAAATCTTACCCCAATAGGTAGACTTTTAGAAAAAAAAGAATTAAAAAACATAATCAAGTTTTTATGTTCTGATAAATCAAGATATATTACTGGTCAGAATATACTGATAGACGGTGGTAGAACAATTATTTAGATTTATTTATGGTTAAAATAGCAAATAGACTTATAGGAAATGGATCGAAAACTTTTTTTATAGCTGAAATAGGAATAAATCATAACGGTTCATTAGAAACTACAGAAAAATTAATAAGAGAATGTAAAATTGCAGGAGTTGACGCTGTTAAGTTCCAGAAAAGAACAATTGATAAAGTTTATACAAAGGAAGAATTGGCAAAAGAAAGAGAATCAGTGTTTGGTAAGACGAATGGTGATTTGAAAAAGGGTTTGGAATTTTCAAATAATGATTTTCGAAAAATTGATAAAATTTGTAAAGATAACAATATAATCTGGTTTGCTTCTTGTTGGGATGAGGAAAGTGTAGATTTTATGGAGAGTTTTGATATCCCTTGCTATAAAATTGCATCTGCTTCACTCACTGATAAAAACTTACTTGAGTATACAGCAAAAACAAAAAAACCAATAATTATATCAACTGGAATGAGCACTGAAGATGAAATTGAAAAGTCAGTAAAACTTTTTGATTTAAATAATCTAATAATATTACATTGTACAAGTGCATATCCATGCAACATTGAAGAACTAAATCTATCATATATTAAAACATTAAAAAAAAATTACGATTGTCCAATTGGGTATTCTGGTCATGAAGTTGGATTATCGACTACCTTAGCAGCAGTAGCCTTAGGAGCCAAGGTTGTTGAAAGACATGTTACCCTAGACAGAAGCATGTGGGGCAGCGATCAATCAGCCTCAATTGAACCTCAAGGTTTAAAAAAATTGGTAAGAGATATAAGAACTTTTGAAGAAGCTTATGGGGACGGTAAAAAAAAGGTTTATGAAAGTGAAAAGCCTATATTAAAAAAACTAAGAAGAGTTAATAGCATTTGAGCCAAGAAATTCTTAAGCAAGATCATTTAATTAGTATAATAATTCCAATTTATAATTCAGAAAAATATATCGAAGAAACTATTAATTCTATTAACGAGCAAACATATAAAAATTTTAAAATTTATATTATTAATGATTTCTCAAATGATAAGACTTTAAAAATACTTAATAATATTAAAAAAAATAATATATTTATTTATAATCTTAAAAAAAATATGGGACCAGCTTTTTGCAGAAACTTGGGCTTAAGAAAATCAAATTCTCAGTATATATGTTTTTTAGATTCAGATGATTTGTGGCACAAAAATAAGCTAGAAAAGCAAATTAATTTTATGAAAAAATATAACCTAAACTTTTCATATACAGACTACAAAACATTTGAAATAATAAATAATATCAAGAGGGAAATAAAGGTTCCAAATAAATTCAATTTTAATACTTTTGTAAAAAATACTTCAATAGCAACAAGCTCAATAATGGTTACAAGAGAATTAATAAAATATACAAAATTTAAAAAAAAAGGTTATGGTTTTGATGATTATATATTTAAGTGTGATATGTTAAAAAAAAATAATATTAAAATTTTAGCTTTAAATGAATATTTAACGTTTTATAGAATTAGTCCTAATTCTATATCAAGCAGAGCTTTAAGGAATTTTTATTGGATCTGGAGAATAAATAGTGACTACCATAGGTTTGGTTTTTTTAAAAATTTTTATTTAATATTGAGTATTTCATTTAATTCCATAATTAAATATTTTTTTAAGATTTAATTTTTTTAAAATTTCTAAAATAAATAATTAGAATTATTGATAATATAAATGGAATAAAAATTAATATATATTTACCAGTTAATAAAAATATTTTTAGAAATAATAAATTTAATATATTTACAAAAAGAACGTTATAAATAACAAAAGAATGTTTTTTTTGTCCATTTATTACTGGATTAAGAAAAAAATAATCAAATAATCTTGCCCACGGTAATTTCTTTCTAATAAAAACTTTGTCGAATAAAGTAATTGAAATATCTGTAATAGGGTAGCAAAATAAAAATAAAGTCGGCCAAAAAATATCTAATGAAAAAAAATAAATTAAAATATATCCAATTAAAAAACCTAGCGGTATACTTCCCGTGTCTCCTAGAAATAATAAGGGTTTAGGAAAATTAAATACCAGAAAAGATATAGTTAATATTAGTAATAGTAATATTATTACTAAAAGATAATTATCAAATATTTGAAAATGATTGATAATAATTATACAACCTATGAAAAAAGAAATACAATTAGAGGCTAACATACCATTTAGCCCATCTATGAAGTTGGTTATGTTCGTAACATATACCCACATAAAAACTAATAATAAAATTTCTAATTTTTCTGGCAATAAATTAAAAATCGGAAGATTTAGAGAAGATAATGACGAGAAACTTAAAATAATTTGAAATAAAAATCTTATTTTTTTTGAGACAAAAAACTTATCATCCACATAAGATAAGATGCATATTATAAATAAGCTTATAAATAGCACATAGTACCTTGGGACATTATATAAATTAATTTCTACTATGTTATTGAACACAATTATAAAAAATGACAAAAAAAATAATAAAAAAAATACAAGACCGCCTTCGCTAGCAATATTTTTAGGATTTGGAATTTTTTTTGATTGTTTTGTGTTTTTCTTAGGGTAGTTTTTGATATAGATAAAGTTTAACAATAGTGAAATTGAAAATATTACTATAAGAATAAATATAATCTGATCAACTTGATTGGTGGGTATCATTTGAATAATAACTCATTATATTAATATTAATAATAATGCAAATAAGAAAAAAATCTAACTCACTAGAAAATTTATTGATTATTAGTCTTGGCCTTATTCCTTGGGGCTTGATAGCTGGTGCTTTTGTTGCTGAGTTTTTTTTTAATTTATCAACTGTTATAGGTTTATTTTTTTTAAAAAAAAACAAAATTAAATTTGATAAATTTTTTTTAATAATTTTATTTATTTTTTGGTTTTATTTAGTCTTTACAAATTTATATCATTTTTATTACTCTGATGTTCAACCAAAGATAATAAGTAGTTTAGGTTATATTAGATTTGTTTTATTTTTTTTAGTTATAAGGGAAGTTATTTATCTTATAAATTTTAAAAAAATTATATTACTACAAGGTCTATCTGTAATTTTAATTTCTATTGATGTAGTCTTTCAAAAAGTATTTGGTTTTAATTTAATTGGAATTGTGGCTCAAGAAAATCGATTTAGTAGTTTTTTTGGAGAAGAATATATATCGGGATCTTTCATTTCTAAAATGTTTTTTCCAATATTAATTCTTTTTTCGTATTTTCCAAAAAAAAACAATTATATATTTATTATACTCATTTCATTATTTTTTTTATCCACTTTTTTCTCTGGAGAACGTATGGCAACTTTAACTGTTCTAATTATTTTTTTTCTTACAGCACTGCTTTATAAAGATAAAAGAATTTTAATAAGTATATTTTTAATTTTGTCTATAATTTCTTTGCCTTATATGTCTAAAAGTGGGAGATTTAATGAAATTGTAAGTATATTCAGTATTTCAGATAAAAAAATAAATGAACAAATAAAATTTAATAATAAATTTATAAACTTACTTGATCAATCTGGACATCTACCATTATTTGTAACATCATATAAAATATGGAAAGAAAATTTAATTTTTGGATCAGGATTAAAAACATTTAGACAAAAATGTTCAGATAAAAAATTTAATTTACAAAAATATAAGTATAGTAATTGCTCTTCTCATCCACATAATTATTATTTAGAAATTTTATCTGAAACAGGAGTATTAGGATTACTAATGATATTTTTTATTATTTCATCTATAATTTATAAAAGTATAAAAATACTCAATAACAGAATACTCAATGATGATCTCTTGTTGTTAAAATCTTTTTTAGTATTAAATATATCTTTTTTAATATTTATTTCTTCAGGAAGTTTTTATAATAATTGGATATCAATAATATTTTGGTTAAATATAACCTTTTTATCTTCTCTAACCAAAAAATTTTTAAAGTAAATAAATGGAATATTTTTTAAAAAAACAAGAAAATAAAATATTAAAATTAATATTGCTAATTAGCTTAATATCTAAATATATTATTTATATTTATTATGGAGATTTGGATCTAGAAAATGAATGGAGCGTACTATATAAAAATTTAGATAAATTTGGAGTGCTGTCTTTTCATAATCCTCTAGATCTTGGTGATATACCAAATAGCTATATGCCTCCGCTATACCCATATTTTATTTATTACTTATCAAAAATAAGTTTTTTTAGCTTTGATTTAGTAGAAAAAGTTATTTTTGCGCAAGTACTTTTAAGTTGCGTTTCAATAATAGTTATATTTAATTTTTTTAAATATTTTTTTGATTATAAATTTAGTTTTCTTTCTACTTTAATTTACACCTTCTATCCATTGAATATATATGCAACAGTTCAGATATCATCAATTTCTTTATCAATTTTTTTAATAAGTTTATTTTTATTTTTTTATATGGAAATTAATAAAAATAAAATTTTCTACTCTTTGTTTCTAGGATTTATTTCTGGTTTATTAATATTAGCAAGAGGTGAGTTTTTTTTATTATTTTTTTTGCTTCTGCTAAATAAAGCTGTAGAAGGAAAAACAAAATACTTTCAATTGATTTTAGTATTTTTAATTTCAATAATAATAATATCTCCATACTTAAATAGAAATTTAGAAATATTTGATAAATTTACTATTACAGAGTCAAAAGGGTATAATCTTTGGAGAGGTAATAACCAACTATCAACGGTTGATAGTATAGAGTCTCATAATTTTATTTATAACACAAATCAATCAGATGAATTTTCAAAATTAGAATTAAAAGATAAAAATAAACTTTTAATTTTAAAAAAAAAAATTAATGAATTAGAATTTTATATTGATGGAGAAGTTTTTTTTGATAATAAGTATGATGTTATAAGAGATAAAGTTTTTTTTGATGAGGCTATTAATAATATTCTTGAAGACCCTTTAAAATATTTTGTACTTTCACTTAAAAAAGCATTCTCAATTATTTTTATTAATTTAAACTCTTCTTACAAAAATTATTATAGTATATATAATATTATTCCTGAATTAATTATTTCAATATTGGCATTTATTGGTTTTTTTCAATCATTTAGTTTTAAGAAAAATTATGTTTTTCATATTAGCTATTTATTTTATATTTTAATTTTTTCTATTTTTTTTGTTTTACCAAGGTATAAATTATTACTTTTACCTATGTTAATTTTTTTTTCCATAAACTTATTAAAAACAATATATGAGAAACAAAAATAATTTAATATTTATAATTCCAGTTTATAACGAAGAGGAAGTTATTGAAAAAGTAATTGAAAATATTTTTTTTAATTTAAAAAAGTTCGAATTTAAAATTTTGCTTATAAATGACGGTTCAAAAGACAAATCATTAGATAAGATTAAGATTATAAAAGAAAAATATACTGAAAAAGTAGAATATATAGATCAAGAAAATATTGGGCATGGCCCCACTGTTATAAAAGGATATAAATATGCAATTGATAATGATTATGAATATATATTTCAAATTGACAGTGACAATCAGTTCGATATTTTAGATTTTGAAAAACTTTGGATTTATAGAGAAAAATATCATCTGATAAGTGGTCTTAGAAAAAAAAGAAAAGATACATTAATAAGAAAATATTTAACAAATATAGTTAAGATATTTATTTTTATTTTATTTTTTGTAAAAATTAAGGACAGTAATTGTCCATTTAGATTGATACAAAAAGATTTTTTAGTTAAAGCTTTGGCAAAAATCAAATCTGAGATTTTAATACCCAACATATTTATTTCAATAATTGCAGCAAAAAATAAAAGCTTATTTTTTACAGAAATAACTCATTTAGAGAGAAAAACTGGTAAAGTATCAATTGTAAATGTAAAATTATTAATATTCTGTGTAAAAGCATTATTTCAAATATTAATTTTTAGATTTAAATTTAAATTATGGTAACTTTTGATTTTATCTTGGTAGGGTGTGGATTATTTAATTCTGTTTTGGCAGAAAGGATTACAAATAAATTAAAAAAAAATGTTTTAATTATTGAAAAAAGAAATCATATTGGAGGTAATTGTTTTTCTGAAATAGATAAAAAATCTGGAATTGAATATCATAAATATGGCACGCATATTTTTCATACTTCTATAGATAGAGTTAAAAATTATATAAATAAATTTACTAAATTTAATTCATATAGACATCAGGTATTATCTAGCCATAAAAATAAAATCTATCAATTACCTTTTAATCTTGAAACTATTAATAGTTTTTATAATAAAAATTTTTCTCCTGAAGAGGCAAGAGTTTTTTTAAAAAAACAAATTCAGAAAAATAAATTTAAGTATCCTAAAAATCTTGAAGAAAAAGCTATAAATATGGTTGGTAAAAATTTATTTAATGCCTTTGTAAAAAATTATACATCAAAGCAGTGGGGTAAAGACCCCAAAAATCTCCCTTCAAGCATTATAAATAGAATTCCAGTCAGATATTCTTATAATGAAGATTATTTCAATCATTGCGACCTACAGGGTATACCACTTGATGGATACACTAATTTATTTAAAAATTTATTAGATAATAAAAAAATTAAAATTATTTTAAAAAAAGATTTTTTTAAATTACGTAGTAATTATAATTCAAAATATTTTACTATATATTCTGGACCTTTAGATAGATATTTTAATTATAAATATGGAAAGTTAGAATGGAGATCATTAAGTTTTGAAAAAAAAATTTTAGACAAACAAGACTTTCAAGGTACTTCGGTTATTAATTTTCCAGATTTAGATAAAAAATTTACACGCATACATGAACCCAAGCATTTACATCCAGAAAGAAAAAAAATATTTACTAAAAACAAAACTTTGATTATTGAAGAATTTCCAACCAAAGATGATGATAATCCATATTATCCAATTAATACAATTGAGAATAGATCCATACATAAAAAGTATAAAAATTTAGCCAAAACCCAAAGAAAATTATTAATTGGAGGGAGACTCGCCGATTATGCTTACTATGATATGGATATGACTATTTCAGCTGCACTAAAACTTTTTGATAATATGGAGAAAAATATTAATTAAATGAAATATAGTTTTGGAACTAAAGTTTTTTTAATTTTTTTAATCATTATTACAATCCAGTCAATATTAAATAGTATTTTAACTTTACCAAAAGGAGATCAAACAAATTTTTTATATGCTGCTGAGCAACTTTATAATGGAGGAAAACTTGGAATAGATGTTTGGGAAGTTAAGCCACCATTGCACTTATTAATTATATCAACTATTTACTTGTTTAAAAAATCTCTGATTTCAGTTCATGTTGGTGAGCTGATATTAAACTTATTCGCTATATACATTTTTTATTTAAGCTCTAAAAAAAAAATAGATAAAAACATAATTTACTATTCTTCAATTTTTTATATTTTTTTCTATTATTTTGGAACCCCAAGTTATGAAAGATTTCAAGTAGAAGGTTTGTTTAATCCAATATTAATAATATCAATTTCTTTATTATTCTCGGAAAAAAAATTTCTACATATTTTATCTGGAATTTTTTTTTCTTTTTTCTTCTTGTCAAAAATAGTTGGCATATTATTTTTAATAATAATTTTTTATTTTTTCAAAAAAAATTTAATAAGATTTTTTATTGGCACGTTCATAGGAATTTTTATAATAATTATTTTGATAGATCATTTTGGATCAGTACTTCATGTTATAGATGATTTAAATTTAACTATTTTTTTTAGAGATTATTCTTCTCA
>MDSV01049796.1_pt1 | contig 12899 bp, 12 predicted proteins | sample 810851 | NCBI WGS metagenome assembly MDSV01 (sample SAMN05326640, study PRJNA326480) | marine metagenome | isolation source: seawater | place: Atlantic Ocean: North East | collected 2012 | reverse complement strand
TCCATTCTTAAGTGTTCTTGGTTGTCTCATTTCGGCGGAGGACATAGTTGCGCGTGCACCTCCATTCTGTTTTCTGTTTTGTGATTTTCTGGCTGGCATTATAATATAGAATCAGATTTTTTTTTTATATAATCAAAATAAATATTTTAAAAATAATTATAAATATTTATTAAACGCAGATAAAATTATACTAAATAAATTTGATTTTAATTAATTATATTATAAATAAATAATATTATGGGTTGTAATAAATCTAAACTAATTAATTTGACATTTGACAAAACACCTACATTTACTCTTGAAGGAAAAAAAACAAAAGTTAAAATTCTTAAGATATATGATGGTGATACATTATGGTTAGGTATAAAGTTACATGGGCGATTTTACAAATTTAAAGTTCGAATGATGGGATATGATTCTCCAGAAATTAAACCACGTCTTAATACTCCTAATAGAGACCTTGTAATTAAAAAGGCTATCGAAGCTAAAACATATCTTGAAAATTTAATAAATAATAAAATTGTTGATGCTGAATTCTTTAAATTTGACAAATATGGAAGACCATTATGTAATCTCTATATTAAAGATACCGATTCATATTTGCCATGCAGAAACAAAGTTTGTGTCAATACTCTTATGGTTCGAAATAGCCATGGATATACTTATATGGGAGGGAAAAAAAGAATGTAGTTATGATGTATCGCTAATTTGATTATTTAGAATCATAACCTCTGTTTCTTTAACTACTTTTTTCAAAACTTCTTTGTCTTCATTTTCGTATTGCTTTTTAAAATCATCCATATAGGAGCTATCACCAGTATAATGTTCATTTATTATTCCATACGCTTTATTTGTCATATTATCAATTGTATCCTTTTTATCTTTATATACCCAATCCGTTCCGTTAAATATCTGTGCTAATGCTTGCTTTTTATTTGGTATTTTTATATTTTGATTTTCTTTATGTTCTTCATTAAAATGTATTGCTTTTAATAAACGCGGAATACATTTTACTGGACTTGTTTGAATTAAATCTTTTACATATTGGCTTTTAATATGAGCTAAATTTTCTTTACCAAATGGCTGTATAATAATATTTTGACTATAATTATATGTATTTCCTTTTTCTTTTATTAGTAGCTCAATTTGACTTCTTAATTCTTTAATTAATGCAGTTTGACTGGCGATTATAACATCTTTTTCATTTAAAGGAGGATTACTGCATGGCGATTGTTCGATTTTATGATAACCTGCAGAAACACAATGACCTCTATTAACATGTTGCACCCTATATCTTTCTGATTTAAAATTTTTGCCACAATATATGCATGAAATTTGTTTTTTTTCGCCCAGCGTATTTTCAGCGTATTTTGAGCGTATTTCAGCGTATGATACGCTCAAATTGTCTTTTTCAGCGTATTTTGAGCGTATTTCAGCGTATTTTTTGGGTTCTGACGATAATTTGATATTACTACTATCTTTATTTTTTTTTTTGCTTAATTCGGTAAGCAAATCTTCTATTTTTATATCTTCAATTAATGGTTCACATGGAATTTTTCGTAATAAATGCTTTCTATAGTAAGATTTATTGTTACACGAGTAACCACATCGCTTACAAGTATATACAACCATATATACTATATATAGATTTGAATTCTTTAATATGTTACAAAAATTTAACAATGTTACAAAAATACAAACCTCCACACGTTTTTTGTAACATTTTATTTTTAAAGCTACTTTGAGGAACTTTGAATGTTAAATTTTTGTAACATTTAGGAGCTTTTTTCTGACAAAAATGTTACAATGTTACAGGGGGGGGGCATTTTTTTTTTTTTTTTGAAAACTTTTCACAAAAAAAATTTCGTTGAAAAAAATTTTTAAACAATTGATATTTATTGAGTTATGTATGAGTCCTATGAATATCAAATATATGACAAGGAACATTCAACCTATTATATAATTCATATGCAATCATTCTTATGTAATATCCTGCAGAAACTGTAATTTTTACAGGAATACTAATTAATTGAAATTCATCACCATATTTTTCACAAATATTGCTTAATTGTTGCCAACTTTTAACAATATCATCTATTCTGAATGAAGATTTATGCATACTATCTATAGTTTGTAATCTATTAAAGATCTCTTGTATATAATCATTAAATGAAATTGTTTTAATATCATTTACTTGAATATTAAAAACTGTCACCTTTTTACCTGGCAGTTTGTCGTAACTTATTTTATTTTCATTAGTCCATTGGTGTAGAGATTTACGTTCACCATTAATTTTATATTTAATTGCAGAATATGGATGGAACTTTTGATAATCTTGATTAATAAGTGAGTGTAATATTTTTACTATTTCTTTACAATCTGGCTTATCAAAATTGTAATCAGAAATAATTCCCATAATATCGTCTGTATCCGTTTTAATACCTAAAACAATATTAAATTCATATGTTTTAATATTGTTTAAATAATTTTCCATTTGCTTTGTATTTTCATCTACAAGATAATTAGTAATTCCTCGTGCCATTGGGTCTAATTTACCACATATGGCAACTTTTTTATATCCATACTCTTTTTTAAGTCTATTTGATAAATCTCCAGTAGTTTCTCCTATATGTTTATACGTTTTCATGATTTTGTACACCATCAACTTTTTCAATTTAATCAAATTTAAATTTCGCTACTATTAGGTTTAAAATATTTTTTACGATTTTTATGCATTGCATCATCTTTGATGATATTGCTAATAAACTCATCATAAGTTTTATCGTGTAATAATTCATCTATAAAATACATGGAATAAACACCACATTCAGTATTTTTAAATTGAAACTTTTTATTATTATAAAATGTTCTAAAAGATTTCATGGAAACAACATTTAGATTTTTTAACTTTGTTTTATTAATTGGATTTCTTAATGTAAGTATTTTGCCATTTTTTTCTGTTATATAATTAATTGTCCTCCTATCTAATCTCAATTTAGATTTTTTAGCCCCACCTTTTGGCAATTTACCAAAAAAAATAAGGTTTTGATATAAAAAAATATCAGGATTATCTACCTTAATTTTATTATTATCTACTATTTCATAACTACTTATTACTGTATGATTATCCTCAAGCTTATTTATGTCAATAGTACCATTTTCAATTAATGAATTACTTTGTTTTTTGATACGCAGCATTAATTTTTGTATTTCTTCTGGAGGTAATACACCATAGGAATCAAAATAATAAATACCACCATTATTGAAATTAGTATAGAGAGCTGTCCAGTGTGAACCACTCTTATAATGAGGATCTAAATTAAATACCACACCTAATTTTTTTTTATTTTGATGAATTAGTTTTTGAACTTCTATTTTACAAAGCTCGTCTGATACACAAGTACCAAAGAATGTTTGCGAATCAAAATCTACTGGAACAGGCCCAATAAATTTAAATGTTTTATCCGTTTTTTCATACTGTTTCATTACAGGTCTTATATCAAGTGTAGATAACCATTTTCTCTCATTTAAATTCCACGATTCTGGCTTTGTTGGTCTGAATGTTTCTTCAAGTTTTTTGTCAGATATAGCTTCTTTGACAATAGATGTATGAGCTAAACAATAGTCGTGATTGCATTTATTTTTATAACTTAGATTTTTCTTGATACTCTCCCATAGTTTTTTTCTAGAATCATTATCCATTTTTTGTGGAACTTTAATACCGGCTTTTATTTTCGTGTTAATATTTTTAGCTATTTTTTTAAGTGAATTATTATCATAACATGTGTGATTATTATTTGAATTTTTCGGTGAACAATATAAATTACTCATTTAAAATATATCAATATTTTTATATTAATAAACTGTTACCGGACGTCTACTAGAATGTGAATTTATATAATTATTATTATACCTGTATCTCCGTGATGAAATCCGTCTTGGCATATTTCTTGTTGAATTATTAAGTTCATCATCGTAATAATTATATTGTCTATCATATTGATTACTGTAATTTCTGTTATATTGAGCAACTCTATTTATTGGATAACCAACATTAGTAATATTACTTAGATTATTATTACTTGATAAACTTATTGTATCTAGAGTACATAATATACACGGTATTGTTCTACTATTGGGTGCTTTAGTTTCTTTCCATTTTAGAATACACGTTTTGTGATATAAAGCTCCGCATTTTTTGTTCTTGCATTTTATTTTATCGTTTCCGATTTTTTCTAAACAAATTGGACATTTTTTTCTCTTTTTTGATTTTTTTTTTGAAGCTTTTTTTTTAGAATTATTACAAGTATTGCAGGTATGAACCCGATTATTCAATGAATCATTACTATTTAAGTCAGGAATATCATTTTCAAATAAATATTCCTGTTCATTCATATTAGCTTGATTGATTTGCATAACAATACTCTCAGATAATTCATTATTAAATATATCTTCATTAGTAGGATATATTCTATTATTTTTTAAACAAAATAGTTTGGTATAATTATTCTTTATAAAGTTAATTATGCAACTCATAGCATATTTATATTAAATATTTTATTATAAATATGATTAATTAGTAAATTTTAATTATTTTTCCTATTCCCTTAGTATTACCCTCTCTAAATATAATTTGTCGATCTAATTCGATAAATTCAGGTTTAAATTTAAATTCAAATATAACTTTTGCAGTATCACCCGTCCTAACTAAATTTTGAGACATGTGTGTTATTTTAGCTGATTGCCTAACAGAGCCACAATGAATAACTGGTTCATAGTTTGTTTTAATTGTCGTAGGATGATGTAAGATCCGTACATCAGCTTCAAACTTTTTAATACAGTGAGGATATTTAATAAGTACTTTTCCACGCTTGATAGCATTTCTTTTAACTATATGTTTTTTTTGGTTTATTGGACGTATATTAATGCAACCACATTGACCAGATGATAACAATTTAACACTTTGTTTAAAATTATTATGAATAGATTTAATATACATTGGGCAAAAAACACCATTAATTGGTCCAAGCTGTAGCGTATCTCCTTCACGCACAACTCCATCTTGCACTATTCCTGATACAACAATACCAATACCTTTTAACTGAAATGTATCGTCAATTTTAAATAATGGATTTTTATTTTCGATATTTCCAATTTCCTTATATTTTTTTAGACTATATATAAAATTACGGAGATTATTAATATTGATTCCTTTTACATTAGATGTTTCAAATACGGGTACATAATTTATATCATGTGAATATGTATTTATAACTTCATTGATATTATTATCATTTACGAATTTTAATTCTTTGGAGCCTGCTAATGGATGACTAAAGATATGTGACAGTCTGTTTTTTATCTTGTTTAATTTATGTTCTACAGCAATATCAATCTTAGTTATTACCACAACAATAGGTATTTTAAGAGCTATTGCTAATGTTAAGTGTTCTTTAGCCATACCTATAACACCTCTATCACTTCCAACAGTAATCATTGCATAATCAATGAAACATCCATTTAGACCTGTTGCTGTTGTTTTCAAATATTTTTCATGACCTGCTAAATCAACAAATCCAATTATACTATTGTTAGTTTCAATGTAATGTTGTGTAATAGTTGAAGTTCTACCAGTTGTTTCTTCATGAGGATGCTTTAAAATATACTTACGTGCATTGCCTCGTCCATTATCTAGAATATTATTAGATATGACACTTATAGTTGTGGTCTTGGCAGAATCTACATTGCCTATTGCAGCCACTCTTAATTCAGGTTTCATTATTGTTTATTTATCTTCATTTATCTATATATAAAAATAAATTTTAAGAATAATTTATTAATGAATGATAAGATAACACTTTACGATAAAGATTTTAAAATTTATATTGAACATGACGATATTATGATTAAAATAAGAAAAATAGGAGAAAAAATAAGTAAAAATTTTGAAAATAAAAACGTTATTTTAATTGGAATATTAAATGGAAGTTTTATGTTCCTAAGTGATTTAGCTAAGCATTTGTCTATAAATTGCTCAATCAGCTTTATCAAAGTATCTTCTTACGAAAATATGAATTCAACTGGTAAAGTTTCTGAAATATTGGGACTTAATGATAACATTGAAAATAAAAATGTAATAGTTGTAGAAGATATTATTGATAGTGGATTAACTATAAAAAATCTAAAAAAAAATTTGGAAAAACATAATCCATTGGATATTACAATTTGTTCTTTATTTTACAAACCAAAAGCTATTAAATATACTGAATCTAAACCAGATTATTGTGCATTTAATATAGATAATCAATTTATTGTGGGTTACGGCCTTGATTATAATGGATTGGGTAGAAATTTAAAAAATATCTATAAATTATCTGAATAATATAAAATCAATCATTTTTGGAATGATTTTTTATTATAAATATTTTGTAGTGATAAACATTAATATACTTGTGGTATTATGAAACACATAATATTTTATTAGCTTGATTGATATAAATCATTGTTCCAGGACCACAACATGGTTTAAGTTCATTGAGAGTGCTATATGAATCAAGAAGTAGCAGATATTTATCTATAGTTGGTACATTTTCTAATTTATCTAGTTTTATTATGTTACCTACTATATTAAGTTTTACTATAAGTTCACTTATTGAGATATTATACAAAATTGTTACATTTTGATTATTATAAATTATGTACCTAAGTATTTCAATTAAAATTAAATTATCTGTTTTTTTATGTAAGTTAGTTATTAATTCTAATTTATATGGATATTTTTTGTAATCATCCTCATATCTTGAATCCAAATATTTTGATTCTTCTAAAAAATCCTTAACATATTTGTTAATACCACACAAGTTATTAATATTTATTTTATCAATTTCCATAAATTTACACCTCTGTTCGTATTGGTCATCTTCAATAATTTTTTCATATATAAATGTAGTGTAATCACTATTTTTGACTATATTAAATAGAAATAATTTATTTATATAATCATTTTCAATAATTTTTGAACATTGATTTTCAATTTCATCTTCTTCTATAAGATTAATAATCAGTGTATTACTATTTATAATAACAGATAAATCATTTGATGATAAACTATTTAATTCATGCATATTAATTATTAAATATTTTGAAAATTCATATACATCTCCAATATCTATGTTTAATGACTTCAATTCCGTATACAATTCGTAACATGTTTCTTTGTTATAAAAAGAAACTATAGATGTTTTTTCAATATTAAGTTTTTCATATTTATACATAAAATCTGTTATATATTCATTATAATTATCACGGCCTATTACACTATTTTGATAATCCAAATTGATTATATTTGTGCTATTTTCAGACAATGAATACATATCTAATTTTATATTATCAATGATGTCAGGAGGATTAGTTATAATTTTGAAATCTAAATTTTTAATGTTTAAGTTAATAGATTCATTATAGTTAAATGGTAAATTGTAGTGAAGATATATTTTTTGTTCATCAAGTAAGTAACCAACTGTTTTATCTTGATATCCGCATATTAAAAGTATTTTATCATTTTTAATTAATAAATCATGTACTTTATTATTCATTATTTTAATAAAATCACTGATCATAACAGGTCTTAATGATTTTTTTTCAATGAGTAATAAATTTACTAGATTATATTTACAATCTTTATGTCTCACTATTGAACAGTAATATGAATTTAATTCAACAAAATTAGTTTCAAGTATATAATCATTCCAATATTCTTCAATATTGTGTTTCATAAATGAAATTATTATTTTTTTTTCTAGATCTATTCTGCCTATTTTTAATTCATTTTGATCTAAATGAATCTGTAATATATTTTTATTGTTATGGTTTAAATACATACAGTTAGCTGTATTTACATTTAATATATCAATTGGATTTTCATTATTATTGTCATCTATATGTAAAGTTAATTTATCTGTATGAGTGATAAATTTTACCATTTTTTTATTGAAGATCAAATACTTTTCATCAGCTGAATATGTAAGTTTGTAATTTTCCAATTCATCTATATCATTTTTTTTTATACACTCAAAATTAGGTAAAAATGCTGATAAAATAATAAATTGATTGCGTATATTATGCCGTTTACGTATTAACCAATTAATCAAGTCAATACTTTGATATTTTTCACCTAGTTTTGTAAATACAAGTATGATTAATTCATATATTTTGAGATATAATGTTTTATCGTGGCAATAACTATTATTTTCTGGAATTTTATTTAGATAATTAGATAAAATACCAAGAGCCTTTTTACAGTTATTATTATCAAAATATATTTTAGCAATATAATAATCTACCTCTAAATTATTACATATAATTTTATTAGCATATTCGCAGTTTTCAAGACAGCCTTTATAATTCATGTTATTAAAATGACTTATAATCAATGAAAAATATCTAATCCATGATTTTTGGCTATTTTTTGAAAGAATAATTTCATTATATGATTTTTTTACTAAAAGGTCATGAATATCTGAAATATCATTTTTTACGTAATCCTCTGCTAAAGATTTATTATTTAAATTATTACACGTAACACCTGAAATAAGATTAATATTCCTTATTTCATACATGTTGATACAATCTATATTTAAGCATTCGTCTGTGTTAGAAACATAAAATAAACGTAGCAATCTACTATTGGGATATTCACACTTTATATAGTATATTGATTTAGATAAACAAGTATTTTCTTGGGAAGTATTTTTCGAAGAAGTATATTCCATATTATCTGTCATAAATATCGAACAGTCCCCGCAAGATTTAGAATATTTATAAATATCATTAAGAACAATATTATTACTAATTATTTTTACCTCGTAGTTCGGTATAATTGTATTAAATGTTGTTTCATTAATTGAATCTATTTTGGTGTAAAATATAAATTTTTTAACATCAAGACCTAGAGTACCTAAGAATAAATTGTAACTTTTAATATTGTTTATAAAAAAATTAGGTTCTTTGTTTATAAAGAAATTTACACAACAAGGTTTCATTTAATAATATTATCAATATTTACTTTAAATAATTATAAACTATTATATTAAATGGCTGGCAGAAATTTAGTAATGAATAAACTTGAAGAAATATATGAATCATTAATCAAACAAAAAAAAATCAAACGCAAAGATGTAAATTACAATTCTATAATTGAGAGTGGTTCATTAATTAATAAATTATTTATGCAGTGTTATTACATATTTAAGTCTAATAAAAATACAGAGGAAAAAATTAATGATATTCAAAAATTAAAAGATAATGATAACAAGCAAATTTTTGTTAACAGAGATATTGCTGAGTGGTTTGTGTTACAATTTAATGATAAAACTGTAAATTTTTTAGATAAACTTTTTAATGATGCTTACCAAGAGATAAAAAAAAGTAAATCGGAAAATCCATCTAAAATTAAACCAAATAATAAACAGGAAGGTGGTTATCCAGATAAAGGTGATTTATCACATATGAATGTAGAAAACAACCCAGCAGGAGCATTTGCTGGAGCAATCAATAGACAATTAGATAATATACTTGGTTCATCTGATCCCGAATTTAATAAGTCAAGTCAAGCAGCAGAAGTATTAGATAATGCAAAATTAACACTGGATAGTACTGGAAAATTGTTTGGTATCAAAGAATTCCTGGAAGCTGATAATTCAGACTCTTATTTTAATATGGCTGAAACCGCAGGTTCTGCTATAGCCATGGTACCCAATTTATTCATGAAAATGAAAAATATAGCAGAAATGTTTGTATTTATTCCCCATACACTTGAATCTGTATTATGTCCTTATGGAGAAGTTTTTTGTACTTTGCCATTTGATATGATTTCGTGGATTATTACACATATGAATATAGCTGCTAAACCATTCCTTGAAGCAACTCCATTTACTACAGATATGATGTTAGCTTCTATACCTACTGCAGCGCCTTTTCTTTTAGCACCTCCCTTTACACCATTGGGAATGGCAGCGATGTCAGTCAGTAGTGGAACAGGTTCAATCCCAGGTGTACTTGCAAAGAAAACATTTGATTACTTAATCCAACATTCAGGTGATCTTTCTCTATTTTTCCTTGCATTAAGTAGAAAACAGTACGCTCCAGCATTAACATTTGCAATGCAATCATTTCCGTCTCTTGGTACTATATTAGAATCACAGCAAATGGGGTTATCACATGCAATTACGTGGATGTGGCGTTTATCATCTATTTCTAGATATATTGCTGATGGGGTACGTGTATTAGATGTGATGACACGTGTTTCTGACCCAACCGAACCAGGTAAAATGGTTAAAGATTTATGGGGAAATAGAAATTGTATATATCAATTACCTATGTTCAAAGAATATTTTGCTGAATATTGCAGACAGATAGATGAAGAAACTGGTGAAAGTGTATGTGGAAGATGCGGTGGTATTAGACCTCAATCATCCTATAGAACAGAATTGGATCTTGATGACAGTGCATAAAATAATAATACATATATTTAAAGATAATTTGTTAATCTTAAATAGATGAGTAAATTAAATAATCACCATAATCTAAATTTATTAACTATTAAAAATGATATTAATACACATATTGATGCTATAAAAGCAAGTATTAACAATGATATAAATTCAATTAATACTACATTTACAAGACTTATATCAGATAACGAAGATTTACAATCAGAAAATAGTGAATTTAAAGAAAAATATGCAGAGATTAAGGAAGAAATGGAAAACCAAAGAAAAGTTTCTATAGTAACTAATTTAAGTAGACAAATTAGTGATAGGGATAGACAGATAGAAATTTTAGAAAGAAGGGTAAGCGAATTATCAAACAGATTAAGTAAACTCGAGGGAATTGAGATTAATTCTAATAAAAATGGTTTATCAAAAAATACAGTGTTAATTTCAACAAATCAGAAATCAACTGTCGAGAATCAACCGTCTAAAATACAAAAATTTATTGATGCATTTGATGAAAAATCAACCAATAAAAAGCAGGAAGATAATTATACTCTAAAATCTTGTATACAACATTGTAATGAAAATGGTACAAAAGAAGATGAAGTAAATGATGCAGAAGAACAATCAGAATCTGATATAGATATTAATGAAGAAATTATTCAAGAAAATGAAGATTATAATTATATTCACGATAATGTATCAATAATGGAAGAACAACTAGAGGAAGAAGATGGAGAAGAGGAAGAAGAGGAAGAAGAAGAGGAAGAAGAGGAAGAAGAGAAAGAAGAAGAACAGGAAGTAGTAGAGGAGGAAGAAGAGGAAGAAGAAGAGGAAGAAGTAGAGGAAGAAGAAGAAAAGGAAGAAGAAGAAAAGGAAGAAGAAGAAGAGGAAGAAGAGGAAGAAGAAGAAGATGAAATCGAATATGAAACTATTAAGATTAAAAGACGATATTACTATGTTAGTAATGAATCTCCACCTAAAGTATATAAAACAACATCAGGGGGCGACCTTGGCAAATTTATGGGGAATTACATTAATGGCGCTATTGAAAAGGTTAAAAAATAACCAATTCTTTAATTTGTTAATAACTATATTTTTATTAAAAAATTAATTCATGAATTGTTTTTCACAAGAAAAACATTTAGTTGGTTGAGCCAAAGCAGCGTATTCGGATCCTCTCAATCTTATAAGCTCTTTTTCACAAGAAAAACATTTTGAAGGTCCTGATAAATATTGATTTTTGGGTGATAATTGTTTTTCACAGTCAAAGCATTTTGTAGGTTGAGCATTAATAACGCCTACAAATGGTTCAATCCAAATACCTGATAAAACAGAAAATAAACAAACAAAAAATAATAGTGATAATAGCATAAATAAATGGTCCATATAAAATAAAATAATATTTTTTTGTACATATTATAGAATTAATTTAATAGATAATATATGAGATCTAATTTTGATAATAAATCAAATATAAATAATGTTCCAAAAGATAGAATAAATCATATTATGAATAAAAACAGTGAAACATACAATACACATATATTTGAACGTAATATTCTAAATTCCAAACTTTTTTCAACAACCAATCAAAATCCGATATATTTTAGTGAAGAACACAAAAAAAATAGAGTTCAAGCAGAATCAATTTTTAACAAAAGATTTGATAATATCAATAATATTGCTCAAGGTGGTAAACTTGGTTATGTTGATTTTACGGATAATAAATTTAATCAAAACCTTGAAAAAAAAACTGATAGAAATATTAAATTTAGTGGAAATTATGCCAAATATTTAGATTGATCCTATATCATGAACTAAGCGACGTTTATGTAAGTAGTAAAATATAATACCAGAAATAATATTAATAAATATATTAAATAGATTTTCTAAGGGCATTAATAAATTATATTTAATATTATAATCACTATATTTTACGTAATTATTATGGATTAATCCATTTTGTATTATACTTGTTGCAAAATAAGATACAGGCATATAAAACAATATATTGATATACTGCATAATGTAATTTAAAATACACCCACAACAAGTAAATAGAATAAAATAGGTGTTATAAAAATCAATTTTATTAGAGTAATTGAGATGCAAGTTATCCAAAAATATGTAAACAATTTCATTAAAATATAGACCATATCCAAGTGAATCAAGTAAAAATGATAATGTATATGTGTACGGATTTTTATATAAAATATTATTAATTAAGGACATAAAGAAATAAATAAAAGAGAAAAATAGTGTCATATAGATATGTGATGGATTGTTATGCACTATAAATTTTTTCTCAAGTAATTTTATTAATCGTGAATTATGAATAACAATAAAAACAATGTAACAAGGGAAAAAATAAAAAATATTGAATATAACCTTTGAGATCTTATT
>MDSV01054400.1_pt1 | contig 12900 bp, 3 predicted proteins | sample 810851 | NCBI WGS metagenome assembly MDSV01 (sample SAMN05326640, study PRJNA326480) | marine metagenome | isolation source: seawater | place: Atlantic Ocean: North East | collected 2012 | reverse complement strand
TGAACGAACTCGTCGAGCTGCGCGAGAAGATGCACAGGGTCATGGCGCGCGTCGCGCAGCGGTCGGTTGTCGGCGCTTTCGCGCGGTGGCGAGAAGCCGTGAACGAACTCGTCGAGCTGCGCGAGAAGATGCACAGGGTCATGGCGCGCGTCGCGCAGCGGTCGGTTGTCGGCGCTTTCGTGCGGTGGCGAGAAGCCGTGAATGAACTCGTCGAGCTGCACGAGAAGATGCACCGCGTGATGGCTCGTCTCGCCATGCGCGCCGTCTCCGGCGCCTTTGAGAAATGGCGCGCCGCGGCGACGGAGGGCAACTCGCTCCGCGCAAAGGCGGAGAAGGTGGTGGCGCGCCTGGCAATGCGCGCGGTGTCGGGCGCGATGTTCCGCTGGCAGAAGTTCGTGGAGGAGACCAAGCACATGCGCGGCCTGATGCAGCGCGCCTCGCTGGCGTTGACCAAGCGGTGCATGGTGAGCGCGTTTGCAATGTGGACGGAGAAGATGGATGAGGCGGCGGAGGCGCTGGCGGCGGCGAAGCGCGTCATCGGCCGGGTGAAGTACGGCGCCGCCTGGGCCAAGTGGCGCGAGAAGGTTGCCGACGCCAACGAGCACCGCGAGCTCATGCACAAGGCTGCCAACTTCATCGTGAACCGCACCAAGAGCTCGAGCTTCTACACGTGGCGCGACAACGCGGAGACCATGGCGGAGATGCGCGCGAAGGTTGCCGGGTTCGTCGCGCGCGTCGCCAACAAAGAGATGTCGGCGGCGTGGGAGAAGTGGCAAAACTTCCTGGACGACCAGGAGGAGGCGCGCGACGCCGCCGAGCGCGCGATGCGTTGGTGGGCCAACAAGGAGATGCGCGCGGCGTTCGAGCGGTGGTTCGAGGCGCTGGAGGGCGCGCGCGCCGCGCGCTCGGCGCTGCGCTTCTTTACGCACAAGGAACTCTTCAAGGCGTTTGAGCGGTGGTTCGATTTCGTGGAGAACAAGCGCGAGCACGAGGAGAAGATGCGCGCGGCGCTGGCGCGCTTCGCCAATCGCGCGATGGCCACGGCGTTCACGCGGTGGCTGGATTTCTGCGAGGAGTGCGAGACGACGAGGCGCGCGCTGTCGTACTTCACCAACGGCACGCTGCTTCGCGCGCTGCAGACGTGGTCCGAGCGCGTGCTCGAGGCTGGTGAGGAGAAGGCGCGCACGTACAAGGCGGTGCGCTTCATGCAGCAGGGCGCGCTGCGCGGCGCGTTCGCGCGCTGGGAGGAGTTTGCGGCGGAGTCGGCGGAGCTGCGTGCGAAGCTCGCGCGCGCGCTTTCGCGGTTCGCCAAGAAGGCGCTCTTCGCCGCGTTCGCGCACTGGCGCGGGCTCGTGCGGGACAAGACCGTCGCGATGGAGATTCTGCAGCGGGCCTTAGCCAAGCTGCACAACCGCGCCAAGGTGTCGGCGTTTGAGCGGTGGGCGGAGGTGGTGGAAGATCTGCGGCGGAAGGAGGAGGTGGTGGGCAAGATCCTGTACAAGATTTTGTTCCGCGCGCTTCGCGGCGCGTTCGAGCGCTGGTCGGACTTCGCCGCCGAGAAAGCCGAGCTCCGCGCGAAGATGGAGAAGGCGATGGCTCGGCTCAAGAACCGCGCGGCGAGCGGCGCGTTTTCGACGTGGCGAGGCGAGGTTGAGAAGATCTTGGAAGATCGCGCGGCGGCGACGAAGGCGGTTGGCCACTTTTTCCAGTCGGCGGTGCGCGTCGCGTGGCGCGGCTGGGTCGCCGTCGTGGAACGCCGCCGCGAGAACCGCGAGTTCACCACCAGGGCGCTGGTCCTGTACGCCATGAACGTCCAGGGCAAGGCGTTCAGGCGCTGGCGCGAAGCCGCCGAGGAGCTCGCCGAGATTCGCGAGAAGCTCGACGTCGCCCTGCGGCGCATGTCTCGCCGCGCTCTCGCCGGGGCGTTCGGCCGCTGGGCGGAATGGCTCGAGGATGTGCTCGAGATGCGCGAGAAGCTGGCGTCGGCGCTGGCGCGCATGGGCAAGCGCGCCATGAACGCGGCGTTCGACACGTGGGCGCACGCGGCGGCGGTGGAGGCGGAGCGCCGCCGCATCCTCCTCGCGCACGTCGCCAAGCGCATGAACAAGAGCCTCGGCGTGGTTTTCGCCGAGTGGCGCGACCACGTCGAGTTCGAGCTGCGCATGCGGCACGTGCTGGACAAAGCCCTCCGCCTGATGGCCAACCGCTCGCGCGCCGCGGCGTGGTCCCGCTGGCGGGAGAGGGTGGCGGAGGGTCGCGCGGTGAAGACGGCGGTGCGCAAGTTTGTGTACGGCGCGCAGGCGCACGCGTTCGCGCGCTGGCGCGAGTTTTACTCGGACATGTTGACGCTCCGCCGCATCGCGAGCGCGATGGCTCACGCCGAGCGCCAGTCGCTGCGCCGGTGCGTGGACAAGTGGGTCGCGTTCGTGGAGGGCGAGCTGGATCTGAAGGAGAAGTACAAGACGGCGGCGCTCAAGTTTTTCGGAAACGTCAAGCAGAAGTGCTTTGCCGAGTGGGTCAAGTACACCGTCACCATGCTGCGCGTCAAGCAGCTCATGGGCAACGGCTTGCGCCGGCAGGCGAAGCACGCGCTCCGCGCCTGGACCGAGGAGGCGACGGTGGCGAAGGTTTTGCGCACGAAGAGCGCGTTTCTGCAGCAGAACTCCGCCGCCGGCGTAGGCCGCCGCGCGTTTCGCATCTGGAACGCCGCCATGCGCGGCGTGCGGCACTGGCGCCTGCGGCACTCGCGGTGGGCGTTCACCAGGTGGCTGGAGACGGAGCAGCGGCGGAAGGAGGAGGCGATGCGCGAGGCGAAACTCGCGCTGGTGGTGAAGCGGCTCATGTTCGGCAACCTGGCGCGCATCTTCGCGGGGTGGCGGCTCATCCCGCAGCGTAACAAGCGCTTCTTCCGCAAGCAGCAGGCTCTGAAGCGCGCCGTCGCCGCCGGGGACGAAACCGTCAAGCGCAAGCGCAAGGCGCTGGTCGCGACGGCGTGGCGCGGGTGGCGGTTCCAGATGGTGGACCAGGAGAAGCTGGAGCTGGTGAAGAAGATGCTGAGCAAGCGTCTGGGCGCCGCCAAGGGCACGTTCCTCGGCCGCTGGTGGACGTACGTGGAGTACCGCCGCGCCAAGCTGCAGAAGTTTGCCTCCGCCAGGGAGACGTACGAGAAGATGTGCCGGCGCGCGGCGTTTGCGCGATGGGCGGAGGCGATGCGCTTCGCCGAGGCGGAGCTGGAGGCGAAGCTCGCCAAGGCGATGGAGTTCGCCTTCGGCGCGACGCTCGCGCTCACCCTCAGCAAGTGGCGCGCGCTCGTCGCCGAGTCGCGGCGGAAGAAGATGGCCATGCAGAGGATCGCGGCTTTGCTCACGGGTTTCGGGCTGGAAAATCTGGCCCTTCACGTGTTGCGCGCCTGGCTCGAGTCGGCGCGCGAGCGCCGGAGGAGCGCGCGGCGCGTGTTTCGCGCGGACGCGCACCGCCGCGCCAAGACGCTGGACGCGGCGTTTCTCTCTTGGAAGGTGCAGTCGCAGCCGCTGCGGCAGGCGGATTACCTCAAGGCGATCGGCGAGAACGCGGACGATGTCTGGGACCGGGACTTCGACGACCGCGGCGACCCCACGGAGCTGCGCGCGCAGATGCTGGTGCGCCGCGCGCGCGCCATGTTCGACGGGCGCGACCCAGACGCCGACGACGAGGCGCGGGAGGATCTGGAAGCGATCCGCTCCGCCACGCCGTCGCGCGCGAAGTCGTCGGCGAAGGGGCTGGTGTCGCGCGTGCGGTCGCGCGCTGCCAGCCTGGCGTCGTCGCCGGTGTCCAAACACCTTGACTCCGACTCGGACGACGACGACGCGCTGGCGCGCCGGTCGAGCACGCCCGTCGGCGCAGGGGTGGGCGGGCGGCCATCCGCGCGGCCGCCGGCGTCGAGCGCCGCCGTCGGCGCTTCGTTCTGCGGCGAGTGCGGCGCCAAGTTCGCCGCGCGGAAGAAGTTCTGCTCCGAGTGCGGCGAGCGGCTCTAGACGCGAAGACGCGGCCGTATCCGTCGCCGCGCGCGACGGGATCGAACGAAACCGCTCGCATTTGAATCACGTTCGCGTTCGCATCGACCGAGTCTCGCGACGTCCTCCCGCCCCCCTGCCTCCCTCTCTTCCGCACGAGCGGCGGCGAACGATTCGCGAAGGCGGCGATTCTCGCGCTCGACGCGCACGCAGACACCAGATCGCGAAAAAAAACGCCAAAAAAAGTCAACGGTTATTTTACTCCTTGACGAACGAAAACGCGCCTCGCGCGTCGCGTTGACCGGGAGCAAACCGAGCCGCGCGGAGCCCGGCGCACCGAGGCGAGGGCGCCTGGAGCGGAGCGTGGCGGTGCTATACGGGCGAATCCGTGCCCCCGCGTGTTGCGCGGCGACAGCGGGGACTGACGTGATCCCCGCGGGGCTCGCGGCGGAATCAGATTTCGCGGCCGGAACTCGCGACAGCATTCGATTCCGCGGCCGGTCCGAGACCGAAGATGGACGAGCGCGAGCGCGCGCGGCGTCAGCAGGTGGCGGAGACCAAGAGGCGCCAGCGGAAGTTTGAAGAGAGAGCCAAGGCGCGAGAGATGGCCGAAGCGGACATGGTAAGTCCCACGACGCGCGCGTGTACCCCGCATATCTGTCCCGGCGCCCGTTTCGCCAACCCCGAGACAACGACTAACCGAATCCTCTTCCGCGCCTCCGCGCGTCCGTCCCCGCGCGCCCCCGCAGGCGAAGCGAGTGCTTCAGGAGCGCAAAGCGAAACGCGAAGCGGCCACGAAGGCGATTCACGAGCCTTGCGCGACGCCTTCCCCCGGCGTCCCGGGCGCGCGGTTCGGGGCGCTTCGCAAAGGCTCCGGCGTCGCGGGCGCGTTCGGGCGCAAGGGCCTCCCCACGCGCGTGGACGGCGGGGACGGGTTGGAGACGCGCGAGCGCCCCGCGACCACCGCGTTTGGCAGCCGCGTGCGTCCCTCGCGTCCCCGGCACTGGAGCGCGCGCGTAGGGGACGATTCGCCCGACAAGCCGACCCGGCGTCCCTCCTGGTCGGCGTCGTCGTCCCCTCCCGGGGACGACGACGCGTCGAGCGAAAGCCGGGACGAAAGCCGGCAGAGCGCGAAGAGCGCCTTCGCGCCGCCGTTCGAGCGCGAGCGTCCCGGGGACGCCGCGCGTCGCGTCCGCGCGTTCCTGAGCGACCGGAACCTGCGCGGCGCGAGGCGGGAGGGAGGACGCGAGAGCGAGACTCGAGACGCGAGGCGCGATTGGTCGCGGAGGCCCGCGGGGTTCGCGAGGGTCGCGGGGTCCCCGTCTTCGGCGGAGGTGTCCCCGGCGGCGCCCTGGCGCCTGCTCAAAGCCAACGCGGCGGCGGAGCTCGGCGCCATGCTGGGCGAGCTCGACCCAGAGAAAGACCCGGGGAAAGACGCGTCGGCGCGACCGAGCGGGGATGGAGATGAGGATCCCTCGCGGAGCATCAGCATCGACCACTCTCTGCTCGAGGTCCCCGAGGACCCCGAGGAAAAGTACGAGCGCGAGGCGAAGGCGGCGGCGGCGCGCGCCGCCGCCGCCGAGGCCAAGGCGCGCGCCGAGGCGACGTCCGAGGCGAAGCGCGGTTCGCGCGCGACGCCGTCCGATCCGTTCGATCGCGCCGGTCGTCTTTCGAGCAGCTTTTCGAGCAGCTTCAAGAGAGGGGTTCCGGGCGCTGGAACCCCTCTCGCCGCCGCGCTTCGTCGCCCGTCGTCGCCGGTGGAAGACTCGGCGCAGCCCTCGCCGACGACGCCGCGCGAGGATGGCGACGCCGCGCGCGCCGTGCGCGACAGCCTCGAGGCGGACGACGACGGCCCGGCGGCGTTTCCGCCGCGGCGATCGGTTTCGCACGCGCGCGTCTGGCGCGAGGGCGACGACGTAAGCGGCGAGGACGATGACTCGGAGGATGAGGCGCTGACCCTGGCGGAGGCGCGCGCGGCGATGGCGGCGGCGGAGCGCGAGGGCGATGGGCGACTTCCGAGCGCCTCGACGAACGATTCGCGGGATTTCGTGAACCCGAACCTCTTCCGGGACAGCCTCGCCGAGCTTCCCGCGGGCGCGGCGTCGACGTCCGAGGCGGTGGCGGAGCTGGTGAGCTCGGTCAACGGCGTGCTGGACAGCATCGACACGTTCCGCGCCATCGAGCGCGGCGTGGGTGAGCGAAAGCGCGGCGACGACGGCGGGTTCCTCGCGGGCAGGCGCGTCGCGGACATGCGCGCGGGCAGGTTCGGGATGCAGGCGGACGAGACGGGGATCGTGCCCGAAATGTACGGGGCTCTGGAAGCTTCCGCTCGCGGGACGTTCCGTGAGACTTTGGCGTCGCCGGAGGAGAGCGCGGAGGCGCGCCTCTCGACGTCGTCGCCGCCGTCGCCGCCGTCGTCTCGCGCGTCGCCGCCGTCGCCGCGACCTTCCGAACGCGAAACGGACGTCAGCCCGCCCGAGGCGCCCGAGACCGCGACGACTGCGACGCGTCGCGCGCGCGTCGCAGTCGTCGCGGACGTTTCCGCGGCGAATGCGCCGGAGACGCGCGAGACGGCGTCTGCGGTCGTCCCCGCCGCGTCGATCCCGGCGCGCGCGTCCCCGGGGACAAACTCCCCCGGGGACATACCTGTGGCAACTCCGATCGCGGTCACGCGCGAGGGTGCCATGCGGCTCGTGCGCGCGGGCATTCCGCTCCCGGACGCGTACAAGGCGGTGCTGGGCGAGGCGCCGCTGCGGCGAGCGCCGGAGGCGGCGGTTCCGGCGGCGGGCGCGCACTTCCCCGTGTCCCGCTCGGCGCGCCCCGCGCCTCCGCCGGCGACGCCGCCCACGGCGTCGCCGGTGGTCGGCGGGTACGCGCAGAAGCTCGAGCCCAGGCCCGCCCAGGCGTCGGCGAAGTCGGCGCGCCGCCGCGCGAGTCCGGCTGTTTCCGAGCGCGAAAAAGAAAAGAAAGAGGCGCGGGCGCTGGCGGAGCGCGAACGGAAACTGGAGGGTTCGTACGCCGTCGCCGCCGACGAGGCGGCGTCGCGCCGCCGCCGCGAGGCGCGGCGGCTGGCGGCGATCGAGGCTGAGGCGCGCGCGGCGCGCGCGGAGGAGGCGGCGGCGGCGGCGCGGAGCAGAGCGCGCGCGGACTCGGCGCGGGACAGGCACAACACCGTCTTCGCGCCCCCGCGTCTCCTCGGCGGCCGCCGCGACGGCGGCGGCGACGGCGCTTGGTCGTTCGCGACGCCGCCGCCGTCGACGACGCCGCGCGCGCTGGGCGCCAAGACGGTGACGCCGCACGGCCGGCGCCAGACGCGAGTGCGCTTCGCGGAGACACCCGAGGGCCGCGCGGCGCGCGAGCTGCTGGGCGACGCGCCGCCCTTCGCGCGCAACCCGCGCGCGCCCCTGGGCGAGCGGTTCGTCGACCGCATGCTCGCCGGCGACGGGCGCCGCGCGCCCACGTCGCTGTCGACGGAAGAGGCGAAGCTCCTCGCGTCCATTCGGAGGCTGGACGCGCGGCGCTTGGAGGACGGAGGCGACGACAATTTTGCGCGTCCGAACGCCTTCGGACCCGACGCGTTCGCGTCGCGCAGGAGCGTGGAGGAGGCGGCGCTTCTGGCGTCCCTGGCGCGCCTGGACGGCGAGCTCGAGAGCTCGCCGAAGAGCCGCGTCCCGACGAAGCCGGGCGGGCCGTCGACGCGCGTCGAAGAGCCTTCGCTTCGCGCGGCGGACCTCCCGGCGGCGTTCCCGGCGGAGCGCGCGCTTCGCGCCGACGGGTCCGCGCCACCGCGGGGGGCGCGCTCCGCGGACTCCGCGCGCGTCGCGCCCCCCGCGGCGTTCCCGGCGGGCGTGCAGCCGCGCCCGCGGCGCCCCGCGCGCGAGCCCAACCGACCGCCGACGCGGCGCTGGTCGCCGCCCGACGGCGACGCCGGGCCGGTGCGGGACGAGTGGGGCGCGCCGCCGAAAGCGGCGGCGGCGCCGCCGAGACGCGCGGGGCCCGGTCCCGGTGCGTACCCCGCGCGCCGGGGCTTCTCCGCGGCGCCCTCGGGGAAGAAGCGCATGAACGTGGGGTACGTCCCGCCGAGCGCGAGGGCGGCGTCCGCGAGGAGGGGGGCGCACCTAAGGGACAGCGGAGGCGTCATCTCGGGAGGAAGAGTCACGGATTATTTCGGGTGATGATCGGGTTTTTACGTGTGGAATACTGTCATGTCATGTCACGCGTGAAAACCTGAGCCGCGTCGAAGGCTCGAATGGTGCCCGCGCACCATTCTTCTGCCGTGACGGAAATCGCTTCGAAGTCCGAAAAGCCGAAATACTCGTATCTTGTTCGGCTTCGTCTGTTCGCCCGTTGCGCGTGGGACCGAGCGAATTGCCCCCGCATTGCTCGGGCCGCGGGGCGTCGCGCGGCGATGGAGCGCGGGATGTCGAGCGCCGAGGGCGTCGGCACCGTGAGCGGCGGGAGCGCCGCGGAGGACGAGACGGATGAGATGCAGTTCTCGGGTAAGCGTCCCGCTCGACCAGGCGAACGCGACGATTGAAAGAATCACGTTCGGCATTTTGCCGTTCCGACACGCACGCACCCGCCCCTCGCGCGCCTCGCCTGCCATCTTCTGACGTCCACCCTCTCTTCCCCTTCCCCGCTCGCGTAGAGACGTTCGTTCGCAAGATGGAGGCGGCGCAGACCAAGCTGTGGCGCGCCGTGCGCCGGGAGGTGTCCCGCACGTCTCGCGTCGGCCCGTCCGATTCTTCCGCCGCGAGCGTCTCGGGCGGCGACGAAGCCGGCCTGAGCCCCGAGTTCGTCGCCACCGCGCACGCGGTGAACGCCGCGCTGGCGCGCGCGGTCGCGGACGAGGTGGAGGAGCAGCTCACGGACGTGCTGATGTGTCTCGGGGAGGAGTCCACCAAGGCGCGCATTCTAGAGCACGCCTTGACTCGCTTCGACGTCCACGTCCCGAGGTTGCTCCGCGAGGCGGGGTACTCTCCCGAAAACTCGCCGCCCGGCTCGCGCGGCGCGTCCCCCGCCGCGCGCGACGCGGCGGCGCGCGACGCGCCGTTCTCCGGGGGCATCCCCGGGGACCCCGGGGACCCCGGGGACCCCGGGGACGGGGACGGCCGATCCGTCTACGCGCATCTCCTCCCTCCGCGGATCGAGCGAAGCGGCGAGAGGGGGCGCGAGGCGGCGAGAAACGAAGGCGTCTCGCCCGAGCCGGGACTCGCCGCGCTCCGCGCGCTGCGCCTCGGCGCGCGCGGCGTTTCGGGACGCGACGCCGCCGAGGAGGCGCCTCCGCGGGTCGTGACCGTCGATTCCAGCGCTCACGAGACCGTGGCCGAGACGGCTGTGGACGGCCACCGCAGCGGAAAGGAGGAACCGCTGTCGCCCGTGGAGGCGGTCGCCGCGGAAGCGCGAAGCGTCCACCGCGTCGAAGAAGAGAAAAAAAACCGACAAAAAAGCGCCGCCGCGAACGCGACCGCGAACGGCGTCGAAGCTCGCTTCGCGACGGACGGGCGCGAACGGTCTCGGACGACGACGAGCGATATCGGCACACCCCCGGAAGAGGAGGGCGCGCGCGTGGGCCCCGCGTCGGTTTCCGAAGACTGGGACACGAGCGAGGAGGATTCCGCCTCGGACGACCTCGGGTACTCTTCGTTTTCGTCCGAGTCGTCGCGCGGCGGTTCCGGAGGTGGGACCCATCACTCATACGCGTACGTCACGGACGCGCAGGAGGATCCGCGGGCGGTTTCCCGGCGCGCGCGCGCGCGCGCGCGCGCGCGCCTCGAGGTCGGGCCGGGCGTGGGGCCGAACATCCTGGAGGGCTACTACGGGGGGGACGGGCGCCGCGGCGCGAGCGTTTCGACAGAACCGGCGCGCGGGGAAACGAACGCGCCGCGAGGAGACGCTCGTTCGTCTCGCGGAGTCGTCGCGGACGAGGACGGCGCATCCAGATCGACGATTTTCGCGGAGGGAGGCGTCCCGAACGAAGGTGTGGCCCCAGGCGTGCTGAGTCCTCCCCGGGGATCCCCCGGGGACGGGGACGCCGCCGCGTCCCCGGGGATGGCGCGCCGCGCCTCCGCGGGGACGGCGATCGTCTCCGGGGACGTCGGCGCGGCGTTGTTCCGGCGCGTCGCGGGGACGGTCCGCGCCGCCGCGCGCGTCGCGCGGCCGGTGCTGATGACCATGCCGGTGCGCCAGAGGCACTGGATGGAGATTTACGAGTCCACGTTCTAGACGCGCGGGAGGGTGGAAGTAGAACAGAGCGCGCGTCGCGAGCCGCGCGGCGTCTTTTTGAAAAAAACAAAGGCGAAGAAGCAATCGGCATTTCGTGGCGTCGGCAATCGCACGCTCGCGTCCGCTTGAAACAAAACGCTGAGCCCCGCTCGATCACTCGGACGCACGCCGCGCGCGCAGGGTAGTCGTTCGGACGCGGGTCGGTCCAAGAGCGTGGCGAGCATGTCGGGCGCGCAGTTTTGGGAGTCGCTCGCGTCCAAGACGGGAAGGGCGGTGTGGTTTCCCAACATCCCCCTGCGTCTGGTCGCCCCCTCCCCCGAGGCGGCTGCGAAAGGGTTGGACGTGGTGACGTTCGTCACCGTGCCGAAGACGTCGAAGACGGAGGTGAGGAACCTGCTGCGCGCGGTGTACAACATCGGGGTGGATAGGGTGCACACGGCGAACTACGAGGGGAAGAAGAAGCGGCAGGGGAACCACTTCTACCATCGACCGGACTACAAGAAGGTGTACGTGAAGCTCAGCGAGCGGTGGTATCCACCGAAGGGATTCGCGATCCAGGCCGTCGACGGGGACGTGGAGAAGGGACACAAGCCCAAGACGTCGCCGGTCAAGAGCGGGGTGAAGCCGTACTGGCTCCGGAACGAGCACGACGGAGACGGAGAACGGTGATCCTGGACGCGCGTGCCGCCTTAGCTAGAGACCAGCATAGCCTTGATAGAGATCGCAGACGCGCTCGAGAGAAAAACCTCACGATCGCACGCGCCGACCGGCTGGTGACGTACCACGCCGCGAGAGGAGGGACAAAAAAATCGCCCGCGATGCGGCGCGTCTCGCGCGAGATACTTCGTCCGAAGGCGAGGCGCGCGACGCGAAACGAGACCGACACCCGCCGGTGTCTCTTGTTTGTTTTCACGGCGTATACTTTCACAAGCAAGGGTGTCTATTCGTCGCCGAGCTTCGTTGGGTTCGGTCGGCTCCGAAGCCGGGGAGACGCGCAATAAAAAACGTCTCCTCCGCGCTCGCTTCGCGGCGCGCGCGTCGGCGGTGGATGAGGGTGGCAAAAAAAGTCATCGAGGCACTGCCGAGCGCGCGAGGGGCGCTCTCTCACTGGCACGCCTGGATGCGGTTGCGGATCACGTCGCGCTGCTCCGCGGAGCAGTGCGGCACGCACGCGCGCAGCAGGTCGCGGGGCAGGTCCAGGCCGCCGGCGGGGTCGCCCGCCGCCGCCTTCGCCGCCGCCGCCGCCTTTGCGTCCCCTGACCTGGCGGCAGCAACGAAGCGCTCCAGCACGGAGAGGTGCGCGTCCATCACGCCGAACAGCGCGGTGAAGCAGTCGGACCACTCCGGGGACGAGTCGTAGTCGGCGCCCAGGATGCCCAGCCGCGAGCCCTGCTCCAGCACGGCGGTGATCAGCGCCGCGAGCGACGCGCCGGGGCCCGCCGCCGACGCGAGCGAGGGCGCCTCTCCGCCTCGCGCCACAACCGCATCGGCGAGCGCCTCGATGGCGGAAGCCGTGGCGTTGTGCGGCAGAGACGCGAGCGCCGCCGTCGCCTCGCGCGCGAGCGCGGCGGCGCTGTCGTCGCCGTCGTCGGCCGTGCCTGCCGCCGCGGCGGCGGCCGCCGCCGCCTTCTCCCCCGCCACGAGCATCGCCGGCGCGTGGCGCATCACCGCCCACGTGAGCGACGCCGCCGCCGCGCATCCCGGCCTGAGTCGGGGCAGGAGCTTGGCGAGCATGACCCGGCCCTTATGCAGCGCGATGAGGCTCTCGAAGACGGCGTCCGAGTCTCCGCGCTTCCTTGCCTGCGGCGTCAACACGGGCGCCGCGGGGAGCCTGATGGTCCCCGCCAGGCCCTCCAGCAGGAAGTCGCGGCGGCGGGACATCGCCGCCGGCGCCTCCGCGGCGATGCCCTCCTCCACCTGCCGGTCGATGTCGTCGACGTCCAGGAGCAGGCACATCCCATCCTCGATCATGATGCGCGCGGCGAGCAGCGGCTCCTGCTCCAGGCGGCGGCCGCCGCCGAGCGCGCCGTCGGACTCGTCGCGGCCGGCGGCGCCCTTCGCGGCGCCGTCGCCCTTCATGTCCACGATGGGCTTGGGCGCGCGGATGTTGGAGAAGGGCACGCGCCCGAGGCCCTCCAGGGTGACGAACGCGGTGGGCGCGCGCGCCTCCTTGGCCTGCGGCGCAACCTCGCGCAGGGTCTCCGGCGCGAAGGGTTCGCGCAGCTTGTTCTTGTTGGTCACCGAGAGCCAATTTTGGTAGTAGTAGTCGTGCTCGTACGCCGAGCGGTCCATCGGGTGCGTCGCCGCCCACTGGATGCGCAAAATCTGCTCAATCTCATCCGAGGTCATGAGCTTCGCCGAGCGGTTGCGGTGGTTGTGGCGTTGGTTCCCGTGCGACGCGCGTCGGTTCTCGCGCCCGCCGCGATTGTTCCCGCGGCCGCGCCCGCCGCGGTCGTTCCCACCAAACGAGCCGTCCCAGTCGGCCAGCACGCGCTCATCCTCCGCCGTCATCAGCACGCCGGGCATGCCCGGGACCTCCCTCGGACCGCTCCGAGCCCCGCTGCTTTTCGAACCGCGAGCGCCGTTCTCCAGGGGCGCGTCTGCCCACTCGGGAACGTCGCCGTAACCGCCGCCGCCGGCGTCGGCGCCGGGGGGGGAAAACGAAAATCGCCCGCCGACGAAT
>MDSV01137556.1_pt1 | contig 12901 bp, 10 predicted proteins | sample 810851 | NCBI WGS metagenome assembly MDSV01 (sample SAMN05326640, study PRJNA326480) | marine metagenome | isolation source: seawater | place: Atlantic Ocean: North East | collected 2012 | reverse complement strand
TAACAAGAAAACGAAGTTCCTCTGGACGTAACCCATAAACAGCTAATAATTGAAAATTAAATTGCCATCTAGGATCTTTTTCAGAAGCTATTAATTGCAATATCTGATCTTCTCTTAGTGCATAACCTATACGTTTCTTTTTTAAAGTTTCCTTCATTTGAACAGGTGCATATTGTATCGGTAATTTTATGACGCAATTTAAAGAATTTATGCTATAAATTAAAAAAAAATTAGATTAATGAGATTCGATCCTTTTAAGACTGCAACTAGTGTTTTTAATATCGCAAAAAGCATTTCCACCTTTCAAGTAATTTTAAATGAGACATCCGGAGATCCTCATCTACTTCAAAATGTTTTTAAAATGGAAGAGGCACTTGATGGAACTCCACATGGAAAGAAATCTATTCAATTTCAAATGGAAAATGAAGATTTGATGAAATTATGGGAAGAGAAATGGATGCCTGAAAGAATTGATTTAAATAAATTAAAAATTTTACCTGAGGGGTCATTGGGAAGATTATATGCAGAAAACCTAATTCGACAGGGTTTCTCTCCAGACGCTCTTTTAGATTTAGATCCCTATCCGATAACTAATCAGAAAGAGTTTTTAATTCATCGTACCTGGCAAGTACACGATTTAGCTCATGCACTATTAGGTTTCGATGGGAATAGTGAAGGTGAGTTGGGTCTTCAGGCCTTTGAATATTCACAAACTCAGTCACCTCATCATTTATTTATGATATTCGGAGTACTATTTAGATTTAATGGATTATTTGATGGCGGACTTGATTTTCATCAATCTTTACTCTCAATAGCGAGAGGATTTAATCTAGGAGTACAAGCCAAAAAGATGCTTAATTCGGTTAAATTAGAAGAACAAATGCACAGACCCATAAATGATTTAAGGACAGAATTAGGTTTACCTACTAAAGAAAATACGTCTCAGAAATATATAGAAGCTAGTTTTTACGATTTCTAATTGGAAATTTTAATTGTGAAATATAGCCACTTAAAATTGCACTTATTAACAAATTTTCATACTCAATTTTGTCTTGATTAAGAAACAAAATTAATTAAAAAAGATATCTATGAATAATTTTAAAATATAGCTCAAACCAAATGTTTCAATTTTTTTGAGTAAATCAATAAAACATCAATAATGAGAAATACTAAATACTTAAAATCTCTAAAAGGTAAAAAACAAAACAAAACAATTTGTAATTTCAATATATTTCAAGGAAGTGGACATCCTTTTGGGGCAACAGTTTCTGAGGGAGGGGTAAACTTTTCTGTTTACAGTCAAAATGCGACTTCAGTTGAATTGTTGATTTTTAAAAATCCTGATGATTTAGATCCAATAGCTTCAATAAAGCTTGATCCCACAGATAACCATAGTTTTTACATGTGGCATATATTTGTAGAGGGTGTAAAGCCAGGTATGGGGTATGGATATAGAGTTGATGGTCCTAATGAAATATTTAATGGTCATAGATTTGACAAAGACAAAGTCCTTATAGATCCATATTCAAAAGGTAACACTTTATCTTTATGGGATAGAGGTGCCGCGTGTCGACCTGGTGATAATTTACATTGCAGCATGAGAAGCGTAGTAATTGATCATAGTCTTTATGACTGGGAAGGAGATAAGCCTCTAAAAAAACCAATGTCAGAAACTATTGTTTATGAGATGCATTTAGCGGGTTTTACTAAGAGTCCTACCAGTAATGTAAAGAGCCCTGGAACATTTCATGGCCTAATTGAAAAAATTCCATATCTAAAAAGTTTAGGAATAACTGCTGTTGAGCTTTTACCATGTTTTAGTTTTGATCATAAGGATGTTTTTGGTATTCATGACGGTAATAAATTAGTAAATTATTGGGGATACAGTACGATGGGGTATTTTGCTCCTCATCAAGCGTATTGCACCTCGGAAAACTCTGGTACACATTTAGATGAGTTTAGAGATATGGTCAAAGCCTTACACAAGGCAGGGATTGAAGTAATTTTAGATGTAGTCTTTAACCACACTGATGAAGGTAATCATCAGGGACCAACTTTTTGTTTTAAAGGATTTGATAATTCAACTTACTATTATTTAAGTGGAGAAAACGGCTCTAAAGAATTTTATTACGACTACACAGGTTGTGGAAATACTTTTAATTGTAATCATCCTGTTGGCGAGAAATTTATATTAGATTCCCTAAAATTTTGGGTCAATGAAATGCATGTAGATGGCTTTCGTTTTGACGAAGGATCTGTTCTAAGTAGAGGAGAAAATGGGGCTCCGTTGGAGCATCCCCCAGTAATCTGGTCAATTGAATTAGACGATGATTTGGCGGAATCAAAAGTCATAGCTGAGGCTTGGGATGCCGCAGGTTTATATCAAATTGGATATTTCCCAGGCGCCCGATGGGCAGAATGGAATGGTAAATATAGAGATGCGATTAGAGGGTTTATTAAGGGCGATTCAGGTTTGATAGGAGAAGTAGCTGCCCGGATAAGTGGAAGTGCAGATTTATATCAGTGGCATCAATCAGAGCCCACAAATAGTGTAAACTTTGTAACTGCTCATGATGGATTCACACTTTATGATTTGTGTGCTTATAACGAGAAAAATAACTGGGCAAATGGTGAAAATAATAATGACGGTATCAATGATAATTTAAGTTGGAATTGTGGAGCTGAAGGAGTTACGAGTGATCAATGGGTCAATGACCTAAGGAAGAGACAAGTTAAAAATCACGCTTCACTTTTAATGCTTTCAATGGGTGTTCCAATGATTGTTGGCGGAGATGAGTTTATGAGAAGTCAAAATGGTAATAATAATACCTACTGTCAAGATAACGAATTAAATTGGTATGACTGGAAGGTTATTGAAAGTTCTGAAAGTCAAGAAATGATAAGATTCTGGAAGAAACTTATTGAAAAAAGAAAAAGGTATTTAGATCATTTTAAAGGTAAATACTTTACGGGTAAAACTAATAAATTTGGCATTTCTGATATATCTTGGCATGGAACCCAATTAAATAATCCTGACTGGGATAATATTGAGTCAAAATGTTTAGCAATGACTATAGGAGATGTAGCACCAGGATCAAATCAAACAGAAAACATTCACTGTATGTTTAATATGCATTGGGATGCGGTTTCATTTCAATTACCTCAAATAAATGGTCTTAAGTGGCAGCGATCTATAGATACTTCATTACCATCTCCTCAAGATATTTTAGAGCCTGAAAATTATATAGATATATCTGATTCAAATTACGTTCTTACAGGTAGAAGTGTTGTTGTTCTTGTTTCGAAAGAAACGGGCTAAATAGTATTTTTTTAACTCTAAACATTCCAAATTCTTTCTTTAAAACAATCAAATTTATTTAATCCATGTCAAAGCAAAATCAATTAAATTTTTCATTCTCAGATTTAATAGCGGGTTATATTAGAAAGGTTGATTTTCCTGATGTTTTTGATTCACAAGGGGAAATTGAACTTGAGACCTCTGACGGACGTTTCTATACTGTAAAAGTAACTGCAGCATGTTATGCAGAGTTGGTTCGAAATTTAGGAGAACCTTTTCAAGTTGCGCCGCAATTAAAAGATATTCTTGTTATCGGAAGATTCCTTCATGCATATGGTCTTTTTTATCCTGAAACTGACAGATTAAAGTTCGAAGCCAAGCATTTACTACTTTTCGGAAGAGATGCAAGTGACTTGAGATTTGAAGAACAAAATTGGTGGATTAATCAAATTCAGCAACTATTAAATTTCTATCTTGAATCTCAATTTGGAGTTAATGAAGGGGAGACGATTGACTTTAAAAAATTCCGTACTGATTTAAGTGCTGAAGGAGCAAAATTAGATGGCGTGCAAAATTTAGATACTGTCTCAAGATTAGTATATGGATTTGCATCTGCTTATTTAATAACTGGAGATGAAAGAGCATTAGAGGCTGCCAAAAAAGGTACTGAGTATATGCAAAAACATTTCCGCCATCAAAACACATCTGAGGGTATATGTTATTGGTATAGTCAAATCGATATTCAATCTGATGGATCTGTAAGAAAATATATGGGATCGACAGCAGGAGGAGACGAAGGGGGTAACGCTATACCTTGCTATGAACAAATATATGCTTTAGCTGGTCCAACACAAACATATAGAATTACTGGCGATGATCAAATAAAAGAAGATTTAGACTATACAATAGCTTTCTTAAATCGTTATTACAAAGATCATGGACCAAATGGTGGATACTATTCACATATCGATCCAGTAACGTTTGAGGGGGAAGCAGAATCATTAGGAATTAATAAAGCCAAAAAAAATTGGAACTCTGTTGGAGATCATGCTCCTGCCTATTTAATCAATCTTTATTTGGCAACTGAAGACGAAAGTTATGCAACATTTTTAGAGGATACTTTTGACACTATCTGCGAACATTTTCCAGATTATGATTACAGTCCTTTTATGAATGAAAAGTTCTATAAAGACTGGTCGCACGATCTAAAATGGGGAATTCATCAGGCTCGTTGCGTCGTTGGTCATAATTTAAAAGTGGCTTGGAACTTGACGAGAATGCATAGCCTTAAACCGAAAGAAAGTTATAAGAAGTTTGCACATCAAATAGCTGATGCTATTCCTGCCGCAGGATGTGATAACCAAAGAGGCGGTTGGTACGACATGATGGAAAGAACCTTAAAGGAAGGGGAAGAAAATCATCGCCTTGTCTGGCATGATAGAAAAGCATGGTGGCAGCAAGAACAAGGTATACTTGCCTATTACATAATGGCAGGAGTTTATGATGACAAGCCTGAATATCTTAATTTTGCAAGAGAGGGAACAGCATTCTACAATGGTTGGTTTCTCGATTATGAAGAGGGAGGTATCTATTTCAACGTATTAGCAAATGGTCAACCTTATTCTCTTGGTACTGAAAGAGGTAAAGGAAGCCATTCAATGGCTGGCTATCACTCTTTTGAATTGTGTTATTTATCTGCAATTTATACAAATTTATTAATTAATAAGCAATCTATGGACTTTTATTTCTGTCCAGAACCAAACGCTTGGAAGAATAATATTTTAAGAGTTGCTCCAGATCTACTTCCAAAAGGTAGTGTCGAATTATCAGAAGTATGGATTGAAGGTAAATCTTACAAAAATTTTGATAAAGAAAAGTTGCATATATTTCTGCCTGATTCTGATAAACCTCTTAAAATCCGTTGCAGAATTGCACCTCCCGGATTAAGTTTTGATTCTGATCTTATTAAATTTGAAGATGGGATTGCTTATTTTGCTCTTAAGGGACAACTTACAAGTTCTACAGTCAGTGTATTAAAGAAATCAATCGAGAATTTAAGTGGTGTTAAGGGTTTAGTTTTAGATGTTAATGATCTTGAGGAAATTTCAGATATAGGATTGAATTATCTTTTATTTACAAAACAGAGAGCAGGATCAGAATATTCTCTTAAAATTACTAACGCGAATGAAACGATTAAACAAAGATTAACAGCTGCTGAACTTGACGAAGAGTTTGAATTAATTTAATTTCTCTGATGAGATTTTATTAAATATGACTCCCTATTTTTATTATTAGAAAATGTCTAAATCATTAATAAGGGACCTAAACAATAATGGTTTTAAAGCAGCAAACAAAGGAGACTTTTTTACTGCTGAAAGTGCCTTTAAAAAAGCTTTCTATCTAAATCCGCTTGATCAAGGTCTTTTATTTAATTTCATAAAAGTCTTACACTTACAAAAGAAATATTCTGAAATTGTAGAGCTCATTAATAAAACATCTATTAAAACTAGAAGTAAGTGGGATCCTTCAGTACTTTATTTAGCTGGAAAATCTGCTATACAATTAAATAACGATAATTTAGCTAGGGAAATATATGAAGTATTAAATAATAAGAACCCACAAAATCCTGAATTTGCTCTACCTCTTTCTCAAGTATTCTTAAAACTGGGGATTTTAGATAAAGCAATTATCGTATTAAAAAAGGCTATTAAATTTAATCCAGACAACCCATCGCTTCTATCAAATTTAGCTATTATTCTTTCAGAGAAAGGAGATTATGATAAATCAGAAGATATTTATTTGAAAGTAATAAATTTAACTTCTTCTCAATTCTTAGGTTTTTATAATTATTCCTTATTTCTCTACAATCAGAATAGATTTGAAGAATCATTGAATGTTATCAATAAAGCACTAAAAATTGTTCCATCTGCCCCAGAGGGTAAAGAAATTAAAAATAAAATTTTAGAAAGACTCTCATCCAATAAGGGAATTAAAAACAATCTTGAAAATGGATATCTAGCAATAGAAAAGGAAGATTGGGAAAAATCCTCTTATTATCTTTCTAAAATAAACGATTCTGAAAAGAATTCCCAATTTATCGCTGCAATAACCTATTTGCCCAAGAAGTATCAATCTAGCTTTGGAGATGTCAGACAATTTGATCCCCAATACTTAGTTAAATGCAAAAAATTTCTTGACCCATCTGATATGGTTATACCAACATTAATTGAACTAATAAAAAATAATTCAACCTTGGTATGGAATAGACCTGAAAAACCTACTAAAAATGGTTTTCAAACTCATGAAATTTTAGCTGATCAAGAGAGTAAGATAGGTAAACTTATTTATGAGAAATTATTAAAAACAGCTACCACATATCTTACCGAATTTTTAAAATTTAAAAAGATTTCTGGTGATAATAATTTAAAAATAAGTGGTTGGGCAGTTGTTCTTAACTCAAAGGGAAAGCAAGAAAGACATATTCATCCTGATTCATTAGTAAGTGGAGTACTGTATTTAAAGGTACCTAAAATTGTCTCAGATAAAAAAAACATCCAAGGAAATTTGTATTTCCCCGCCAATCAGAAATTATCTATAACTCCCACTGTAGGGGATTTACTTATTTTTCCGAGTTATTTACCACATGAAACCATCCCCTTCTCTTCTGATGAAGAGAGAATATGTATAGCCTTTAATTTATTAAGTAAATAGTGTTTTGGTAAAATTAAATTACAAAGTAAATTTTATATATACGGTAAATAGAAAAAGTTAAACATTTAATTACTTCTATTTTGACTTTTTACGAATTGAAGGAGTAATTAATATTAATTATTCAACTCAACTCAGCTAAGAATGTATCTATCAATTGATCAGTAAAGGCAGGATGTTTTGCTGTAATTAAATCTCCGTCAACAACACAACCTACAGTCCCATCATTATCGTATTGAACTATTGCTCCAGCATTTTCAACGTCACATATTATATTGTGTGCACAAGTAACTTTTTTACCTTTTAAAAGTTCTTTATCTGCGCACAGAAGCCATAAAGAATGACAAATAGTCCCAATCTTTACACCAGGAGTTTGATTTACTTCTCTCATTAGGTTTACTGCTGGAGCATCATTTGGTTTTCCTGGCTGGGGGTTTACTTGATAACGTAATCTATCTGTAGCATAAGCACCAATCAACAAGAAACCAGAATAATCATTTGGAGACACATCTTTTACATCGACAGACACAGTTACACGCTCCTCAACCCATCCATTATCTGGATTAGATCCAAATTGAAGAGAAGAATTACCCCAAAGATTTGACGTATAAATCAGATCATACCCGGCCTCAGGAATACGTTTATTAAATATCCTGAACTCTGTCATATCAAAATGATCTTCTATGACCACTCCAATCTTACCTTTATTAACTCCTTGGGCGGGTATATACATAAGTTAAAATATCTTCTCCATATTTTAATTGTTTTATTTCACAATACTATTTAAATTATTAAATAATACAAAAAAATTTTTTTTAATTATGAAAAGAAAAAATTATTATTCTGAACTGATAGCTGATTATTCTAAAATTGGATTAGTCTCTGGTGAACTTCAAAAAGAACTTATTAAAAAGTCAGAAGAAATAGGTTGCCTCCAAGAAGGAAAACTCCCTGATATAAATAGTGAATATACATTAAAAATGATCGAAGCTGAAAATAAAGAATTTTGGCCAACTCATTGTGAAGCTCTTAGACAAGGCAGAGGAGATTTACTTACTAAAGAATATAGACCTGATTTGGTTTATCATTGCCAAGATGGGCCGTTTTACGGAATTACTGAACAACAAAAAAGGGAAAAGCATTGGTGGGCAATTATTGCACAACCTGATGTAACAATGGTTTGGCCTATCGTACAATTTTGGGGGGAATTTACGCATTTTGAATGGATTTGCCTTGACGAAAAGACTCATGAACAAATTGCAAAGGGAAGTGTTTGTTGGGTAAGAAGGGGACATAGAGGGGGTTGTTACTATAAAAGTGAGCAATTAACTTTCGTTAGAGATGTCTATGCCTCTGAAGAATTACTTAAACTTATTAATGTTTGAAAAGATTTTAAATTTTTTTGATTTTGAAAGACTTAACTTTCTAGGCAAACAAATGCTTGGGGTGGTAAATCAATAATTTTTTTATTAGTTTCCTCTGAAAAATAAGTAACTTTTGAATATGTTTTCGGTATTCTGAAATAATTTTTTTTACTTCTATTTACATAAATTATTTTAAGACTTGATTTTTTTTCTAACTCAGAATTTTGTTCTTTAAAATTAACCACTAGAACATCTTCTTCTATGTAATTTAAAATTATTCCATTTTTAATTAATGAATAATTTTTTTTTCTAAAATTAATAAGTTCTTTAATAAACGGTCTTAAATCAACTTTTGGTTTGAGACCCCATGGAAAAGGTTCTCTACATAAAGGATCTCCTCCCCCAGACAACCCAACTTCTGTTCCATAGTAAATACTGGGGACCCCTTTATATAAAAAAAGTAAAAATAATGCTAATTTTAAACATTTAAAATCTTTTAAGGTATTTAATGCTCTGGGAACATCATGACTATCAAGTAGATTTAAATTAGATTTATTTGCAGCATTTGTATACCAAGAAAAAGTTTTATTTATAGTATCTATATATTCTTTAGAATTTAAATTTTTTATTGGATAAAGAGCATTTTTATAGGGAGAATTTAACTTTTTATCAGATACCCATGAAATTGTGCTCCAACCGATCCTGTAATTCATAATTCCATCAAAATAATTTTTATTCATCCATTTCCTTGCATCACCCCATATCTCACCTAAAACCCATATCTCAGGATTTATTCTTTTCATCTCAGTATTAAATTTATCCCAAAAAGAAAAAGGGATTTCTTTTGCTACATCTAACCTCCATCCATCAATTCCACGTTTAGCCCAATAGCTTGCAACAGAAAGTAAATAATTTTGTACTTCCTTATTAGAAAAATTAAATTTTGGCAAGGCGGGATCATTCCACCAACACTCATATCCACACTTTTCCTCATTATTTGGATAAGGATTGATTTTATCTTTGTAAATCTTAAACCAATCTTTATATGGAGATTTAGTTCCATTCTCAACAATATGATGAAAGGCATAAAAACCTCTTCCAGAGTGATTAAAAACCCCATCAAGTACTAAGTACATATTTCGTTGATGGATTTCTTCTAACAATAAATCAAAAGCTTCATTACCTCCAAGAAGAGGATCAACTTGAAAATAATCATAAGTATGATATCTATGATTAGCAGCTGAAGAAAATATTGGATTTAGAGAAATGCAAGTTATACCCAAATTTTTTAAATATTCAAGGCTATCTATAATTCCATATAAATCCCCTCCAAAAAAACCATTAAAATTTGGTTCTTCAGTTATATTCATAAAGTTATTTTTAGCTTTTAATTTCCTACTTCTTCTAAATCTGTCTGGAAAAATTTGATAAACAACTGATTCTTCAATCCAAGATGGGGGATTTTTGTATTCGATACCAGTATTCATACAAATAGATTATCTTTAAAACTAATAATCAAATATTTTTATTAATCATAACTTTATAGATCATTTTCCAAAATGTTTTTCATTGATCTTTCCGCAAACGCTGCAATTGTTAAAGAAGGATTACAAGCTGCTGCTCCCCTTGGAATAAAAGCACCGTCGGTTACATATAAACCCTTATACCCATGAACTCTTCCAAAGAAATCTGAGGATGAGCCCATTGCTATTCCGCCACAAGGATGAGCAGTGGCTCCAGAGGCAATTTGTATTGAATCCAAAGCAGTTTTTACTAGATTTTTATCTTCAAGAGCTTCAGCGAATTTAGTCATTGTGAATCTCATCCTTTCCATTTCAGCCTTTTCATCTGAATTAGGCCAATGAAGTATAGCCTTATGTTCGTCTTCATTATAATCCCAGTATCCAGATGTCCCAGGAATTGACATTCCTAATAAAACAAAGGCGTCGGCAGGTGCAGTATGGTCTGGAAAGGCAATACAAGTTTGAGGACCTAAAGGGTTTTCCTCATAATCACGTGCGACAAGATGAGCAGGTCCCCCTTTGTCTGATCCTATTGGTTTACCTACTCTCATCACACCAAATGTATCACCATTATTTCCCCACTCTTTACCAAGGTTTGGGTCTAAGTTAGGAAGAGTTCCTTTTGCTTTTGCCTTTATTAAAAGAGAAGTTGAGCCCATTGATCCAGCTCCCATAAATAACATATCAGCAATAACTTTCTTTTGAATTAATTCATTACCATGCACATCTATATTCGAATATGTAATATGAAACTTGGAATTTATTTCTTCAATTTCTAAGACATTACTTAATTCTTGTACTTTCACATAACCTGATTCTTCTGCATACTTAAGATAATTTTTATCCAGACTGTTTTTATATCCACTATTAGCTCCGTACCATATATCTCCCTCAATAGCAGAGGCCTGTCTTTTTCCTAATAATTCTTCGCGAACTGTATGCCAATTTGTAGCAGTATTAATTCTATTAATAGGTACTCCAGCTTTTCTTGATAATTCTCCAAAAATTCTCGCATTTAAATATGGTTCTGAATCTAAAATATCATCGGGAATTGGTCCTGCATTCATAATTTTAACAACTTCAGGATAAAATTCACTATTCATTTCTTCGTAAGAAATTTCTTTGGAAAAACACTCGTAAAAATTTTGTTCAGTAGGCTTTAATAGGCAAGTGTTATAGACAAGAGAACCTCCTCCAACTCCTGAAGAAGTCCATACTGTAATACCATCATGATGCTCACATCCAACTAATCCAACATATTTTTCAAAAGGTTGCTCTGGCTTAGTTCTATATGTCATTAAGTCAGAGCCATCATTAAGCCAAAGTGCTCTACCATCAAGATGCCTAGTCGTTGAAAAAACATCTTTATTGGGTTGAGGATCCCATCTTTTTCCTCTTTCTAAAACTATTGTGTCAATCCCTTTTTCACTTAATCTATATGCGGCTATGGAGCCGCCAAAACCACTTCCAATTATGACAGCTTTAACGTGCTCAGTGTGCGAGATAAGATTCTTAATCCCATCTTTAATTCCAAATCCTTTATTTGACCTATTAAAAGCTGCAGCGAAGCTTGGCATAGTATTTTTGTATATAAAACTAAATATAATTAAAAAATCAGTCTAAATATTTTTTATTTAGGATATCCAGATTATTTCAAAGATATAGCGATTAGATAATTAATTATGTGGAAATTAATTTTTTACCATATAAATCCGAAGGCATTAAAGTAAATAATGCTAATAAAGCTAAGGGCAACTCTGCTAATACACCTGTTGGTACAAATAACGAAATTATAAGTAAAGTTAATGAAGCTAAAACTCTATAAGAAATAATCTTGGCTGTATCAGATAATTCTTTCCTAAATTTATTATCTTCTCTTAAAGAAGATTTAATTTCATTTTTAAATAATGCCAACAATAATAAATAAATGATTACAAATAGTCCTATTTCAAAAAATCTAATTAATATAATCTCAAAATTAAGGATTGATATTTCTTCCTTATCTAAAATTTCACTAATTGAGTATTTCTGGGAATAATGTTGCACTAGATATATCGATGGCGGTATTAAACTTCCAAGCCATAAAATAACCATAGTAAATATAGAGCTGAATCTGGATGCAACACACAAACTCTTAAAGCCTTTATGAAGTGCCCAAAGGTCATAGATTAATATTGTTGCAAACAAATAACCCATAATAAGTTTGGCGATTGCAGAGGAAACTGCGACTACAGATAGACCTTCCTCATTGAGGCTAACTAATTCAATTATCAATGCCGGAAGCTCGATTACTAATAAGGTGAGCACGATAGCATAAGTACCATCCAATAAACCTATCCAAGGCTCTCCTGAATTTGATCCAATAATTTTTGAATTATTCATAAATTAATAAAAACCTATAATTTGCATTAGTAGCAAAATATTCAAAAACAGAACATAAAAATTAAGTATTTATGTTTAAAACTACCATTATTGAGCTAAACAAATAAGAAAAGATTTTGTCACTGATTACAAGTTTGTAAAAGTCAATGACCATAAATCTCATTTCTTGATGAACTGTACTTACTTAAAAAAAATAAGGTGCATAGATGGAAACGAATTTTGCAAAGGAATGAGGAGGAGGATAATAATTGTAATGATACTGTCTATGCAATTTAGCTTTTCAAATAAAATATCATGCTTACTACTTTGACCTCTTGATAATATTCTTACTTCTAAATCGAATATTTCCTCTGTCAGGTTGAACAGTCCAACCAGTACCAACAGAGACTTTAATCGCTCTTATAAATACTTTTATCCAATAGTTAGTTTGTGCCACAAAGCGTCCGAGTGCTCCTAATTTATTCTACGCAAATCCGTAGAAATATAACCTTACTTAGGCGAAAGTATGCAGTCTCGTGCAGTCTTATGCAGTTTATGATTGAAGTTATAGCTGAGATAACAGGGTCTCACTAATTGCGTGTTAGTGCTTTGGGAGCACTAGGTCGCAGGTTCGAATCCTGTCGCCC